>ERZ779729.1223-NODE-1223-length-19190-cov-2.391429_pt1 | contig 19190 bp, 21 predicted proteins | sample MGYA00511072_ERZ779729 | MGnify/ENA primary metagenome ERZ779729 (study PRJEB29588, sample SAMEA2156675) | human gut metagenome | biome: human gut; feature: human-associated habitat; material: faeces | place: Denmark | collected 2008/2010 ...
TTTTTTCGTCAAATCAGGTCGGCTTTAACAAGGGGAGTAGTATAACGTACTTAACGATGATATTCGAGACCTGCTCCATGCAGTGTCTATATCCGACCAGAAACGAGCAAAATCCATTGCCAAAGTCATCTGCGCAAAGGAAATGGCAAAACCAGGAAACGAAGCCAACAAGCGGCTCTGCAAAAGTGTAGTCGATAATATCAACAATCGGCCGCAGTGGATGGAATTGCCTGCGAAGGCAAAGCAGCTGCTGATAGCGGAGGATGTCGAAAATGCCTTCGATGACAGACTCTATTATTTTGCCGAAGACGAGCTTGCGCTGGAACAACGTATCCTGTCTATGGCCAACACCTGCCAGGAGCTCAATTCTGTCGGTATCCGATACCGGAATGCAACGCTGCTTCTTGGCCCCAGCGGATGCGGGAAATCCGTGTTTGCACGGCACATGGCCAAGAAACTGGGCAGAGCCTTCTACATGGTCGACCTGTCCCAAATCCTCGATTCCTACATGGGCGGAAGTGCGAAGAACCTTCGGAGTATATTCGACGCCATTTCGGAGATTGGGCCGAATGGGTTTGTGTTCCTCGACGAACTCGACGCATTCTCCCGTTCCAGGGACATGACGGATTCATCCGCTGCCGGGCAGGAGTTAGGCCGGATGTCTGTTACACTGATGCAGCTGCTGGATTGTATGCCCTCAGAGACCGTGCTGATGGCAGCCACCAACCACCCGGAAACCATAGACCCTGCGGTGCTCCGCCGATTTTCCGTCAAACACGAGGTCAAAGTGTTTGGTACAGAGGAAAAGACGAAGATGCTCCAGAAATATCTGACAGCTATCCGTGAGAACGCCGAAGGGATATTCGAGTTCTCATGGAGCGAAGCGGAGCTGAAAGCGTTCGTCGAAGCAAACCAGACGCTCAGCAATGGCGAACTCATCACAAACATCCAGCAAGCTCTGGCAGATATGCTCCAGAGCGGGGGCACAGTCCTTCGTGTATGGTCGGCCCAAATTGAGTAACAATAAAAAAACAAACGATTAAAGATAAAACAAAAGAGTTTGTTTATCGTCTTTGTGAAAGTATTATTGCTCAACACAGGCGAAGACATTCGTAACAACAGGCATAGTTGTGATTTTCGCATGTGGCGTTGGCCGTGAGCGCCGGAAGGGTAGCCTTTGAAATGGGCCGCTGTCTTTCCATCTCCGTATGTATCGCGGCCTGGTCGAACAAAGTCAGACGGGCCTCTCTGCATTTGCAGAGTTGGGATAGTGCGATTCTTAATCTCTCCTTCGCACGATAAAAGATAGCCCGAGCGGCAGCGGGTGGGGCTGCCGAACCTCAAAGGAAAATTCTATGGACAAAACTCGTGTAATTTCAGCATTACTTCTGTGCTCTGCGTTTATGAGCGTCGTCGCGTTCGCGGTGTTCGGGGCAGACAAGAAAATGGCCCGACAGGGCACCTGGCGTATCCCGGAACGGACGCTGTTCACGCTGGCGCTGCTCGGTGGTAGCCCCGGCGCGATTCTCGGGATGCTGGTATTTCATCACAAAACCAAGCATATAAAGTTCGTCATTGGACTGCCGACTATCCTCGTGCTGGAAAGCCTGCTGCTTCTGGCGATTCTCTTTGCATAATTTAATACCAACAGGACCATGTTTTTGTGGGAGAGGCTCCGCACCGTTCCTTTCAAAAGACAACTCCTTCTGTTTTTCAATTAACGTGCGATTCGATTTTTGTGATACAAAACTACTGCTTTTCCATAAAGCAAGGAGTCTCTCCCTCAAAAAGATGGCCCTGTGAAAAGGAGTCAATCATGCTTCCGAACCAGACAAGGGCCTGTATCCATGCAGGCCAAACGGTCGACATCGTCCTTAAGGCCGACCAAGCGACCGGGAAACTCACACGAGGTGTTGTCAAAGACATCCTCACGAACAGCCGTGAGCACCATCGCGGCATCAAAGTCCGGCTCGCGGATGGGCGAGTAGGACGGGTGCAGCACATCATTTCAGAACCGAAAAACGACGAAAACTGACAAATTAAGGGGCAGCTCGAAACTGAGCTGCCCCTTTTTTCTTCGTTTTAGGTACAAAAAGTGTCGTCACCGCTTCACAAATTGTTCCGATAATGGTATAATGTCGACTATGGAAGAATGGAAGAAAAATCGAAGGAAAACGATATATGGAATAGCGATTCTTGCTGGAATTGTAGTAGTCATCGGTATTACGGCGATGCGCAGCGAAGATGAAAGCCGAACGGCATCGCTGTGGGCGGTTGCGTTATTTATGGTGTTTTCTTTCCTAACAGGGCGCATCACGGTAAAAGAGCTGCGCGCCGCGCAGGCAAGAAAGCAATTCTACGCAAGAGCAGTCAAAGCCCGCGTCTGTGACTACAAACACACCAGGAGCGGCTATGACTTTCCAACGCTCAGTTTTCGCTACGAAGGCGAGACCATCGAGATAGAGAGCAACATCTCGGCAAGCCAGAGCAAATTCCCCATTGGGTCGAGCGTGACGCTGCGCTATCACCGACCGCTGCGTGACAGCAGCGATATCTTCATCCCGGCATTTGAGCCGCCTGCGGTAACGGCAGGTATTGCCGCCGTCAGTATTATCACGCTGGCCTTAGCCGTAGCTATCCTGACGGTGATTTTTTGAGGAGGATTTTCACATGGAGGATAAAAAGGAGCTTTATCCGGACAATCTGTTGGCTGACATCTTTGGAGACGACTTCAAATCCGGCAGGGTCCTTGCGGATAAGCCGGGCGACTTCGATGCAACGCTCGAATACGTGCTGCGGAGCTGCCTGTCGGAGCGCGGACAGCGCGTCATCAGTATGCGCTACAAGATGAACATGGGCTATAAGGATATCGCCGCCATGCTCAATATGGAAATGAGCAACGTCCATAACGCGATTCAGCAGCCGCTTCGCCGCCTGCAGCACTATCGCATCAAGCAGATGCTCGAAAAGGGCATGGTCGCGTTTATTGAGAGCGTCCGGCATGAGGACCTGGCGTTCTATGTTGGCCTGATTAAAAAGAGTCCGGCTATGAAGGACGAAGAAAAGCAGAAGGTCATCGCCGTCGTGATGCGCACGAAGATGCCCGAGGAAGGGTTGGACACCATCAGCATCGAGATGCTCGACATTCCCGTGCGTGCCTACAATATCCTGCGCCAGAACGGTGTGGAGACCATTAAAGACCTTCTGGACATGGGCGAAGAGCGCCTCTTAACTCTCCCCAAATTGGGCGCGCACAGCGCCGAAATCATAAAGACCGCTGTGAGGCAAAAGTTTGGCTGCGTCATTAAATAACGCTATTCGACAAGTTTCGATTGTCCACGGCAGAAAAACACAGTATAATACTGACAGATAAAAGGAGCGAGAACCATGAGCTTTGAAGATGTTGCCCACGAGGGCAAATGCGACTGCTGCGGCAAGGAGCGCCTTGTCGTATGCTGCGCGAGCAGACTTGGTCCGGTATCCCTCTGCTACTGCAAGACATGTCATGCAAACGGCATTGAGCCGTACGACATGTTCGTGACCTCTATCGCCATGGCCGGCGACTACCCAGAGGGCAGCAGCGAGACCATGAAACTGCTTGTCCACAACAACCTCATCTTCTATAAGAAAAAGGACGCAGAATTCATTGCGGACGTAAAAAAGGCCCGCGAAAATATTGAAAGGGAGGGTTAAACCCATGGCTCTTTGCAGCATTTGCGAGAGGCTTGTCGTCACCCCGTCTTTCTCCAAAGGTAAGTGCAGGGTGTGCCGCAAGCCCATCTGGAATGTCTATGCTCCAACAGACGTCCTCTGTGAGGAGTGCGCAAAAAGGCGCAACGCCTGCCCACATTGCGGACGGCCCATAACGCAGCAGGTCGCCGAGAAAACGCCTATCAGGACCATCGCCATCGACGGGCCTGCAGCGGCTGGAAAGACCACGACTGCTAAAATCCTCGCTGAAAAGCTCGGTTTTACATACCTCGATACCGGTGCGATGTATCGCGCCATTGCTGTCAAATACAGGGATACCGGCGAACGGAACATCGAAGAAATGCTCAAGAAAACCACCATGCGCGTAGAGCGTTGCGGTATCTACGGACAAAAAATTTTCGTCAACGATTTCAACGTGACCGGAATGCTCCGTGAAAGAGAAATCTCCATGCTGGCGTCGACGCTCTCAAAAGAGCGCAGTGTCCGTCAGTTCCTGCTCAAAATCCAGCGTAGGTTTGCTGCAGAGCACTCTGTTGTTATGGAAGGCCGGGATATCGGCACGGTGGTCCTGCCGAACGCAGACCTTAAGATTTTCCTGACGGCAGACCTGGATACCCGAGCAGAACGCCGCCTTGCCGAAATGCGCCTGCACGGCGACTACAGCGTCAGCCTCGAAGCGCTCCGCGAAGAGTTGCGCCTGCGGGACGAACAGGATACAAACCGCGAGGAAGTGCCGCTGTGCGCCGCGGAGGACAGCATCATCGTCGATAACACGGAGCTCAGTGTCGCAGAAACGTTGAAAGAAATCCTCACGCGCATTGGTGCGAAGAAATGAGAAACTCAGTTTTAGTGCCGGAAGAGCGCGCCAGGCTTTCCGGCACATCTCTTAAAATCATCGCCTGCGTCTCTATGCTCATCTCCCATATCATCGCATCCGGCGTCTGGATTCAGACGACAGGACTGCTTCCTGTGAAGTGGGAGACGGTCTCTGCGCTCTATACGACCGGCTCTATCCTGCAACTGACTGCGGGTAGAATCGCTTTCCCCATCTTCGGGTTTCTCCTCGTAGAGGGCGCACAGAAGACGCACAACAAGAAGCGCTACCTTGACTGGCTCGGTATCGGTGTACTGGTATCGGAGATTCCATTCGATTTGGCGCTCTTCGGCACGCTCCATAATGAGCAGCACCAGAGCGTTTATGTGACGCTTATGCTCGCCTTAATGGCCATTTTCACTATTCAGGAAGCTGAGAAGATGGAGCGGAAGTGGAAGCGTTGGCTTTGCACCATCCTGCTGACGGTTTTCTTCTCTGCCGTCGCCTACTTCCTCAAAACCGACTACGGTGTGACGGGCGTGCTCTACACCATCCTGCTGTATCTTCTCCGAAACACCTATGCAGAGGTGCGCTTCGGCGTTGCACTGACCGTTCTGGTCGCTGGAATCGGAGCATATGAGGCAGGCGCATTTCTTGCAGCCCCGTTGCTCCTCTTCTACGACGGCACCCGTGGCCGCTGTAATACCGAGTGGGGAAAGCTGCTCTTCTACGTCTTCTATCCAGCTCACCTCATCCTGCTCTACGTCATCAGCCGCGGAATGCTCCCGACTTTTACCGAGATACTTTCCCGTTAGAGTCCTCACAAGACAATTCCGTCATAAATAAAAGAGCGGCAACATTTTTGTTGCCGCTCTTTTATTTTTCGCTTTCCTCAAGAAAAAGCCATTTCCCCGTTTATGCCACATCAAATAAAGCCGATTCTTCAGGGGAAGCTTCTGTGAGGTCTCTATATTCCTCAAATTTCATGAAAGCTTCTTGTGCGTATTGGACGGCCTCGGTCCAGTAATAATTGCTTCTAATGCCTGCGCCGACAGAATAAATCACAGAAGAGATTACGTCAACCGAAATCACGGCACCTAATGCCACGGCGGTAGGGGGGCCGCCCAAGAAAACATAGTAAGCGCTTAAAGCGGCCCCGACGTGGCCAATCAAACCTGCTTCACCTGCGCTAATCATTTCGTTGTTTGCAGCGTGAATATTATCATTCATATCGTGCAATTTTGCTAAATAGGCTTCGGCAATATTTCGTACGCTCATGTCTTTCTGGTCGTATGCGGAATGAGTGCTTTCGTGCGGAACATTCATTCTCCAAAATATTCCGGATGTACTTAGTCTGGCGGTATTAAAATAACAACTATAGTCCCAGTAAGGACATTCTGATGTATATGTTTTTGAAGTGCTGAATGTTTCGTTACCGCTTTTCGTTGTCACAGGCGTGTCCACCTTGGACAGGAGCTCACTCATCGGCGGAAGTGTACGCGTTTCAGTCTCTCCGTTTTCCTGCACTTCAACTGTAATTACTTCTGTATCTGCGTCATAGTGGCTGATGACGACTCTATCTTTACTCTCTACACGAAGTGTTCTATCACCATTCGTGCAGAGATGTTCTGTAAAGTGCATTTCTAACCCGCACTTGGTATCAGTATAAGAATTATATGTGCAGGCAATATGGTCTGCTGCAAAAGCGGGGACAGAAAGGGAAAGGGCCAAAACACCTGATAACAAAAGGGAAGTAAGTCTCTTCATATCTTATCTCTCCTATTCTTGACTCTTTTTGCATCTCTCTTAAATGTCCTGTCTTCACAACTTAAATCATCGGAATCACCTCCTATAGCTCACATTGTACAAAATGTTGAAGAAAAATTCAATATTTTTCTTCAGTTTTGACCAGAAAATTCGAGTGGATTTTCTAATGTAAACTTTATGGATGCTAAGAGCCTGAAATATTTTGGGGTTCTGTTTTACATCATCTTTCTGACAGGGCCTCATTTCCGTCGCCTAAATTTTCAAAGCAGGCGGCTCTACGTCATCAGCCGCGGAATGCTCCCGGCACTCAATGAGATTCTTTCCCGTTAATGGGTCCACACAAGACAATACCGCCCACCGGCAAATGCGCTGGTGGGCGGTATTGTCTATTTTTTTTAATCCTTGTCGTTCGAACGCTCTTTGCTGTAGGCCTTGCGGAGCTCCGCTTCCGCCTCGGCATCGAGCTCAAGGCGCTCTAAGTAGATGGGCTGCACGTGACTGTGCTCAAAGTGACCGGTCGATTTCGAGTAGAACTGAACACAGATAGACGCATCTGCAAAGTCCAAGACAGAGGAGGGAGCCGATGCTTCGGCAACCAGGGAGGACCATTCCTTCTGCGACGTCGATACGATTCCGGGAAGAGTGCTGCCGACAAAGCTGACGATATCGCCCTCATTGAAGGGGTTCGGGAACGGGACAAAGCGACTCTCAAATCGGGAGACGCCCCAGTCGTTCACGGCATCCCATTCTTCCTGCGAGCATTCTTCCGACCAATAGGAGATGATGCTGCCGTCTTTGTTGTAGGTGTATTCTGCAACAGATGCGCCGCAGTAGGGAATCTCCTCCGCAGGCTTGTCGCCTTTCAAACGCGGATTCGTATGAACGACGGGCTTCTTCGCGGTGCTCAGGTCTTTGACGATTTCGTACTTGGCGATATCGAAAAGCGTGTCATGGCTCTTGGCGTAGGAAAGGGCGGTCTCCAGGGAGGCAAAGTTGCCAGACGGCTCCGTAAAGGCGGGAGCGTTTTCTCGGACCTGAAAGAAGTAGTTCCCGTCGTTCTGCTGGAACAGGAAGAAGCAGCGCTCTTCGAAGGCAATGCGCTCGTTGATTTCGCGGTGCAGGGTCTCGTCTTCTGTCTCCTCTGCAAGCTCCTTCAGCATGCGCATCAGCCTCTTGTGGGAGAAGCCAGCATTGTAGAGAATCGTGGCGGCATCGCGGTCAGGTAGCTGATATCCTGTCCGTCTGATATAGTCGCGAACGTCTCTCGATTTAATGATACTGAAAATATCCATGGAGCGGGCTCCTTTTCCACTTACTTTTTGTATTCCTCGGGCTCCGTTCCGAAGATATCGGCCAGAGCCTTTTTGAGCTCCGCGGCCTTCTCATTCGGACAATAAGCGGCGTAGTATTTCTCGCCGTACGAGTAGACGAACTCGGTGATGTTCTTCTTGGGCTTCTCTTTATCGCGCGCGGCGGTATCCACCAACATCTGCCACTTGAGGTAGTCGCAGCGTACCCGCTCGCCGAGCTCGTTTTCGATGAGCTGTGAGAGCTTTATCTCGCGGTCGATGAGCGCCTGAACAAGCGCAATGTCGTGCGGGACTTTCGCAACGTGAATGGTAGAGGTGCGCTCACCACCGGCGGCGATTTCCTCCACTGTCTTGGGCGCGTAGCTCGACAGCACACGAAGGACAAGCCTGTATCGACCATCTGTTTCGTTTGTGTTCAGCGTCGCAGACACGGGGCCAATATCCTCGATTTCGAGCATGAGTCCGGTGTAGGTGCCGGCAGCTTTCATGCGCTCAATTTCCACCTTTGCAACGCGGAGAACGCCAGCGTCGTTCAGTTCATAATGGAGCTCTTCTTCCGTAATCGGCAATGTTCTTCCCGTAGTGTACATAGTGTATCTCCTTAAACTTTCTACCACTATGATACATGACCGCGGCGGCAGTGTCAACTTGAGAGCGCCTGTTTTGGAGCCTGAAGTGCAGCAGTACAAAATAATAGGCCGAAACCAGAAGATGCCCAAAAGGCAAATCTAATAGTATGCCTCAGAATCTCCCCAACTATACACGAGAGGGGATACGGAAATGCAATAGCAACAGAAAAGCACAAGAAGAGCGGGCGAGGGGCTCCCGAGACAGCCTGATGGGGTATTTTGCCTTCGACACACCATGCGTAAAACTGACGCAAGTAAAACCGAGAGATTCGTCAGTTATAGAAAACAGGAGACAAAAAAGCCGCTCTTCGGTGGGATACAGCATGCCACATACCACATCTCAGCCAAAATGTCTCGCAACAGGGGATACGAGATTGCAGCGGAAACAGGAAAAAAGGAGCTGGCATCCAGCTCCTTTTCACTATGTGTTTTTCAGATGCAGAATGCGGCATAGAGAGGCACGATTTTCTTGTTGCCATCACAGCCAAAGTTTTTGGCAGAGAGCTTGATAGCGTAGGCCGGCTTGTAGGTATCCATGTAGACCTTTAAGCTCTTTGCCTTGGTATTATCGGCGGATTTAACCTCAACGGGAATGAGTTGCCCATCGCGCTGGATGACGAAGTCTATTTCAGCCCCGCGCTCCGACTCCCAGTAGTAGGTGCGGTAGCCGTTGATGGAGAGCTGCACGTTGACATAGTTCTCAGCCATGCCACCCTTGAAGTCGTCGAGCTCGTCGACCATATAGAGGACATCATTGGCGGCTAAATCCTTCTTGGCGCACAGAAGGCCAAGGTCAGACACGTAGATTTTGAACGCATCTATATCGCGGTAGTTTTCGAGCGGCTTTTTGACCTGCTCGACCTTGTAGACCTGAGAGACGATACCGGACAGGCACAGCCACTCAATCGCATTCTCGAACTCGGAAGCACGCCCGCCTTTCTTAATCAGTTTGTACTGGAAACGCGTGTTCTTCTTCGAGAGCTGAACAGTGATGTTGTCGTAGGCAAGCCTGGTTTTCTTGATTTCGTTCAGGTTGTTGTACTTGCTCATGTCGTTGAGGTAACTCGCAAGAACCGTATCCTGCGTATGACGGACAAGGATATAGTCCTTGGTATCCACGAACTGCATCACACACTCCGGCATGCCGCCGACCACGAGATACTGGCGGTAGAGCTGCATCGCTGCATGGTGCAGTGCAGACGGCAGCGGCGCATTGGTATTGAAGCTCTCTTTTATCTGCGCGACTAAGTCATCCTCTCCGAGCGCCAGCATGAACTCCTCCATGTCCATAGGGTAGAGCGTCTTCATGTCGACTTTGCCGACGGGGAAGGAGAACTTCGCCCTGTTGACCGCGACACCCAGCAGGCTGCCTGCAACGATGATGTGATACTCTGGCGCGTCCTCACAGAAGTATTTGAGAGAGGTCAGAGCTCTTTCGCAGAGCTGCACCTCATCGAAGACTATCAGGGTCTTCTCCTTGACGATGGTCTGGCCTGCGATGTGAGACAAAATCGGAATCAGATAGTCGGGGCTGATGTCCTCCTCAAAGGTTTCATTCAGCTTAGGGTTGGTCTCAAAATTAAAGTAGGCAACATTTTCATAGTGTGTGCGCCCGAACTCCAAGATGGAGTACGTCTTGCCGACCTGTCTCGCGCCCTGTAAAATAAGGGGCTTGCGGTGCTCGTCCTCTTTCCACGCTTCCAGGAAGCTAATGATTTTTCTGTACATAATGCAACCTCCTTAAAGGTTCTGAACATAGCTTAACAGACATTCATGCAAAAATCAATCGAATTAAATCGAAATATCACATTAAACGGCGCGAATGATTTCTGCAAATTACACAATTCGACACGAATGCCTTTGGCTGGCCGTACGGGGAAACCAAATAGTGTATCACAGGCGGATAGAAAACCGGCATCATAGGGGATGCGAAACTGCAGCAGGTGAAAACCGCTCTTCGGAAGCGTGCCCGCCGCATAACACATCTCCTTCCAAAAGTCACAAGAGAGGGGATACGGAACTGCTGCAGCACAAAAATCAGAAGCGGAACCGTCGAAGAGAAACCCCAGAAAGTATATCACAGGGCGTCCGAAAAGGCGCTGCGCGGGGGATACCAGCTTGCAGCAGGCAAAGAAAAAGAGCGGCATCCGTTTCTGGATGTCGCTCTGCCTATTACTGACGGGGCACTGGTATCTGCCTGCAGGTCTCTGCACAGTCTCACAAGTAGAGGCTGATGAGGGTCTGGTATGGGATGCCGGTGGAAGCCTCCATGGACTGAAAGTAGTCTACGGTACTGCCGTCCACGCTGATGGTGACCTGCTCTTCGGCCTGACTGACGTACGGATTCTTTCTCGGGTTCAGTTCGTCGATGCGATACTCTTCTCTCACAAAAATCACCTCAAATCCTTTGCTCCAAGCATAAGGCAGAGGATACAAAATTGCAACAGAAGCGTGCAACTGCCGATGGAAAACAAACAGAATACCACAGCCGAAAGCAGAATGGTTAACTAAGGGGATACGAGACTACAACAGAAGGGAAAAAGTCGGAAGAGGGGGAGAGAAAACTCATCCGTAGAACTGACGAAAGCAAAGAGAAAACGATTCGTCAGGTATAGAAATCAGGAGGCGAAAGAAGAAACCGCTCTTCGGGAGGAAAAGGACCTGGCCGCATAGCACATTTCAGGGCGAAAGTGGGAGACCAGAGAATACAAGATTGCAGCAGTACAGGAAAACTTCCGGAAAAGCGGACAAAAACCAAAAGCATATCACACCATGCCCTCCAAGAGGGGACACAGAGGATACGAAAGTGCAGCAGATGGAGATTTCTCTTAAACATGAGACCGACTCGAAAAGGGTCTTGTCCGATTGCGGCTATGGTCGGATTTTGATATAATGAATGCAACGAAAGAAAAGGGGGAATCCCTGTTGAACAATAAAGATTTTGCGTGCGGAGATGGCGTTCGCTTCATCCTCTCTGCCTTAAAGGAAAACGGCGAAAAAGCATATACCGTCGGCGGATGCGTGCGAGACACGCTACTCGCCAGAGAACCGAACGACTGGGATATCTGCACGAGCGCTCTTCCGGAACGGACGGCAGGTATCTTCCGCAGTCTCGGCTGCGGCGTCATTGAGACGGGTCTCAAACACGGGACGGTCACGGTGCGCTATCACGGAGAAAACTACGAGGTCACGACGTTCCGTAAGGACTGCACCTACAGTGACAACCGGCACCCGGATGCCGTCGAATTCGTGTCGGACATAAAAGAAGACCTCTCCCGCCGAGACTTCACCATCAACGCTATGGCGTATGCGCCGGGCGAGGACGTCATCGACCCATTCGGCGGGCAGACAGACCTGCGTTTTGGCATCATCCGCTGTGTGGGCGACCCGAGAGAGCGCTTCTCGGAAGACGCGCTCCGTATCCTGCGCGCTATGCGCTTTGCCTCGCGATATGGGTTTGTCATCGAACCGGAGACGAAAGACGCGATGCTCGCACTTCGTGGGCTTCTCAACAACATCGCCTATGAGCGCATCCGTGAAGAGCTGCTCGGTATCCTCTCGGGACAGGACGCGGCAAGCATCCTGCGGGAGTACCAGCCCATCGTCACACAAATCATCCCGGAACTGTCTGCGACTGTCGGATTCGACCAGAAGTCCCTTTGGCACATCTACGACGTGTGGGAGCACAGCCTCCATGTTGTCGACAGCATCCCAGCGGACAAGCCGCTGCTCCGCTTTACGGGACTCGTCCATGACATTGCCAAGCCGAAGTGCGCACAGCTCAAAGAAGATGGACGCCATCTCCGCTTCCACGGACACGGTGAGGCAGGCGAACCCATCGTGAGAAATATCATGAACCGGCTTCGCTTCAGCAATGCGGAAATCGCCAGTGTGACGGAGCTCGTTCGCATCCACGATAACTTCATTGACCCGACGCCGCGCGCAGTGCGCCGCTTGCTCGGTAATATCGGGGAGCAGCAGTTCCTCGACCTCATGGTCCTGCGGAAAGCGGATATCTCCGCGCAGGCGGAACATGAGAACGCCGTCCGCTATGCAAAGCTCGTCACGCTGCGCTGCCTTGCGCGCGACATCACAGCCAAGAATGAGTGCTTCTCGCTCAAAGAGCTTGCGGTCAATGGCAGAGACCTCATTGCTGCCGGTTTTGCATACGGCCCCGAGCTTGGAAAGCTCCTCGCGGCGCTTCTGGATGCCGTTCTGGAGGACCCGAGTAAGAATACGAAAGAAGAGCTCCTGCGCCTTGCCCAGCAGCTCAAGGAGGAAGAGAATCATGTTTGAAGATATCCAATTCATCGAAATCAGCAGCGCCTATGAGCAGGTCAACAACATCCAGCGCTGCGTCGTTGCAGTCAAAGGCGCAACGGATGCCCAACTCGGCATTCTCGAAGACCTTATCCAGAGCAAGCGCAAGCAGGTGGGCCAGTACCATGAGCTCGCGGAAATCGCGCAGGAAGCGCTCGACATGATGAAGCTCGACTACGAGTTCGTCTATCCTCAAAAGCGCATCTACCTCAAGTGAACCCGCTCTTCCGGTGACTAATGCCGAAGGAGATAACAATATGGAAACCATCACCTACAACAAGCTTGTCAGGGACAATGTACCCGACATCATCCGCGCGAACGGAGGTACCTGTAAAACAAAGACCGTCAAAGGCGAGGAGCTCCGCACTGCTTTGCGCGAGAAACTCTGTGAAGAGGTCGCCGAGTTCCTTGCGGGCGAAAGCCTCGAAGAGCTCGCGGACATCCTGGAAGTCATCCACGCGCTCTCCGTCGACCTTGGTGCATCGCCCGACAGGCTGGATGAGATTTGCGCGGAAAAGTATATCGAGCGCGGCGGATTCGAAAAGGGCATCATGCTGCTCTCTGCGACCAAGAAGGAATAAAAGGAGGCTGCCATGCCGGCCAAACAAAGAAAAAAGAAAACAGCCGAGCCAAAGCCGCCGAAGGAAAAGCTTATTACCCGCAGCACCATTATGTCCGACTACGGATGGACGGCGACGCTCATCAAGAAATATCTCCCGCCGCCGCAGCTCAAGACCAACCCGAACTACCATACGGCAGCGCCGATGCAGCTCTGGCCGGAGTCTCTCGTCTTGGAAACGATGATGACGCCGGAGTTTCAGACGGACTTCCTCAAGCTGCAGGACAGCAGAAACGTGCAGAAGCAGAGAGAAGAGGAAAAGAAACAGCGCGTGCGCGACGTGCTCATGCAGTACGACCTCAACGCGCTCATCCTCAAAGCAAGGACGCTTGACCGTCACTTCGTTCTGCACTACGGCCCGACGAACAGCGGTAAGACATATCAGAGCATCGAGGCGCTCAAGAAGGCAAAGAGCGGTGTCTATCTTGGCCCGCTGCGCCTGCTTGCCTTGGAGGTCTTCGATACGCTCAACGACGCCGGCGTCCCATGCAGTCTGCTGACGGGAGAAGAGAGCATCGAAGTTCCTTCCGCCGGTATTACGGCGTCGACCATTGAGATGCTCAATAGCAACAGAAGATACGACGTCGCAGTCATCGACGAAGCACAGCTCATTGCAGACCGCGACCGCGGCGGAGCATGGACAAAGGCCATCCTCGCAGTCAACGCAAAAGAAGTACATCTCTGCTTTGCGCCCGAGGCGCTCGATTTCTACAAACTCCTGCTCCATGACTGTGAGACGGAGTATGAGGTCGTCGAACACAAGAGGCTCTCGCCTCTCGTTTACGCGGGCAGCGTGAAGGCTTTAAGCTGTGTCAGCCCCGGAGACTGCTTCGTCTGCTTCTCCCGCCGCACGTCGCTCAACATCTCGGCGACGCTCGAAAAGAAGTACCATGTGAAGGCGAGCGTCATCTACGGCGCGCTGCCGCCTGCGTCCCGCCGCGAAGAGATTCGCAAGTTCGAGTCTGGACAGACGAGCGTCGTCGTAGCGACGGACGCCATCGGCATGGGTGTGTCCCTGCCAATCAAGCGCATCATCTTCTGCGAAACGACAAAATTCGACGGCATTGAACGGAGACCACTCACGACCGGCGAAGTGAACCAAATCGCGGGAAGAGCGGGGCGCTACGGTAAGTTCGATAAAGGCGAGGTCCTCGTTGTCGGTTCGAGTACGCTTATTCAGGAAAAGCTCAACCAGCCGACCCCGCCCATCTCTAAAATCGTCATCCCGTTCCCGAACGAGGTCATCGAATCGGGCATCAAGCTCTCCCGTCTTCTCTCCGTCTGGCAGGAGCCGCCGGAGTCTCAGGTCATTGCCTACGAGGACGTCAGCGAGCCTCTGGAGCTGCTCAAGGCGCTTGGCCCGCTCGCGAAGCAGATGACGCCCGAGCAGGTCTTCAACTGCATCCGCTGTCCGGTCGACACGCAGAATGCGGCCCTCGTGAACTACTGGTACTTCTGCTGTGCCGCCTACGCCAAAGGAACGTCGATGCCGTTCCCCGTAGCCGGCACCGATACGCTCGAAGACTGCGAGCTTCGCTACAAGCAGTTCGACGTCCTCCATCAGATGATGCGCCGCTGCGGCGTAGAACTGGACACGTCCGAGGCGCGCAAGACGCTCTGCAAGCAGATAAACAAGCTCCTCAAAGAGAAGCGCAAGAACTACGGCAACGAGTGCCGTATCTGCGGGGAAGAACTCCCGCTGGGATACCGCTACTCCATCTGCAAGGACTGCTATGAGAGCGGGCGCTTCATGCGGTACTGAGTCGCTATTTCTTCTTTCACCGTTTGCCCTATTGTTCCTCTAATGGTATAATAGAGGCACAACAAGAGAGAAGGGGAGACGGCAAATGAGGTTTCGTGAGTTTTACAATGACAGTGTTTTTACACTGCTCGCGAAGGGCAGCGCCAACTGGGACTACTACGCGATGCAGTATCAGGGCGGGAAGCCTGCGGTCGTTGCGCTGGCGAAACCGGGAAGCGGGGCGGAGGACTGCTTCTTCGGGACCATCTCGTTCTTTAAGCGGCATTTGGCGATGCACGGCGGGATGACGCAGGCGGTCGAAAAGCGGCTCGCTCGGGTCGCTGCAAAGTGAGTCGCATTCTTAAAATGTCGACATCTTGCAAAAAGTTTGCAAAATTGAAAATTTCCTATTGACAAGCGATTACAGATAGTTTATACTCAACACCAGAAACAGGGCAGAGAGCCCATCACTCAAAGAAAGGAGAACTACGATGTTCGTCATGACCATGAAGAAACAGTACAATTCGAGTGAAAATACGTGGAGCTATACGGAACAGAGCTCTACGCGCTTCAGCACGCTGTTTCTCGGGACTACGGACGGTCGAAGTTCTCACGAGAAAACCTGAGAGAAATCAACGGTTTTCCGACAATCGAGACTGACACACCAAGACCCCGTCACAGCGTTTGCTGCGACGGGGTCTTTCTCATTCTCCGGTGCGCTAAGACGACAGGTAGATGTCAATGACGCGTCTGACGGCCTCTAAAATATCCGTCATAAGTGTCATATGCGTCATATCTGTCACAGAGGTCAGTCTCAAAACAAGTGCAAATAGTCTTCTTTTGGTCCAAAGCCAACCGGCGGTGGGTCTGGATAAGTATACTATTTGTAATCAAAGATGGAGTGATGAGCCCAAATGGTAAGGCCCCCGAGTGCTAATCGGTCTGACCGCGAAAGCGGCCTGCAGGTTCGAATCCTGTTCACTCCGCCACATGGTGAGGATTGCGAGTGGCTGCGCTATCCTGTCCCGAAAACAGGCAGACAGTGAGAGCTGTCTTGTGGGTTCGACGCCCACTCTCACCGCCACAAAAAACGTCCGCAACGCGTTTCCCGGTGCGTCCGGTTTTCTGTGCGGTCGCCGTCGATGAAAGAGTGTGAAAATGGTTATGGCGGGTCAAAAATGCAGCAATGTGATAATGGCAGTCGGCTCGCTTGGAAAGCGAGTGCTCCGCAAGGGGTTGGAGGTTCGAGTCCTCCTTGCTGCGCCAGGCCGCCTTTGGCGGCAAATATGGGTCGGTATCCCGTAGCAGGCAGCGGTCCTGACTGTAAATCAGGTGCTTGACAGCTCGGCTGGTTCGAGTCCAGCCCGACCCACCATATATGCTACCGTGGTGAAATTGGCAGACACGGCAGATTCAAAATCTGTTGCCGGAAAAGGCGTAAGGGTTCAAGTCCCTTTGGTAGCACCATTCCCGGATTCCCCGGAAAATGTGACACCGGGGGCGGACAGTAAATCCGGCATGAGCAGAATAGTTACTCGCTCGCGGGAAGCATTGAATGGTTAGGGCGCGTCAACATTTCCACCATTCTAAGGGAGTGTAGCTCAGTCTGGTTAGAGCACGCAAGGGGTATCTTGCAAGGTCAATGGGTGAACTACCCTCGACTGAAGTCGAAGGCATCTGACCCAGGGACTCCAAGAGATGAAGTGTGAGCCATCATTTATTCTCGACTGACCAGACTTATAGGACGATTTCTGAACGTCCACGCTGTACATAACTGAACGAGCTAACCCCGGCGTTCCAACCGGTTATTGTATGTCTTAGAGGTCTACTTTTACGCAGGAATCCTCTCTGCGTAAAAGGTCCTCAGTCCTTCGTTTCGGATATTGATAGCCGCGTTGAGGTCACGGTCTATAACCGCCCCACAGTGAGGGCACACCCATTCCATTTGTCCAAGTTGGACATCCGGGTTCTTGCTTCCACAGTGCCGGCAAGTTTTCGTCGAAGGATACCACTTATCGATGACGATGTAGTATTTCCCTTGTTCTGCGAGCTTGTACTGGAGAAAAGTACGGAACATACCGAATCCGTTGTCAGAAACAGCTTTCCCGAATTTGAGCGTCTGTGCCATAGCACTCAAATCGATGTCTTCCACACATACAGCATCATAGGAATTGGATATCTTCCTGCTGAGCTTATGGCAAAAGTCAAGTCTTTGATTGGCGACAGTTCTGGAAAGCTTGCTGACTCGTGCTTTTTGCTTGAAGTACCGGTTGGACCCTTTCTTGCAATGAGATAGCTTCCGCTGCTCCTTAGCGAGCCGTTCTTCCGACTTTCGATACCAGTGCATGACACCGGCATCGTTGCCATTCGAATCAACATAGAATTTCGGACTGCTGTAATCAAGCCCAAGCGTTGTTTCTTCTGTAGGCAAAGGTGCTTGTTTGATGAGGGTATCCGGCAACTGGTAAAGCACTGAGATATAGTATTTCCCATTGACCTGCCTGGAAACCGTAGCACTCTTCAGTACCCAGTCTTTCTTCGGTACACGATGGATAGATGCAGGGACCTTACCGACTTTCGGAATCTTAACAAATCCTCGGTTGCCTTTCCGGGTGATGACTTCGATGTTCCCATTGGTATAGTTCGTTGTGTAGGATTGTTCTTCCCCACGTCTCGATTTGTACCGAGGATACCCAGTGCGGCCTTCGAAGAAATTCTTATAGGCGGCGCATAGCGCATAGAGGCTGTTTGTGAGAGCAAACTTGTCTACTTCCGTAAGAAAGGGGTATTCGTCCTTCCAGACTCGATTACAATATGCGTTCAGGGCAGTCTGCCCAAAGGTTGGCATCCCTGCTTCATAGAGTCCTCTTTGCATAGAGAGCGCATCGTTATAGACTTTTCGCGCACAGCCAAAGGTCTGACTGAGTTTCTCGCTTTGAGCATCGGTAGGATACACACGATATTTGATTGCTCGATAAACGGTATTATCGTCTGCCACGGCTCTCACCTCATTCCTTGGTTTTCTCTTCTCTGATGTATTGTTTGACCTGTTCGATAGACCGGTCGCTTACGGATACCGCACAGTAGGACGGATTCCATAGATGCCCACCCCAAAGCGACTTCTTGATATCCGGGAACAGCTCAAACAGCCTCTTCGCTGTTTGTCCCTTCAGCCGTTTGATAGCATCCGGAATAAAGAACTGCGGCGAACAGTCTACCAGTAAATGTACATGGTCCGGCATGACTTCCATTTCCATGATAGTCCCTGGCAATTCGTCCATGACCAGTTGAAGCTGCCGCTTGAACTCGGTTTCGATATTCCCGACAAGAACTTGCTTTCTGTACTTCGTACACCATACCAAATGGTACTGAAGGGAATAGACGTATCCGCGACCATGCGAAAGGCTCGAATTGGTTACAATAATCATCTTTTATCACCATATTTATTATACCATACGTGCAACAAAAAGGCCAGAAAAATCAGCATTTCTGCTGATTTTTGAAGAAATATTTGGCCGGCTAACTCACGACTGAAGTCACGAGAATGCGCCGGCTGATTTTCAAGTCCATTCACTCCCATTTACACGCTGAAATAGCTCAGCAGGTAGAGCGACGCACTCGTAATGCGTAGGTCGCCGGTTCAAATCCGGCTTTCAGCTCCATATGGTCTCTTAGCTCAGTTGGCAGAGCGTCTGACTGTTAATCAGAAAGTCGCTGGTTCGAGCCCAGCAGGGACCGCCACAAGAGATAGGCTTAACAGAATATAGTGGTGAGAACCCACCGGGGCGGTATCCATTCCGTGCCGACAGGGCAGTAAAAGCCGTTTGCCCAGCCATATCTCTTTCCTTCGGTGCCGCCGTCTAAATGGTTCTGGACGCCAGCCTCTCAAGCTGGAAACTGCGGGTTCGAATCCCGCCGGCATCACCAAAGCCCTGTATCACAATGGTCTATGTGTCTCCGTCCTTAATAGGGGAGAGCGGCTTGCAACGCAGCAGGGCACGATATGGCTCCTTAGCTCAGTGGTAGAGCATCCGGCTGTTAACCGGAGTGGCGCAGGTTCGAACCCTGCAGGAGCCGCCATATTGGGGTATAGCCAAGAGGTAAGGCAACCGGCTCTGACCCGGTCACCGTTGGTTCAAATCCAGCTACCCCAGCCACATGCTCCCATGGACAAGCGGCCAAAGTCCCCGGCCTTTCACGTCGGTGTCGCCGGTTCGAATCCGGCTGGGAGTACCACCTGCGTCTCAAAGAGGCGCGCCATATTCCTCCTTAGCTCAGT
>ERZ779729.1229-NODE-1229-length-19123-cov-2.290382_pt1 | contig 19123 bp, 16 predicted proteins | sample MGYA00511072_ERZ779729 | MGnify/ENA primary metagenome ERZ779729 (study PRJEB29588, sample SAMEA2156675) | human gut metagenome | biome: human gut; feature: human-associated habitat; material: faeces | place: Denmark | collected 2008/2010 ...
TTTGTTTTTAAGAACTATTGAGTAGAGTGGCATTACAATTTTTCAAATTCCTCTCAGGATAAGTTGGTGAATTGCATAATGGACTCTTCGGCTCTCATGGCTTCACTTCTACAGATAGACTTGTGTCACGCTCATGCCGTTGCACAGCCAGTGTAATGAGTTCCGTTATTAACTCTTTCTCAGATATACCTGTTTGTTCCCACATTTTGGGATACATACTGATAGCTGTAAATCCGGGAAGCGTATTTATTTCGTTCAGTACAAGTTTACCATTGTCGGAAAGCAGAAAATCCACACGTGCCATACCTTCACAGCCTATGGCATGAAAAGCTTTTACCGCATATTCCCGAATGGAATCGGATAAAGTGTTATCTATGCGTGCGGGAACTTGTAGGGTTGCCCCGGTCGAACTGATGTACTTTGCATCGTATGAATAGAAGTTCTCCGTAGCCACAATTTCACCGACTACTGATGCACGGGCATCTTCGTTTCCTAAGACACCACACTCTAACTCTTTGCCGATAACGGCTTCTTCCACAAGCACCTTGTTGTCGTAACGGAATGCTTCTTGTAAAGCGTTTCGGTATTCCGCTTCGCTTCTCACTTTGCAGACTCCGACAGATGAGCCTGCATTGGCTGGCTTGACAAAGCAAGGGAGTCCCATGCGGTCGGTTATTTGTTTGAATGTATAACTTGACGCATTGTGTTTGTAAACGGTGTATGATGATGCAACAGGAATGCCTTCCAATTGGAAAAGTCGTTTGGCAATATCCTTATCCATTGCGATGGCTGAGGCGAGTACATCCGGACCGACAAAGGGAATCCCTGCCGATTTCAGAATGCCTTGTAATGTACCATCTTCGCCAAATGTACCGTGTACGATGGGGAAAGCTACATTAACATCTGCCAAGACAGTATTGTCTTTTTTGTTTATGACTTTGATATTATCTCCAGTCGATGATAGATATACGTTTTGTGCCTTTTGAAAATAATCATTTTCTGCAAGATTTACTGTACTGGACGGATAATCGCCATTGTAAAACCATTCGCCGCTTTTATTTATTCCGATGAGGACGGGCATAAAACGTTCTTTGTCCATTGCTTGATATACATTGGTTGCAGAAGCGAGCGACACTTCGTGTTCGGCAGACTTGCCGCCAAAGATAATTGCAACTTTGTTTCGTTTCATTGTCTTTATTAATGTTTAAAATTCATCACTACCTTTCGTAAGTCGGCATCAAACTGTCGGTATTCTTTTGGGGAAATTTCCCTTTGGGTTGTCAATACTATCAATGGATGGGGACAATATCCGTTACGGTAAACCGGATGTTTGTGCGGGTGAGGGTTTTCATGGAATCTGCATCGCTGGTAGAACCGCAAGCGGGCTTCGGATATATTGTCTGTAATCGGGTCTATTTCCAACAGTACAATTTTGTCCATGGAACGGACGAAACAGTCAAGTAGCTTACTGCCATATCCTTTGCCTCTTAAACGGGCATTGATGGCAAAATGTTCTATATAACAATAGGTGTCAAATTGCCAATAGGATATGAATCCAAGAAAAACATTCCCTTCCGTGAATGCTAAAAGTTTGTATGCCTTATTTTGGAAAGCTTCCATTTGTTGCTCATGTGTTCGTTGCTCAAATATCGGGAAGCTCGTATCATACAGCTCTTGAAAATCTTTATATAAAGGATGAGTACACGAATCAATAAAATGCTTTTGTATGGGCTCGTAATCCTTCTGCATGGCGAACACTTCTGCAAAACGTTTTTGCGTAGGAGTACCTGTTATGCGTTCTTTTTGAGGAAACGAACGGTCAAATTCTACAGACTTATCCGGGTCTATATCATAGATAGTGTCTTCGTAGTATCGTCCGGAAATGCCATTCAAAGCATTGAAGTATAAAGGATATACATGTAATGCCTCAAAAAACTTGTTTTCTGCAGTGCGGATGCCGAACTGTTCTGCTGCCACAAATCCTACTTTTGAGTAGTAATTAGGCTCACCGCACAATAAAATAGCGCGATAGCCCATTTGAGTTGCCAAATCGCAAGTATGTGTTATCAGTTTCCTGCCGATGCCCATGCGTTGGTATTGCGGCAAAACAGCTATTGGACCCATGCTCAAAACCTCTTTCTTGCTCCCATCATCGGCAAGGATAAAAGATTTCAGAAATACGATAATTCCCACAATCTTGCCTTCCGAAATTGCAACGTAATCGAGTTCTGGCACAAAATTGGGAGAATCCCGCATGATGTGTAACAGATAATGTTCGTCACATCCGGGAGTGTAATGATTCCAAAATGCCTCTTTCATTACCTCTTCTGACTCCCGATAATCTTCGGGGCGTTCAAGCCGTAAGTATATGTTCATAACATAATTTTTATTGTGAAAATAGTGTGCAAAAATAGAAAAAAAGAACTGGAAAGCCTTGTTCTTTTTCTATTTTATTTGCATTCATAAAATATTGTTGAGTGATAAGAAAGAAAGTATATTGTAGAAATTATGATTGTTTCCAAATCATTACTTCTTTTTTTGGGAGAACTTATAAATGCTTATTCTTACCATATCCCTACTTGTTATCGGATTTCTTTACTGAACGATAATGTTCAGAATAAGGTAAGTTTAATCCTTTTTTGTCTATATACCCCAAACGGACTAAATTTGTTTTTATAGACAGAAAAATCTATGTACTGGCGAAAAGAGCAAAACAATCCTTTTCTTTTCACCTATATTGTGTATATTTTTGTGCTGAAAAACGAGAGAAAACAGATATAAAAACATCTCCTACCGCATTTACCCTTTGACAACAAATATCCGTTTCTATTTTCCAATAATCATTCCATTTGTATGAAATTGTATGTTCGTAAAATATGAGCTAAGAGAAGACGGTTGCATCTCTTGGGCGCACATCTCCTTGTATGAGATGAAAACCTGCCTATATAGTTCTACTTTGTCCATGTTTAAAATTTACGACAAAATTAGAACTTATACAGCCAGGGGACAAGATGCTATCGCGGACGGTTGTACAGAGATAGCTGTCTTCTCCTTTTATTTTTCCATCAAAATATGATATGATTTTTTTACGGCAATACTTGTCCCCAAAAGTATGTAATAGAAGTTAATTAATTTATTTGTTTGTTGTATCTTTGCCAGGTGTCCGAGAGAAATCAGACACATATTAACATAGACGTTTAACACTGTGGATAGGTAAAACTAGCAATTTGAACTATTTGAATCACAGAGTTGTTAAGCGTCCGTACTCATTGTATTACCTCATCGTATTACCATATGGGTACGGATTTTGCTTATACTGTGGTTCGTGGTAATGCTAGTACCCTCCTATCCATGTCGGCAAACTTCCGTACCCTACTTTTCTTTCCAGAAAGTCCGGATTCAGGAAGCGACGAATACAATAATATATATGCTGTGAAGCCGGATGTACTTCCTGCTTTGACATGACATTTTATTTAAAAAAACTACATTATGAAGAAATTTGAATATTGTATATACTGGATGGAAGAAAGAGAACCAGCCAGTGCGGTATTCGACTTTCTCCCGAAAGCGGAGATATTTTCCTGCGTGATAAGAGGAAAAAAGGGAGTAGAATACGTAGAGGTTATAAAAAAGCCAAAGAAGAACTTTTATATACAGAGGATTCCATATTATAGCTATAAAATATAGACATGTTCAAAAAGAATGTTTATGAGTTGACACAAGAAAGGCTGGGAATCATCTTCCGTGAGTTTGATAATATTTACATTTCATTCTCAGGCGGGAAGGACAGCGGTGTATTGCTCAACCTGTGCATCGACTATATCCGAAAGCATGGTCTGAAAGTAAGAATAGGTGTGTTTCATTTGGATTATGAGATACAATACAGAATGACATTGGAGTATGTGGAACATACCCTCAAGGCAAACAGGGATATAATAGACGTATACCATGTATGCGTCCCTTTCCGTGTTACCACATGTACCTCAATGTTCCAGAACTATTGGAGACCCTGGGATGAGAAAAAAAGAGAAATGTGGGTACGTCCGTTACCGGCAGAAGCGATGATCATACATGATTTTCCTTTTTATGACAGAAGGATGTGGGACTATGACTTCCAGACTGAATTTTCACGTTGGCTACATAAACATAAAAAAGCAAAACGTACATGCTGTCTAGTAGGAATACGCACCCAAGAGAGTTATAACCGGTGGCGTACTATCCACAAGAATGTAAAAGAAAAATACAAAGATTATCAATGGAGTACTAAAATTGATGGGGACATTTATAACTTTTATCCGCTTTACGACTGGAAGACAACGGATATATGGACAGCCAACGCCAAGTTTCATTGGGATTACAACCACTTGTATGACCTTTATTACCAGGCAGGAGTAGCTTTGGAACGTCAGCGTGTGGCAAGTCCTTTCATCAGTGAGGCTATAGAGACCCTTTCATTATACAAGGTTATTGACCCTGACATGTGGGGAAAGATGATTGGAAGGGTGAACGGAGTCAACTTTACCGGGATTTACGGAAATACCCAGGCAATGGGAAGACAGCCAATCTATCTGCCACAGGGATATACCTGGAAAACATTCATGGAATTCCTGCTTTCCACCCTCCCCACACATACCAGAGAAAGATATATGAACAAACTGAATACCAGTATCAAGTTCTGGAAGACCAGAGGGGGCTGCCTGAGTGACCGGGTGATACAGAAACTCAAAAGCCGTAATATTCCGATCATAGTAGGTGACAGTACCAATTACAAGACAACCAAAAAACCTGTGATGATGGATTATTTGGATGATATTGACATTGAAGAGTTCAAAGAGATACCAACATACAAGAGGATGTGTATTTGCATTCTTCGTAATGACCACACCTGTAAATATATGGGATTCTCACTGACCAAAGAAGAAACCAATATGAAAAATAATGCATTGAAAGTATATGGAAATATTATGGAGCAAAAGTGAAAATTGTGAATATAAGAAATGTAACACAGGCAAACTTGTTATAACAGGAATCGGTATCCAATGCTTATTCAGGATACATAATTGATAGAAAGGAGCACTTGACGACAGAATTACTCTTTTTTTTATTTATTATTTACAAAGCAAAGGACAGCAGCTATAACCAACTATCCTTTACTGAGAAATGCTCTAAAAAACACCCTCTACGGGTCTTTTACCGATCAGCCAAAACAATAAGGAAAATTATTTTCACTATAAACAGAAATCAGACCGTTTACACGCTGGAGGCAAACTTTATTCTCACGAGCCAGCCAACCGATAGCAAGAGCAGTGCTTTCCACGCTTAAATTTAATTTTCTAGCCAATTCGGGGATAGTAATTTCCTTTACTTCATTCAGAGCCTGCCAAACTTTACCGACATTACCTCCTACAATCTTCTTGTCCATAAGACTTTGTGTTTAAATGTTATTAATAATAAGATACCCATTAACCGGATATTCTAAAAAATTTATATAATATGAGATAAGTCTCATACGACTACAATATCCCCCGTCCGGTTTTGTAATAAAACGGCACATACTCGAAAAGGAAAAATAATAAATAATATTTACATATATTTTATTGATCTGAGGGAAGTTTCTTCTCTGTGGATTTCCAATGTTTGATCAGGACTTTTGAAAAGAAAACAGAGAATGCATTTTTAATATTCACTGCATTACAAAAAAATAGGCTTGTACCCTTATCTGCAAACCCGTTAATACAAAAAAAACGAAAGGGCATTAGCCTTGTTATAAGTGAGGGAGTCGAAGCCCTTAATATAAAAAACAGCCCTTCGCTTTATATAGCAAGGTCAAATGGCAGCCTGTTCTTACTGTATCATTCAGGATAAATTTCGACTTTCCACTTATATAGAAATCAGCTAAACGCTTTTCTATAATCTAAAAAATGAAATAACACTACTGTATCTGTCTACAGCATTGCAAATATAAGATTAATTTTACATAAGGAATACAGAAAAGCTATATTTTTTTCATAACTGCTATAAAAAAGAAAAAATGGCAGCTATATATTCATATTTTCTCATTCGAGACTTCATTTTATGATATACCTCCGTCAATCACTTGAAAGAGGTTCATCATTATGCTTTGATACGAAGGTAGAGAGTGACTACAATTTGAAAAATAACATATTAAGTGTTTACTTGCAAAACTCTTCCAGATATGCCAACATATTCATTTAAGGATAGACGGACTTTCGAGGTATAAAAACCTCTTTCTTTTCAGTACCCATGACCCACTACGTTTGTTTATTCGTAGCGAAACCATTCATTTGAAATACAATTAAGATAATCTAAACGACTGTTTATTAATGGACAAGTGTTTATACCTGCTATTACAATAATCATATTATAATGATATGACAAAAGTCTTTTTTCTGGGAAAAAATCAGAGGAATGATACTTTACGGTAATTTTTATAATGACATAATCAATTGGCCTTCCCAAACGTCAGTCATCAAAATATAGTAACATATTATTTCCTACACATTCTTATTGTAGAACTACAAAAACCAGCGATCACTTCCCTGTGAGTAACAAGAATCAGTGTCTTCTTCTGCACCTGTCCTGAAAGCCGTTCTAATAATATTTTTTCGGTCTGCTCATCCAATGCAGAGGTAGGTTCATCCAACAGCAAAATACTGCCAGGACGAAGTAGAGCACGAGCTATCGCAATACGCTGTGACTGTCCTTCACTGAGACCTGCTCCTTGCTCCCCACAAAAAGTTTCCATACCGTCAGGTAGAGCATATACGAACTCGGCTGCTGCCGCATAAAGTGCCGCACGAAGTTCTTCGTCTGTAGCCTCGGGATTTCCCATCAGAAGATTATTGCGTATAGTACCACTGAGAAGCGTATTGCCCTGGGGCACATAAGAGAAGTTGCATCGGGTAAGCGGAGAAGCGATAACCTCCCTTTCCGAATTATAGAGTGTAACTTTGCCGCTGTCCGGCAACAGCAAGGCGAGAACCAGCCGTACAAGCGTACTCTTACCCACCCCTGTCTCACCGACAACGGCTGTCAGGCTACCAGGAATAAAATCATGGGTGAAATCATCCAGAACCTTATGGCCGGTTCCGGGATAGGAAAAGCTCAGATGAGTCATGCGAACACCTAACGCACCATCCAGACTGAGCGCATTACCATATTCCTCCAACGGGGTAGTAGAAAGTTCGGTCAGACGTTCTACCGAAGTGACGACCTGTATGAATGACGGAATCTGTCGGCTGAGATTTACTATCGGACCTTGTACCTGCGAGACTAACTGTAAAAAAGCGGTCATGACACCAAAAGTGACTGTACCCTCATACAAACCGTACCCCCCCCACAGAAAAGCGATGGCATAGCCTGTTGCAAAACCAGCCTGCATCATCCCGTGCGAAAAGACCGAATAGTTGGTACGCAACATGACTTCATGTTGTAAAATCGACTGCAACGAGAACAAACGGCCAATAGCCTGTGGCGTATATTCCAATGTGCGAACCAATGTACGGTTTTGCAAATTTTCCTGCAGATGGCTTTGTATGAGACTATCCGTTGTACGAATATTGCGGGAGAGTGCACGCATCCTTTGTACATATCCCTTACTAAACAACAGAACTATCAGCATGATAAAAATGATGATGCCTGCCAAACGGACATCCATTTCCGAAAGATACCAAAGCGCCCCGCACAGTTGAGCGGTCATGACTATGACGGAAGGAATACTCCTACATAATATACCGATAACGGCACCCATATCCTCGAGCATGCGATTGAGCATGTCCCCCGTATGCAGACTATCACGCCCCGTCCAGCAACTTTCCATAAGCCGTTCGAAAAGACGGTAGCGCAGAGCATTGCGTAGGCGAATCTCTGTACGGCTACCTAACCAACTGCCGATCATGGACAAAAACAACCGAATTACAAGACACACCAGCATCAATATTATAAACATATGCATACAGCCATCCGAATGCCGGGTTGCCACATCAATCAAACTTTTGCATACCCATATTGAAAAGAGGGATACTCCGACATGAAGCAACCCTATGATGCCACGCAGCAAGATAGGAAGACGGTAGTTACCGGAAGCGCTCCACAGCCACCTAATACAATCCCATATCCGCATATTCACTCTGTTGTTCGTCATCTTTCCGCTTTTCCGTTCCACCGTATCCATCGATGCCATACGGCTAGGATATACCGCCGAAAGGGCAACAGCTTCCTCCAAAGCCGGACATTCCGTCGTTCTTTTGGGGAATGGCAGGATATGAAACGTCCGTCGCGTATGATTTCCAGTACCACACCGCATATGTCTTCCGTCCGGCACCGCTCCCTGCCATGCACATTCCCGTCACCCATCAGGACTATCTCATTTCCGGCCACATGGTAAATACGATGCAGGACATAGCGTTTCCCGGCCAAACGGACCAACACGATGTCTCCCTCCTGTATGCGTACGGCCTTCTGTAACACCACACAATCGCGCCCTTCGACAATAAAGGGGAACATGCTGTTTCCCTTTGCGTGCAGTGTCACCGTATACCCCTTGGAAAGCATGGACACCACCTCGTCGAACAATACGTCATTTGGTATAATCATTTTTTATATATCATCAATGCCTGTCTATACATAAAGCTTTTTGTCCTGTCTTATGCAGATGTTTGTGGTATTAAGATGATATATGGTAATGATGCCGGCCAGTCACAGGCGGGCATCATTCCGCGGATGTATTACCCTCCGGTAATAAAGTCCGCTCTCTTCTAACATTTGGGGATGTTAGAGGGCCATTATGCTGAGATGAAAAAGGATTATGTTTCTTTTTAAGAGGGGATGGCCTGTGTTTCTTTTCACAAAGGCACACAGACCAAAGGGTTTATTTTATGCCTGACTATTGTTTTCCGGTCAGGGGCGGAAGTATGTTTTCAGCATTCGCAAACAACGCGAAAGGACAACTTCCTGTTTACCGAATGCCCAGATTCTTTTTTACAGCCCCGTAGGATGCATCTTTCAGTAAGACCGTTTTATGTTTGTCCAGCAGGTACAGCGACGGCATGGCCCTCAGGTCATAAAGCGCATTTTCTTTCACCGTCTGCCGGTCATTTCCAACCAGCCACTCTTCAGGCATATCAGCCAAGGCAGTTCTCCATACGGTTTCATCCCCTTCTGTATAGACAGCCAGTATGGTCAGTTTTCCGGCAGTCGCCAGCACGGACAACTCTTTGTCCGCTGTCATTTCTTCCAGTATCTTGTGACACTTCGGACATTCAGGATCATAGAAAAACAGCAGAAGAAATTCCCCTTTCACGGATGTCTTGTCCAAGGTGACACGTGAACCGTCCGGCAGGTAATAGGCAAAGTTCGCGGCTTTCGTACCGGGACGGTTACGTTCCAGTAACTTCAATTGGAATTCCAAAGGGCTTCTCCGAACCTCATCCAACACACTACTGCGTAACATCCTTTGCAGATAAATGGAATAAAGAGGTTCGTTATAAAAAGGGGAGTTCGGATTGTAGAGATAATTTTCTATCCACCGCATGAATACGCTACGCGCATGTTCATGCCGTTCCATTCCGGTACAAAGATTGTCTATACTCTTGACTCTCCATTTTTCGGAAACTGTTTTATCTGCCAACAACGAAAACTGATTTGCCAGACCCTGTTCGGATATATTCCGGTCATTAACCAGAAGAGTGTCAGAAAAGTCAAATCTGTCCCAAAAGTGCTCCAGCAAATATTCTCTACGTTCTTCAGATTGTGTCAGCACGACAGGGATTTCAGGAAAAGGAAAAGTAAGCGTAGCATCAGCTTTCTGTTCCGACAGTCGCGTTTTATTGTTTACAATATGCTTTTGTGAATGGATATCTGTATTCTTCTGATTGTCGAGATGTCTTCCCGAACAGGAAATCATGAGCAAAACCAAGCCTATCAGTCGGAATATTTTAATATTTTTCATTATATGTTATTTAGAAAAAAATCTAAAAGTTCCGGTTCTCTTTCAAGTGTACGGAGAACCGGAATAAATAATAGCTGCCCCGTTTTTCACAAAACAGAGACAGCGTGGGGTATTTATGTTCTAGTATTATTCTCCCCGTGTAATTACCGCACGACTCAGACGCGGATCGTCATAGTACATATTATCTACACCACCCTTGTAGTCAATGCGAAGTTGCGACTGAGATACAGCGAATTCTTTCACCAGACAATCGTACACAGCCTGTGCGCGTTCTTTACTCAAACGATCGTTGATAGCCTTACTACCTGTTCCCGCGTCGGCATATCCGGTAATAGTGTAAACCACGTCCTTGTCACCCTGTTTGATGACTTCGGCCAGCATACCCAAGTTGGCACGCGCCTCGTTGGAGAGTCTGCTCTTTCCAATCTTGAAAACAACCAGATTGGCGGTAGCCATCTTCTTGACAATAGTCCGCGCCTCCTGTTTGTTCCCTTCGGCAAGGGCGCGTTTCAGCCGCTCGTTCTCGGCACTCATCTCGTTGAGCTCCTCGCGCATCTCATTGAGAGCGGCGTTGTTATAGCGTACCACAGTCTTACTGCGGTTCCAACCGCGCTGCTTGAATTTATAGGTCAGCCCAACTGTGGCAGACAACATGCCCTCTCCGAAGTTGCCTCCGCCCTCTCCGTCGAAACGGTCATTGACAAACATTCCTCTCAAATCGAAGTTCAGGTCAAAGGCATCCGACAGGCGGAAAGTATTCAGTACACCTACGTTGGCACTCACTTCCTTGGCAGAAGGTGATTTCCACACCATGGCCCAACCGAGACCGGCATATGGGCTGCAATTCCAAATGCGTTTCGGATTATATCCACAGAACAGGTTGGAGAAGTTAAACAATACATCGGCATGGATATTGCCCATATTGAATTTCTGTTTCTCCAGCCAGTGGGGGGCACCACCTCCCTGTACCGGTACACCGGTGCCGTGGGCGGAATCCTCATATTTGTCTCCCGAATGTTTGGTAGCCCCTCGCTGCTGTAGTCCGCTGTACATCAGGCGCACTCCAATACCGGGCGTAAACCATTTTCCTGTGGCGATGTCCAACGCCGGTGCAATGCGGTCACCGAAACTGGCCTGTTTGTCATGGTCACCGAAATAAACCTGGCCGCCTGCCCCCACACTGATAAACCAGTTGCTCCAGAAACGGTTGGTTTCCACCTTATACTTGTCTGAACTGTACTCCACCTTTTCTTCCACGGTGGAGTTCTGTGCTGTCAGTGGGAGGCTTCCCATGACCAACACAGCCAACATTGCAATTTTTTTCATCTTTATAAATGGATTTTGTTAGTTTTCATTCTATTTCTCCCCCTCACAGGCCGGTTACCCTCCGTAACAACCTCGTAACTTCTCCGTGTAGAGGTACCTCTGCACGGGGAAGTTACGGAGCTGTTCCTTGGGAGTTCCGACCCTGATACGAGCCGAATAGGGTTCTTTTCAGCAGGCTTAGTCATTAATGAAATACCACATCACGTACGCAACGGATTTTGAAATTCATTGTTGTTTGATCTTTTTCCCAAGTTGTAGTAATAAAGTCCGGACTGCCTGCTTGAACAAAATATAAAGCATCCTGACCTTCTTGTCTGTGATAAGTGGTACGAGCGGCTGTTAAGTCCGTCAAATTCGAAGATTGTTGTACGGTACCATTTCTATAGTAACGGTGCATCAGTGCCAATTCCCTCTGATTAGGAATACGCCACTGCCCAAGATCACTACTATCAGATTCTTCTGAATAATGACGCTGACACACATCGCCATTACGAACTTCATCATAACTAAAGGTGTCTTTTGTAGACCAACCATCTCTATAACTCAAGTTACCTCTTGCAAATTGGAATGCCTCCGGTAATTTGTTTTCTGTTCCAAGCAAATCATGCGGATTATACTCTCCCTTTTGAGAACCTGCTGTACGTACTGTATTTTCTCCCATATTATGCATGTGGATGGTACGATTGGTTGCATCATACTCAACTATTGAAGCGGAAACCTCCTCATCTACTTGACCAAACTTGCCAATCGTACGGATACAACGCACACGTTGTTTTCCACCCTGAGCATCATTGCTTTTATATGCTCCCGTAGCACTACCTTCCAAAGCCCACCAAGTGCGGAAAGTACTATTGGTACTGGTAAAATAGGTTGCTGTATTATTAAACTTCACCTCATCGCTCAAAGCAAAAGCTCCGAACCAGAAAGCAAGACATTCATCAATGGCTGGCAGATACCATTTCATTTCCTGCACATCGATAATTCCGTCACCATTCTCATCCCGATTTCGAGTAAAACACTGATACAACGCATATTTGTAACCAGACTGTAGCGGATCAATCGAAAGCTCATCACTCTTTTCTGCATTACTTGTAAAATGACCATTTAACGATGCATCTACAAAAGTATTCCATTTAGTATCACTATGACCTTCCGTATTATAATTATGCAACTGTTCCCATAGGTTTCTCCAACCCCAATTCGGACGAGGATCATTAGTTGTAGAAGGCTCTACTCCTACTCCACTGCTTGATAGCACCGCATCTGGAGTTTCCTCATAGGTTTCTGCACCAAACGGACGAGTTACACTACCATCCAAAGCAAATATGCTCTGTATGGATTTCTGATTGATAGCAAAGATAGGGCTTTCGGTATACGTACTTTCTCCATCTGAACTTTGACTGGTTTTAGAAGACATTGCCAAACGACGGTCCGGTGCATTGATAAATTTCGTCAAATCCGTTTCATTGTCATAATAATACTCATCTACATAAGCAGTAACGTACAACGAGCCATCTGCTTCTATGAAATGCCAGCCACCTGCTGGCTCTTGTGGAAGATCAGGAGCTGTAGGATTTTCTTCAATTTCTATATAATCATTGATTTCATTCATCAAATCATAAATATTAATAACCTTACTATCACCCGGATAAGGCTTAAAAGTTGTCGAACTTTGAGGTGCGGCAAATTTCACCCAAGCCAGATATTGTGCTTCTACATCGGGATTAGCTGTTTGACCATCTTGAACCTGTTGTGTATATGTACCATAAGGGGTTACCGCTAAAAAGCTATAAGTCGAAAACTTCACTTTATCAAGTTTCAGCATTACTGTTTCAAAATGTGCATCCAGATTATACACATTATTTGTAGATTTCATAATATCCCCTTCAGCACCCGGCTGGTTCTCCACATCCGTAGTAGCCTCCACAATGATGCTGCTCACTCCGTTCACAGTTATGCTATACTTATACTTGGTATTACGTCGCACCGTAAAATTGTCCATTTTTCCTGTTAGACTTGAACAGTCTCCCAAATGGATGGTATAAGCCACAGCACCTTGTACCTCATCATTCGCATTTTCACCGGTACCACCACGCTTACCCTTATAGTTTCCTCTTACGACGACATACGTTCCTAAATCAGGTGCATTTTTAAACTTTCTATCCTGCGCACTTTCCCTTCGCTCACGCTCTTCATACTTTGTTATCTGATTTTTGGTCGGCTGTACATTTTCTAGCATATAGAAATAGAAGTTGTAGTCACTATCTGTAGGTTTAGGAGATAACTGGATAGCCGCTTTAGTACTGTTGAATGCCAGTTCATCAGCGCTTCCCTTATAGCCTAAACTTCCTGGATTCGTTCCTCTCTCATCATCCATATCACCTTCCTTATTCGTCCATCCTTTACGCTCTATCAGCGTAGAAGAGCGGGAATAGTTGTGAATTTCGTATTCAGTTGGAGCGAATGTTACACCTTCTCCATTCTCGAAATTAAAGATAATCTTGGCGGTGATACGCTTTAAATGGAAATTATTGAAGGTATTACTACCCGGATTCAACACTATCCTATCATTACCATCCACCTCATATTTACCGGTAAGCAACAAGGCCGTTTCATTCAAATCAATCAAGTTGTTTGTTTTCAGTACACAATACTCTTCCAGCTGTGTCTTATTCATATTCTTGACTTCATTCAAATCTACGGAACAGAAGCCCTTGTCCCAGTTAGCAAGGGCATATACCCAATATTCACCGCTCATGATGCCGGCCTGATTCATCTGTTCTGCAGTAACCGTAATATGATAGAAATAGTTAGTTGTACTTCCTTGCTGAGTTTTATTCAAACCATCAGTAGGAATTTCCAAAACATTCGGCATGCTATTCTCATACTTATAGAAAAGCAAAGCCAGCTTTTCCACATTGGTTTCCACCTCGTCGGTGGCACGAGTATTGGCCTGCACATCCGATGCTTTCGGAACAAACATCTTCATACTCAACGAAACAGGTAGACCCTCTTCTACACGACTCACTATGTCATCATCCTTACACGCTGCAAACAGCAGGCAGATAAGTAAAGGAATGATTTCACATTGTATTCTTTTCATACACATATCCGTTTTTAAATGATTAATCAAATGATATTGTATTATTCTCTATCGAAATGTATTCATCCACCTCCACCGCTTTGGAGTCGGATTCCGGATCTTCGCTTATCAATTCCGAAGCGCAGAAACCGCCTTCCGTCTCCACCGCTGTCTTTTTAGTCTGGGGTGGCTCATATTCTTTCATGGGAAAATCTTCCCGTTGCATTTCTAGTGTGTCCTTCTCGTCTAAAGAAGCGACTTTCCTTTCTTCCAGTTGTTTCATGTTACTGTTCTTTTTAAGTGAAACTTTATGTGAATTATCTCTTTCTTTTCTTTCCTCGATTTCCATATCCGTAGTGGCCATAACCGTACCCATAACCATAACCGTACCCATATCCATAGCCGTGACGGTGGAGGTCGGTACCGTTCAATACAAGTGCCATGTTTTTCAGTTTCTTCTCCTCATAGAATTTTTCGATGTCAGGCAACATACGCCGGTCTAGTCTGCCCGAACGGACCACAAAGATCGTCAGATCGGCGATGCGGTTGGCAATCGTCGCGTCAGCGACGATACCTATCGGTACATTATCAACAATGATGTAGTCATAACGCTGACGCAATTCGTTCACCAGTTCGTCCAGCCGCTCATCCATCAGCAACTCGGCGGGATTGGGAGGAACCACCCCGGAAGCAATAATATCAAAATTCTCCCGATGCTGTATGATGTCGTCCACCGTAACAGAGGGGGTGGCCAGATAATTGGTGACACCCGTCCGGTGAGTGCCGAAGTGGCGGCTCAGTGTACCTTTACGGATATCCAGGTCAAGGATAATCACCCGTTTGCGGGCATAGGCCAGACTCATGGCCAGATTGTGTGAAATAAACGTCTTTCCCGCACCCTCATTAAACGAAGTGAAAGTGATTACCTGCATGGCCTTGTCTTTCCGAGACATAAAAGTCATGTTCGTACGCAGGATGCGGAACGCCTCCGAGGTTATGTCATCGCCTTGGCTGTCCACAGTCGATGTCTTACGGTGCTTCACCACATCCTTGTCCAGCGGTATTTCTCCCAGGAAAGGAACGTTTACAGCCTCCTCCACATCTTTACGTCCGTGCACACGCGTATCCATGAAAAGAATTGCAAGGAATGTCACTCCTGGCAATGCAACCCCGATGAGCACGCCCAACAACAGGATGCGGTTACGGTTGGGGGCTATCGGCGCCTTAATTCCGTCAGCACTGTCAATGATGCGGGCATTATTGTCGGCCATAGCCTGAGAAAGAGCGTTTTCCTCCCGCCGGTTAAGCAGGAAAAGATAAAGCGACTCCTTGATCTTCTGTTGCCGCTCGATGGAAAGCATCTGGCGCTCCTTGGTGGGAATGGAAGCCACCCGGCTTTGGGCCTGCAGTTCACGGCTCTGTATATCGTTACGTTTCACATTGAGGCTGACAATCATATTGTCCACAGCCCGGATAATGGTCTGCTTCATGGCACGCAGCGAGTTGTTCAGTTCCTCTACCACCGGGTTACGGTCACTGCTGTCGTCAATCAGTTTGTCGCGTCGCAGCTTGATAGCGTTATACTGGTTGATCTGGCTCTCGATGTTCATATCGCTGATACCCGTATTGACGGGAATCAGGTCTATTTCCTTTTTAGGGTCGGTAAGATAATCCTTGATATAACGAGCCAGACGCAACTGGGTCTCCAATTCCAGGGCATCGGTACTGTACTTCTGAGACTCACTCATATACATACTGGCCGAGGAGGAAATGTCCACCACTTGGTTCTCGCGTTTGAACGATTCGAGATCAGTCTCCACGTTGCCCAACTCCTGGCCGATGATAATCAGACGTTCATTGATAAAGTCAGCCGTATTGACAGCAACCTGGTTCTTGTCCTTGATGGCTTCCTCATTATATACCGTGATGAGCATGTTGAGCACATCTTCCGCCAGTGCCGGCGAACTGTCTTTCAATGACAAGGTGAGGATGGAGGATTCGTCCTGTTCCTGCCGTATGCCCAGCCCACCTTGGTAACGGGAAACTACTACATCCAGAGGCAGCTTGCGCACCGACACGGTCCTGCCTATCCACGTCTTGCCATAGAAATTGGTGGGGGTAATCACGATGCGTCCTCCCCTCAAGGGAATGGTATCATTCAATTTTGCGGTTATTTTCCTGCCTTCCTCCTCTCCCGGAAGGCAGGAAAGCATTACCGTCTCTTCATCTTGAGGTGTCACCTGAAAGGCGACGTAACTGCCCTGCGCTGTATCCGGGAAACTGACCTGCACGGGCGACTGCGTATAAAGCTCGTTACTGCGCAACCTGTCTTTTACACGGTAGCTAACGTCAGCGTGTACCCGTTGCACCACTTCACGCATCAGCCTTTTGGAACGGAACTGGAGTATTTCATTGGCCACGTTCACCTTATTGATGAAGTTGTCATAGCGGTCCAGACCCGCCGTACTGGTCTTGTTGGAAGGGTCCTTGATAATGACGGTCGCCGAACGGAAATAGACCAGCGGGGAACAGGCGTACTGCACATAGGCCAGCCCTCCGAAAACCAGCACAGAGAGCAGGAACCATTTCCATTTGGAGGCAAGGTAGAGCAGCAGGTCCACCAGATTCAGCCCCTGTTCGTTCTTGCCGGATGAGGAATTCTTTGTCTGCATTTTCAATTGATTTGTTTATATGGGATAATATCCCGTTATTTATTAATAGCCCAAATAATGGAAGTTATAAGGCTTCCGATGGAAATAAGGAAAGAACTGATCTGCCAGCCGCGGTCTTCATTGTCCTTTTTCCTGTATTTGGGCTCGACATATACTATATCGTTCTGCTGGAGATAGAAGGCAGGGGAGTCAAACAGTTCCTTCTTCCGCAGATCATGCGTGTACATCTTCCGGTCGCCTCCGTCTTCCCGTATCACAGTCACACGGTTAACCCGCGCTTTGGGCGAGAGGTCACCGGCATTGGCGATGGCTTCAAGCAGGGTGACACGGTCACCGTCCACGCGGAAAGTACCCGTACGTCCAACTGCACCAAGCACCGTATATTTGAAATTCAAGAATTCAATGGACACCAGCGGGTCCTTGATGTAATTACCTTCCCGAATCTGTTTGCGGATCAGTTCCGTTGCCTGGCTGACGGTCATTCCCTCCACATAAAGCTTGCCCAAAATGGGAAAGTCGATGTTGCCATCCACATCTACGCGATAACCTTTTTCACGGTTTCCCGGGGAAGTGCCATCCGAAGCGGAAACGCTGCCGTCGGCTGACAGCCGAAAGGCACCTCCCTGCATATTGAAAGGAATCGCCAGTTCAGGATTCTTGCTCCCCACGGTGATAGCCAGACGGTCATCCCGATGGATTACAGCCTCATGTTTCGTCTCCGAGGGATAGATCATTCCCGGCCACATGTCTTGGAGATAGACAAAACGTTTTCGTGAGGCACAGGAGGACAACAGCAAGATTGCCACGACCATCCATCCTATAAAAATCAATCTTCTTTTCATCTCTTTCTTTAATTATAAGTTATAGTTATTTAGGGTGTATTCTTAATTGAAAATTCACTTACTGCCGCCATTTCAGCAGATACTGTTTCCCCGCAGTGCTCCGGCACACAGCAGGGCGGCTTCTTCCTCAGGAAGACATTCCAGTACTCCGACCGGTATACCTTCAATCAATGTCACCAGTGTATTGCACAACTCTCCATGCAGGCACGCATCCGTATGAATTACTGAGCAGCCCGGCAATACCGTGATAAAGGCGTCTACTCCCTCCTGCGGAATGAAACGATTCACACCGGCCTGCACTAGACGTACGATGCCGCCCAATAAAAAACATTCGTTTTTGTAACAAGGCGTCTTGCCGCTCCACGGGGTTCCGTACACAACCACCCGTCCGTCCTTGATACAGACAGCCGGATTATCATCGTTCAGCAGTCCACTTCCCGAGAAACAGCGGAGCCACAGTGCGGCGTGGGTGCTTTTGCCCGTACCGCTCTTTCCCATGAAAAGATAAGCCTTCCCACCCAGGGTCACTGCGGCGGCATGAAGCGAGATGCCCCCACGATAAAGCACGGCCTGGGAGAAGACAATGCGCAGCATGGAACAAAGTACCTCACCCGCACGGGGATCATCCAGAGCGAGTGCAGCCGTGGCAAAAGTGAAACGGGGATCCGTATGCACATAATACACCATTCCACCGACTGTGGAGCGGACTTCAACCCGGTAACCTTCCGTCAACCTCAACAGACGGACATAACCGAGATCATTGAACGACTCCTCCACCAGTTCACATTCACCCTTCGATGGAAACATGGGGGGACCAATGACAAAGCGGTACAGAAGTCCTTCACAACACTCCCCGCCGCATCGGAACGGACGGAACGAGGGGAGCAGGCGGTTCATGTCAAATGCCTCCGGAGCGTAAAGCATGATGGTAAAACCCGCTATGCGATAATAATATTCCTTCATCATCTGAATTGTCCGGTTAGTAATCGGGTATATGCCCAGAATGTCTCCCCAGGCATATAAGTACAGGAGAAACGGATGTTACGGAAAAAGGAACGGGAAGTATCCATTTTGCGTTTCCACGCAGATTGTCCGCTGGCAAGCCCTTTTCGGACGGAACACCCGAAGTTACCGCTTTTCATGACAATCTCAAGCAACGGGCGGGGAGACAATGCGTCATCCCGGTAGGGCAGAAAAACCGGAGACAATCCCAGATAGCCGGTCAAGAAGG
>ERZ779729.1233-NODE-1233-length-19023-cov-4.310997_pt1 | contig 19023 bp, 22 predicted proteins | sample MGYA00511072_ERZ779729 | MGnify/ENA primary metagenome ERZ779729 (study PRJEB29588, sample SAMEA2156675) | human gut metagenome | biome: human gut; feature: human-associated habitat; material: faeces | place: Denmark | collected 2008/2010 ...
GGGGAAGGCGGCGTTCCGCCGCTGTTGTCGCACGTGTCTCCCTCGCAGGGACACGGTTCGGGTTCCTTCCTGCCCCCCGGTTCCGTCGGCACCACGTCGATGCTGTAGTTGCAGATGAACCATGTGAACAATTTATATTCAATAGCTTTACACAAATATGTACATTACAATGTACACTTAAGCGTCATTTTTCCCTCATTTCATCATGTGTGAATACCTATGATAGCTCATGAAAACCATGCTGCATGTTTTCAAGGTTCAGAAATCAAAAACGCCCCTGTCCAGAGGGGGAGTATAAAGGGGGGTAGCGTTTCGTTACCCCCTTTGCAATGGCGGTTCATTGGCCAGTAAAAACGCCCCTGCCTATCTGGACGGGGGGCGCATTTCGTCGATGATGCTACTTGCTGGGGTTCGTCCGGGGGTGTAGATAGTATCTATCCCCCTTTCGTCATCTTCCCCGGTGGCTTATATAGGCACTTTCCCTTGCCCTCCAAGACTGGCTTCTATACTTTACGGGCATGGAAAAGGCAGATATAAAGCAATGGCTCAAGGCCATAGGGAAGAATCGTGATTGGTTGGCGCAACAATGCGGAATTACTATTCCTACTATCAATTCAATCATGTACGGGAAGCGGCCCATACCTAAGCAATCAGGACGCCTTATTGAACGCCTCATGGAACAGTACCCCGCCACGGGAAACGCCCCTGCAACATATCCCAGCGCGGCAGAAAACGCGATCACCCTCACAGTAAATGACGCCACCTTTGACGCCTGGAACAGAGCTGCCACGGCGGAAGGAAAGCTTCTCCGTCAATGGTGCGTGGATGTGATCAATGACGCTTTGCAGGATGCCGGAGAAAACACGGAAGAATAGCTTGCTTCGATGATGATGTGGGGCGTTTCCGGGGTCATTGTCGTCTCTCTCTCGCGCGTGCGCGTGCGCGTGTGTATGTGTGTGTTATTTCGCAAAAAATGTAAACGGCGGCATAACTCATTGATTTATCAATCCAATTCCGTGTACAAACGTTTGTAACCAATTTTGGAAGGTTTTTTGTTAAACATTCATCATCAACATGTTATTTGTTTTGCAACTTGTAAACCGCATTTTGTACACGCGTTTTATTCTTATATTCAACGGATTATATATTAAAAGGGATTCTGATTGCTCTTTCCTTATATCAAATTTTTGTATTTGTTCGGAAAAATTGCCTTGAGGATGATAGGCGGGCGTCCTCCATTTTGAGCTTGTGCGAAGGCTTCCGGCTTGGATAGTAAGAGACATGGAACAGTACTACATTGCCACGGCAGAAGGAAAGACAGAAGGCCCATATTCTTTTGAAAATCTTGAAGTTCAATGTAATTGCGGCATGATTAACCCGGAAACTTTGGTATGTGCTGCCGGCGGGCAAGAATGGACGGAGTTCAAAACGATACTATCACAGAAAGGAAAATCTTTGCCGGATCGTCATAAGGTGGAAGAAGTCAGAAAAAAATTATATGATCCTTCCTGGGCATCGTCAAAGGAACCTCAAGAGGTAAATCTTGCACAAAAACCTTTAACAGAAATAACAGTTGAAGATATGTTCCGGGGTATCGGAATAATTGCCTTGATTGCGGGTGTAGTACTGGCCTTTTTTACTTTTCAAAGCAGTCCTGCCCTTGCCGTTCTTGAACTATTTTCCGGGGCCTTCTCCTGCCTTGGCTGTTTCTGGTGTGCTAAAGTCATCACCTTGCTTTCTCGTGCGGTCAACTTTCTTTCCGCGCTGGTCAGTAAGTTTGATTCTTTTTCCGATAAGCAATAACCGCTTTCCCCGGACAACAAGAACGCCCCTTGCTATGGCGGGGCATTGGTAAAAATGCCCCTGCCCAGATAGGCAGGGGCGCATGGCGAAAACTAAAGCACGTAATCAAGTATGCATTGCTACACGCTTTAAGCCGACTTGTTGCCGCTCTAGTGTTTTCTCTATCCTCTTTTGAGATTGCTCCAATTCTTGAAATCTTTTAGATACCGCCGCATTTGTCCGGGCTGCGTTGTTATTTACTTGTCTGGCCAGCTCGCTAAAATTCTTTACTACGGCATCTATGAAGCGTTCTGTTGATTCCCCCTGCTTGCGAATGGCCTGTAACGTTTCATTGATGGCGGGTGTGACCTCGGAAGCGTCAAGCGTGTTGTCATCTCCGCCTATACCTTCCAGAAGTCGCTTTTTGCCTACATCCCACGCTTTTTGAACGGCCTCCACCCTTTTCTGCTGTTGGGGCGTGGGATGCTGTGGCATCCCTTCAAAGGGGGCGTTCTTGATCAACTTTTCTTGCTGTTTAACAGAATCACGGGCCGCTTTCTTCATGGCAGCATCCAAGGCTTTCTGACGGGCTTCTTCTTTTTTTCTGGCATCCTGTATAGCTTTTTCTTCTTCCTGCCGTTGAGCGTGTTTCTGCCTTGCTTCTGTATTTCTTTGTTGTGCTGTATCTCTGGCACTTTGGGCCGCATTAAGTTCACGGCGTTCTGCCAATTCCTTTGTTGCCTGTTCAAGAGCATCCTCCGCTTTATATTGTTCTTCTAAAGCTTTTGTCTGTTCTTCTCTGGCTTTCCTTAAAGCTTCATCATTAGCTTTATAGGCACTTTCCCTTGCCGTTTCTGTGGTAATATCATAACCGGCTTCTTTTAATGCCAGGTCTGAATTATCCCTTTGTTTTCTTGCTGCATATAATTTTCCCCAATCGGGTAATGTAATTTTACCTCTTTCTATTTTAGAAATTTCCCCTTCAATTTGTTTTAATTCATCAAAGGAAAGAATAGGGGCATTTTCTAATATTTTTAAACGGTTTTTTATTTGATTTAATGATTCAACGGCCTTGCTCAATTCTTTTTCCGCATTTGTAACACCACTTTGCGCTGCTTCTTCTGCCTCCGCTCGGTGTCTGGCGTTTGCATCCATTCTTATTCCTTCTTGCACACGGTTCATCTTTCGTCTTGCTTCCGGGCTGTTAGGATCTCCGTATTTCCCATTATAAAAATCAGTTTCAACATCAAGCAGACGGGCGCGATCTTGTTCATCAAGAATTTTTGATTGTAGGTCAATCAAACGCCTTTGTTCCCGTACAGATTCCCGTAAAGCTTCAACTTCAATTTTCCTATTATCGGCGATTCTGGCTGTAAGATCATTTTCTTTTTGTAAAATAGATTCATTATTTAGTTTCGCCTTTAGCTCATTTGCTTCTTTAATGAGCTTATCCATATTTTTCTTTTTTTCCTCCGCTTGCCTTTCAAGTTCATCACTTTTCGACTTAAAATGATTCACCAGGGCAGTAATGCCCGCGGTAAGCCCTTGAAGCAGTAGCAAGGCCCAGCCCAGCGGCCCCATGGCCGCCTTGATAGACGTTCCGAAAAGACGAATGAAAGGAATGGCCCCACGGAGGGAAGAAGACATTCCCAGGATGCGGGCGGCCGCTTCCGTCACTTGCGCGGATAAGCCCCGGACCTGGCGGCGGGTAAGTTCTCCGGCCTTTCCGGCGGCGGTGATACGTTTTTCCAGATCCTGAATATTTTTCAGGGCGTCCGCCTGGGCTACGTTGTCGCCGGCCTTCCGGGCTTCTTCCAACTTGGCAATGTAGGATTCCAATTCCGCCCGCAATTCCTCGTAGGACGCGGCGGCGCGGCGGTTGTTGGCTTCCAGCCGTTCCACGGTTGCCGCGGCCTGCTGTTGCTTCCGGGCCTCCGCAGCGGCCGCTTTTTCCGCGGCCTTGTCGGCGGCGTCCATTTCCTTATTGTAGCCGTCGAGGATCTTTTGGAGGTTTTCATCAAGGTTTTCGCCCCACTTCGCCCCCAGGTCCAAATCGGACATTTTGTTATTGAGGACTTCCGCGACGTCATCAATCTGTTCAAATTTCTTTTTGAGTTCTTCCGCCGTCAATACGGCTCCGGTCGCGTCGTCAATAAACGCCTCAAGTCCGGGGTTGTCCTGGAAGGCTGCCCGCATGCGTGAGCCGGCATCCGTCATCTTATCGGCGAATTCCCCTAGCTTCTCATTGGCGTTTTCAAGAGCCTTATCATAGCCGGAAAGGTCCCCTCCGGCCTCCATCCTGCCGAGTTCTTCAATCTGCTGCTTTGCCTCTTCGATGCCCTTCGCATCAACGGAGTACTTAAGCCCTACTTCGATTTCTTTTCTTGTTGTCCTGGTGCTTGATGTTCTTTAGGAGTTTATTCTTTTCCCCTCCCCCCCGTCCGGTTCCGGGCAGGGAGAGGGGGGCTTGATTCTTTCAACGGTTAGATAGCAACTTCCTGTTCTACGGATTTCTGGCACTCCTGTACTTGCTGAAAAATATGATCAGGAATTTCCCCTCTGGATAGGGCAAGCTTGTTGAATTCATGCCTTTCTTTCCGCAACCGGTAAAGCTTCTTATCCAGCTTATACGCTTTCTTTGAAAGCTGAACCATTTCTTGGCAATGGTAATATTGAATAATATCCATTAGGAAGCTTACGAAAACAACAGGCATATAAATTCCCGCCTGTTCTGATGTTTTCACAATGTCCGGTAGCATCTGCTTTGTTTCTCTCCACGCAAGAGGGTATTTTTCCCATAAACCTTGTAAGGGCTTAAGAACGGCCTCATGAAGTTCCGCTCTGATGCTTTCTTTTTCCTGGCTGGATGTATTATTTTCAATTATGTTGTTCTGCATAATATGTTATTGTTTTGTTATTGTTTTATTTCTGCCGCCCCGAAAGGAGCAGGCAAAATCTTGAAGGGCCTCCATGCTTCCCGGTAGAAGTACCAGGCCCATTTTTCTATCAGGGCAGCCGCCCGCGCTTCTGACGGCTCCCACACGATAGGCAAGCGGTATCTTACTTCGAAAGTTCCCAGGCTCCCCAGAATGGCCTTGCAGGTCGTTTTCCTTCTGGACAGGTGAAAGGGCAGTTCGTCAGGATGCCCTACAATCAGAAGCCGGGCAAAGTCATAACCCCGGAGGCGGTGGCATTCCCGTTCAAACCTGTCACGCCCCGCCGTCAGGCTTCCAATCAGATCATCAATGCTCTTTCTCTCTACTGTGAACCGTGTTTCAAATCTGGCCAGGGAATAATCCCCGCTTTGCAGCGTTCCACGCCGGGAAGGGAAATGCTGAAAGGTGAGGGGCGTTTGCTCTCTGTTGTCGATGATGATGTGGGGCGTTTCCGGGGTCATTGTTGTCTCTCTCTCGCGCGTGCGCGTGCGCGTGTGTATGTGTGTGTTATTTCGAAAAAATTGTACCCAAAGGGTTAACACATTGATTTATCAATGCTAACACGGGTACTTTTATTTGTACCCATAATGTGCCCATAGTAAAACAACTCATTGAATATTAAATATTTCTGTTGAATTGTACCCGTGTTTTTCATTTTGTTCCCATTGTTTAATTCTTACACTCAATGAATTATGCTATAAAGGGGAATCCTAATTCCCCGTACTTTGTGATCAACACGGGTATTCAGGCGGAAAAGCTGTTCTTCCAGCCCCTTCACGTTCAGTAGAACTTTTTTCACATTCACGCCTTCCCATTCCGAACCCTTGAAGATCTCGCTGATTTTCCGGTTCTTCTTGCTGGCGTTCAGGAACGCGCATTTGTTCCCGTCCGCCGTCTTGCGGACATACAGGCCATAGCGTTCCAGGACGGAGGCATCTTCCGAGACTTCCGCAGCGGCCGCTTCCTTGATGAACTCCCGGATCGTACGGTTCCCCGCAATGGGAGGGGAATACCCCAGCATCCATTCCAGGCAGCGTTCCCCGTCGTCGTCCAGAACGCGGGCATAATCGCTGCCGGCGGCCATGTCGGCGCATTCCTGCATCTCCTGTGGCGTCAGGTCGTGGCCGCTGGTGACAAAGTGCGCGGAGGCATACACGGTAGCAAACATTTCCGCGCGGCGTCCTTCCTCCCCCCGTCCGGACAGATATTGACGCAGGGCTTCAATGTTGCGGCGGATGTCCGGGGCATGGTGAATGATGCGGGTGATGTATTTGCGCCCCAGGTCCCCTTCCCGGATGACGGCGGCAAGTTCGTTATGCCGCTGGAAGAGGGGCGCGGTTTCGGAAGGATCTTTCTTTTCCAGTTCCAGTTCAAAAATGCGTGATTGCTCGCTGGACTTTTCAATCATGGAGCGCACGGAGAACAGAAGAAAGGCGTTTCTCATGAGGTAGGTGACGCTTTTCCCGTCAACACCGCCCTTGGTAATTCCTACGTCTCCATCAGTGGCTGTTCTCAACAGGGCAAGGATGCGCCCCATGTTGGCGGTTTTGGCGGCGTTGTCGGAATCCGCTTCATCAAAGATGACCGGGCAGGAATCGCTTTCCAGCTTTTGGCGCAAGCCGGCATCCGTGGTTTCCAGCCCCTTAAAGTACCGGGCCATGTCTCCAATGAGAAGCTGCACACTTTCCCGGAGGGTCGTTTTTCCCGAACCGGAAGGGGCGTTGATCCATCCATGGGCGCGGAAACGGAGATACCCGGAAAGAATGGCCTGCGTGACGAGGCCCAGGCAAAGAAAGGCGTCTTCTCCGCGTTTCCAGGAGTGCGCCCCTATGAACTCGGCAATGGTTTTCCCTTCTTCATCCGTCAGCATGTCGTCAGACGGGGCCAGAAGGGGCTTGCCGGGCAGATAGAGGGGTTTTCCCGTCCGGGCATGATCCACGGGCTGGAAGGGGCGTTCCTGTCCGTTTCCCGGGCAAAAGAGATAGACGGCATTTCCCGCGTGATAGACGGCGGCCCCGTCTTCGTCCCACACGCCGCATTTGCGTATGGCATCAGGGTCGAATTTCCGGCTTCCGGTCAGGTCAATGCAGTAGTCAATGGCTCTGTCCATGACCTGGCGGGGCGTCAGCTGGCCGTCCGGGTCAAGCGTCTTCTGCCACCATTCCACCGGGGCCAGAAAGCGCATGTTCACCGGCGTATGGTCTTTGGTTCTCCAATGGAAGAGGATTTCCGAGCGGCGAGCGTAGTACACAAATTGCGCGCCCTGCGTCCCCAGGGCCAGAAAGGGGGGCTTTGTGGCCTCTTCCCTCTCTTTCTGCAGGGCGGCGGCTTCTTCGTCCATGGAGCGTGCGCCGGGGGTCAAGGGCGTCGGGGCTAGGGGCTTGTTCATCCTTGTGCGAGAGCGGGCGCGTTAGAGGTTTTTATGGAACGCATGGAAGAAAACAGGCTTTCATAAAGCGCATGTTCACCGGCGCATAGAAGCATGGTCCGCGCGTCTTTGTAGGGGGGCGTCCAGTCGCGGATGACGCAGCCGGCCGCGGTCAGCCGTCCCCGCAGTTTGGCGGCGGCTTCGCGTCCTGCCTTGTCCGCGTCCAGGGCAAGAATGACGTTTTTCCCGGCAAGCGGGAGTTCCCAGCCGGTTTTGAAGCCTGACGCGCCGGGAATGGCTATCACGGCGGGAATCGTGGCTTCCAGGCTTCCGCGCCCGTCTTCGTAGGGAAGGCCCGTGTAGGGGTCAACGTCCTGCTGATAGGCTTCCCGGAAGCCTTCAAGAGCCTGCCCTACGGCTAAACAGTCGCTTTCCCCTTCCGTAAGGACAACAAACCGCTTGCCATGGACGGAATCAAGGCCCCAGGGGGCAGCGGCTTTCCCTATGGGCCAAAGGAAGCGGAGGCCGTGCGGGTTGCCTTCGGTGGGGTTCATGGTTCCATTACGTTTCCATTTCCCGTTTTCAAGCTTCAAACAGGGGTTTGCGTGGTGGTCCCTCCGGCGCAATTTGGCCCCCGTGTAGCGGGTATTCCCTTCCTCATCTTCCGCCGTGTACAGGTATAAAAGCCGGTTGTCCGGCGTCACCCCCAGCAGGCCCCGGCCCAGTTCCCGCGCCGTATGGATCAGCATCATCAGGGGATGAATACCCAGTTCGCAAGCCAGTTCTCCCGCAAGGCGTTCATCTTTTTGCAGCCTTTCCCGGCATGCGTCGAGTTCGGCTTCATCCGGCGCGGAGACAAAACAGGGGTTTCCGGCCGGAGGGGCGGCGGCCATGGACAGGGACGGGCGCGGCCTCACGGGGCTTCTACGAAACGGAAGGGGCGTTCCGTCATCGTCAGGCGGCCTCACTCCTAAAACGTCACAGACGCCCCGCAGGATTTCGGGAAAGTCTCTTTTCGTGTCCAGTCCGTTCATGCCGGCGTGAAGGTCAAAAATATCCCCGCCCCGGTCGCAGGACCAGCACTTGAAACGGCCCTCCCCCTGGTATTCCGTGACGCTCAATTTAAAACGCGCATGCGTTCCGAACGGGCACGGATAGATCATAACGCTTCCGCGCTGGCGGGGCTGGCCCAGGGTGCGCCGGCAATATTCGTTCAGGGCATCCGGGGTTTTCAGGTCCGCGAGTTCAAACTTCATGTTTTCCCTCCTTTCTCTTCCCCGTCATGAAGGCGTCCATGTCTTCAATGTTGTATCTCGCATTCCCCGCAATTTTACCCCGTGCCGGTTGTAAGATGCGAACGCAATGCGATTCTCTTGCCTCGGATAAATACCGCCCCATGTTGGCAATGCTCATATCGTACCGGGCCGCAAGCGTCTTCTGGCTGGCCCATATGGCTCCGGTGCTTGCGGGGGCGGCGGTGTCCCCCATGTCCGTTTTCAGGCATTCCAGAAGCCATTCAGACCAGGCAAGCGCGGCGTTTACGGATATGGGCATCATTCCCATTCCATCCGCCACCAGCTTCTTTAACGGATTTTCAGGGAGGGCATTCATTTTTGCCCTCCTTTCTTCAAAAATTCTTGAGTTCTTTTCTCAAGCCATGCCGTTACATCGTCAAGTTTGTAACGCGGATTTGATCCCTTCTTCCCCATCCCCAGGCCAAAATAGACGCGGGGGCAACCTTCCTTGTTGAATTGAACTAGCGTTCCCTTGCTAATTTTCAGGGCTTTGCGTAATTCTTCGCTGGTAATGTATGGTGTTTGCCTGAGCCAGTCCTCCTTTGTAGGTTTAATATTTTTATTTTCTGCACTCTGCCTTTGAGTGCTACCGTTTTTACAGATACGGCCTTTTTTCATGATTTGTCAAATTCTTTTTTAGCCTTTTTCTTAATTGACTGACCGTTATTCACTAAGGTTCCATTATTTTTTTATACCTTCCCTTGACGCCCTTGAGGCAGTCATGAAGCAACCGGGAAGCAAGCTCGGAAGGTACGGGGGCGGCTTCCGGCGTCGTTCTGTTGGTGGGAATCCGTTCAATGTCCGCCAAAAACAGCATAGGGAACAAGGCGCGGGGCACTTGACAGACAACGCACAAGTCATCAGGCCCCGGCAAGTCACGCAAGCCCTCTTTCATCAGGGAAGACGCTTCCCTAAGCTTGCGGGCGGCCTCGTTGACCAGGGCGGCGGCCTGGTTCGCCTTTTCCTGCGTTTCACTCACAGAGGAACCCATGGCGGAAATATGAATGTCTTTTTCAAGGCATTCGGCTATGGCCTCCATACTGGTTCCCTGCTTCGTCCATTTTTCAAGAATGTCCTGACTGGCAAAGCCCATGCGCTGGAAGGGCCGCTGATAGGGAGTTTTTACTTTTTTGCCGGAGGGAAAAGAGATCAGCTTTCCTTTCTCCGCATATCCCTGAACTGCCTTGCCCCATTCGCCGGCGTCAGGCGTTACCGATTCCTTTGTTACTGTGTTCATATCTAAGTTCGTTTGCGATTTGTTGATAGTCTTCCGCCTCCAATTCAACGTTGGATGTTGCCTTATATAACAATATATCAATGAGTTGAGGCATGCTTACACCGGATCTTTCCGCCAGTCTCCGCAGTTTGAAGCTTCGTTCATGAGAAAGGGAAATTGAACAGGTTTCCCGTATAGGGTCTTTCTGATCCTCTGGATTGTACCCCAGCTTGACGGCATAGAGCCATATCTTCAAAGAAGGTTCTTTCATTGCTGGTTCTCGTGTTTTTTGGCATTCAGAAACAGGAGAAATTTCTTCTTCTCCAATTCGTTTTCCATGTTTTCGATGGCAATCTTCTTAAGATACTCTTCACGGGATAGCCCGCACTTCTTCGCCCTTTCTGTGAGCATATGAAAGACTGGTGCGGGAAGCGGTATTTCGATTTGATTTGCGTTCATTGCGCCCCTCCTTCCCCGGCAAGGCAGATAACAAAGCCGATTGCAAGACCGGCCATGACGGCAAGGAAGATGACGCTGGGCAGGCTGCACAAAACCGCCCCGGACAGGGGCAGAACCGTATCAAACAGCGTTTCAAGGCTCATGCCGCTTCTCCTTTCCCTGTTGAGGATTCCTTCAATGTCAGGCAAGCACGATTGGTAATAATGCGGAGTATGTAAGCATCCAGCGAGAGGCCCTTTTTTGCGGCCTTCCGCCTCAATGCCTCCATGTCTCCGGGGGCAAGCTCTATCATAATTTGATGTTGGTTCGTCTTCATAACAAGGACATGAAATGAGACATAAGGACATTTTGCAAGACAAAAAATGAGACAAAAGCCTTTTCTCTTGTCCTTATGTCTCAAAATCGATAGCTTACGGGCATGGAAAAAAGCGACGTAAAAGCATGGCTCAAAGCCTTAGGAAAAAACCGGGAATGGCTATCACAACAAACAGGAGCAACCCTTTCTACTGTTAATAAATGGCTTTCGTCTTCTCGCGGCATTCCCTCTAATATTTCACGCCTCATTGAACGCCTCATGGAGCAGTACCCCGCCACGGGAAACGCCCCTGCAGCATATCCCAGCGCGGCGGAAAACGCGATCACCCTCACAGTAAATGACGCCACCTTTGACGCATGGAACAGGGCCGCCACGGCGGAAGGAAAGCTTCTCCGTCAATGGTGCGTGGATGTGATCAATGACGCTTTGCAGGATGCCGGAGAAAACACAGAAGAATAGCTTGCTTCTGTACATGGTTCATGTACACTTCATTCATGAATACCATTTCAAGCACCGCCGCGCGGCAATCCATATCCAAGACGCTTGCCGCCGTCCTGAATGACCGTGAACCCGTCCGCATCGTCAATAAACGCCTGGGGGCGGTTATCATCATGCCGGAAGATGAATTCAATTCCTGGCAGGAAACAATATATTTGCTCAAATGTCCGGCCAATGCCCGCCGCCTGCTTGACGGCGTGGAAGCTCTCAACCGCCGGCAAGGAACGGTAACAAAGACCGTTGAAGAGTTGGAGAATCATTCCTGCTAACCCTGGATTCCCCATGAAAAGAAATATTGTCTTTGCTCCCCAGGCATGGGAGGATTTTCAATTCTTTCTTGGCAATGACCGCAAAACCTGCAAGCGCATCATGGACATGATCAAGGAAATCCAGCGCACCCCGTTTGACGGGAAGGGCAAGCCGGAACCCTTGCGGGAAAACCTCTCCGGGTTCTGGTCCAGGCGCATAGATTCAACAAATCGCCTTGTTTACCGCGTCACGGAAGCAGATATTGAACTGCTTCAAATGCGCTACCATTACGGCAAATAACATCACGTCTTTTTTTCTGGCCAGTAAAAACGCCCCGCCGCCTTTGAAGCGTCCGGGGCGTTTTATTCATTACCATTTAAACAAGAACCAGGATAAAAAAAACCGTGGATGCAGGGGAAAGAATTGGACTTTCAATTCAGGGACAGGAACCCCGCGTGATACCGTTTCACCACCCTGCGATTGTTTTACATTTTTGTAAAAAATAAATTGGCAGGCGTCAATTCTAATACCTTCCCATGGCGCGATTGAATGACCGGGACAGTAGAGAAAGGGGGAGCGTTTTATGCACCCCCTTGCAAAACGGTTCATGCTGGTCCGTAGGGGTATAAGGTTCCTCCGAAGACCGGAATCTGAATCATGCCCAGGGCGTATTGCGTCACCTGGTCATCTTCGATGTCGGCAATCAGGAAGGAATAGTCGAAGTTGACGCCCGGTTTTTTTTCGGCAAGCCTGATTGGGTACACCGTCCCCGGAATGCCGGAGACGTCAACGCCCGTCAATTTGGCGTCCTGGTCAAAGTGGACGTTGAGCCATACTTCCCCGCTGGTTTGGGGGATAGTCACCCAGGAAGAACCGGAACCGCCCCCCTGCGGGTATTTGCCGAGCAGCGAGCCGTTCAGGTAGAGCGCGCCGGGCTTGATTTGCGCCCCGGTGATGGCTCCCTCCGTATCTTTCTGCACCCGCACCTGGAAGCCGTATTCCGGCGCGGGCGTGGCTTCCCCCGTCGCCGTCGTGATGTGCTGGCTGATGGTCGGAGATTCCGGCTTGGGGTCAAAGGCGTATTCCGTCGATTCCGGCGCGCCCTGCATGTTTTCCAGCGTGGAGGATCTGCGTGATGTGGCATTCACGCGCTTCAATTCTACCCATTCTTCAATTCCCAGTTGTTCCGGCGCGCCGTAGGACAACGTAATGACGTTGGTCTGCAGGTCGCGGTTCACCGTCTGAATCATGGTGTTGATACTCTGCCATGCGGGATTTCCTCCCAGCAGCGAGACGCGGCGGCCCATGTATTGCCGCGTTTGAGCATCCCCCAGCGCGACAAAGGATATAGAGCCGTCCCAGGGCAATTCCTGCATGGATTCCCACACCGTTTTTGCAATGTCCCCATAGGGCACTCCTTCCGACGGTTCCGGCGATTCCCCTTCTTCCGGCCCGTTGGAGGGCTGCTCCCCGTTGTAGATGCCGTCGATGGGGTAGCTCGCAAAGGGGCGGTCCATGGTGACTAGATCCACCGAGAATTCTTCCCAGAAGTAAGGCTTGCCTCCCAGCGTTCCCACATTCTTGAATTTCTCCCGCCACTTGGCAGGGGCGCTTTCCGGGATGGCGAGACGCTGCTTGATGGTGGCATTGCACCACTGCGGCCTGATGGATTTGGTATGAATTTGGCCGTCCGTCAGTTCATAGCCCGTGGCCGAAGTATTATAGCCTTTCGGCTTGTCTTCCTCCGTCCCTTCCCAGGGCTTCCCGGTGATGACAGGCTCCTGATCATAGGCCGCGAGGGCGTCCACGTCTTTCATCCATGGGAAATGATTTTTCCAGAAACTGTTGATCATGTCGTTCTGGTCAATCCGGGTCCCCGTCACTTTCATGCGCTGGTAGGACAGGCTGCCGGCCCTGGTTCCCTGCACCGGTTGAGGATCTTCTACCGGTTCCCCTGTAGAATTATACTTAGAATAATAGAAGTCTACGGACGTTCGGTAAACGATGGAATGCGGTAAGGTCGGGTCTCCGTCTTCCGGGTATTTGGACAGGTAAGAGACGCGATAGCCGTTGCTTCCGGTAGTTTCCGCGACAATCGCCACGCAGGGAGGCACGAGGTCGGCCCGTGGGACAAGGGAAACGTCCATGGCTTTAACCTCGTTGGAGGGCTGCAATGGCAGGGAAATAGGCGTCAGGGCGTCATAGTCCGTGATGACCAGCTTGGGCCGCGCGCCGCTGTAGTCGTAGTACGTGGCCATGCGGGGCGACCAGCGGCGGATGGATTGAAGAAGGCTTCCCAGCGTATCGCATGAGGCATTCCACGGGATCAGCATTTTGTCATCGCTGATCTGCAGCTCGTAGTCTGCGGGGTGGTGTTTGGCCAGGTTCAGCACCCGGGAGAGCGCGGAGGAAATGCTTATTTTAGGGACGATGCCGCCCCCTCCGCTGACTTTATTCCACATGGAAAAGACCGGCTTCCATTCGGAATCAAGGGCAAAGCAGTTGTCCAGGTAATACCAGGGATCGGAAAAGACGATTTTCCAGGAACGGGATGAACCGCTATAGGTCTTTTCGATGCTGGAAACGAGGCCCGCAAGAATGGTGTTCCCGTTTTGGGAGATGGTGACGGTATCGAATTGCTGGAAGGGCAAGACTTCCCCCAGCGTTCGGACGGGATAAACCGCGGTAATGGTGGAGGTGGAAAAGCTTTGCTGGTCGTGGGTCAGGCTGGACGGCTTGAGATCCAGCAAATCATTGATGGTGATGTTGTGGTTCCTGCTGCTTGTAAAATGGTTGTGTTATGGAAGTAATGTTACCCTATCTTGTCGGGTTCGGCAATGCGTTTGCGCGGCGTAAAGAAGGGCAATATCAGTAGTAATGATGTTCCTTTTCTTCTTGCTGTGGGGTAGTGAAAAGCTACCTCATCCCTCTTTTCTTCAATCCCTGTACTATGGGGGTTGATTCTATCATTTTGTTGATGTCAACAACATGATAGCCGTGGAGAAACAAGAATTTTTGTAAACGAAATGCCGATTTTGTAAACGGATGTAAACAGGTTTGTACACAAACTGGCATTGATAAATGAATGTCTTACAAATACGGTTTACAAGTTACAAAAAAATATACCCTATATACGCGCGCGCGTAGAGAGAACCTTTTCCAGACAAGCCAATCATGAAAAAGTACCCATTTGTACCCATTTGTACCCATAAATGTACCCATAATATGATTGATAAATGAATGAGTTGTATGCTATGGGTACAAAGGAACAAAAAAATATATATACACATGCGCGCGCGTAGAGGGAAGACATGCTTTCAGAAAATACCCTCCTATCTGTTCCAGAAGGCATTCTCCGCTTCCCGTATTTGTTCAAGCTGTTCCGGGTCCAGGGTGATTTTACTTTCAAGTGACGCCCCGGGAATGCCGGCGATGTCCTGCCGTATGCGTTTGCCGAATTTCTCCGGGGCAAACCGGCCCGCGATTTTCAGCCGCGTTTCAATGGCGAGCTTCTTCGCGGCAATGGAGGCAAAACCACATTGCGGATCACGGGCAAGCCGAGAAGCTTCATCCGCCAGTTCAAGGCATTCTTCAATCATGATTGCCGCCCCAGCTTCGCGCGCGCGCAGGAAGATGTCTTGAAACTCCGGGTTTTCACTTGCCCAGCGATAGACGGAGGAGCGCGCCGGCATGGAAGGATCTTTACAAATATTCCACAATGTTTCACCGCTGGCCAGACGCAGGCATATTTTTTCAGCCAGGGCGGGCGAGTATAAGGACGGCCTGCCCGTCTTCTTTTTTTCTGTCAGCGTTTCCCTCTGTTTCCTGCTGGATAAAATCTAAAGCGGACGGCACAAAAGGGAAAGCTTCTTCTCTGGAATGCGCCGGATTTGCCCCTGCGTGCGCCGTTGCGGGGCTTTTCTCCGTGGAGACGGTACACAGAGCGGAAACGGAGGAAGCGGCCTAAAAGCGGGCTTCCCTTGTCTTAAAGGGCAAGGTGCTTCATAGCCTCTGCAATAGCCGCGGAATCCGGCCGGAAATATACCCGTTCAATCTCTTCGGAATCGTGCCCCACAATCACCCGGCAAAGGTCAGCGGGAACCCCGGCCAGTCTCAAAGCGGTTACTGCTGTGGCTCGCAAGCAGTGAAAGCTTAAAACAGACAATGGTCTTCTGTCTCCAGGAAGAGGAACGTTATTCAAGTTTTCAATAAATCCATGTTTCTTCAAAAGCGTCGTAAACTTTGTGGACAATATGCCGGAAGAGTTGTCTGCCTGGGCATGCTTCATAGCTGCCCACGGAAAAACATACTCATTTACCCGGTTGAGCAGACGCCTTTCCAATACCTCTTTCAAGGGTTGGATGATTGGCTTGTTCATTCTCCTTTTTGTTTTCTCCGTTGTCATAGCAATCAGCCCCCCTTCAAGATTGATCTGTTCCCATTTCAACCGCGCAATGTCGCCTATTCTTTGGCCGCCCGTATAAAGGCACACCCGCACCATGTCCGGCCATTCCCCCGGCAAAACTTCTGTCAGGCGTTTTGCCTCTTCCATGGTAAAAGCTCTTCGTTCATGCTTATCCGCCTGATCCAGCTTTCCAAGGGTTACTCTGCGAAAGGGATTGCTCACAATCAATTTGCCGTCTATGGCCCTGTTAAAAGCCGCCCCTAAACTATTAGTCATCTTCTTTACCGTTCCAGAAGAAACCCGTTCCAGCTCTTTTTCCGTGAAACGGCGGGCATGTTCAGGCGTTACCATGTCTAACGGCATGTTTTGAGAATCTCCGAGAAATAAGAGAAACCTCCTTACAGCTACACGATCATTTTTTACTGTCCCCATTTTGCGGCCCTTCATCCATTCTTCCAGATATTCCTTCACCCCCTGCATGTATTGATTGCCTCGTAAAAGCTTTTTCCCCTCCCTTTCCCCGATAATGGCTTTTACCTTTTCGGCATCCACCCGTTCCCCGTTGGCGGCTTTTTCCAGCTCTTCGGCTATCAAGCGGGCTTTAGCTTCGTTCTCCCGCATTACCGCCATTTTACTTTTCCCGGGAGGAATGACGGAAGGGACAACCCGGATCTTTGTTGTTTTCCGAATCTGCTTCCCCGCAACATTGAAAAGGGCAACCCATGAATTTTTTCTTTTGATCAATCCGGCCATGTCTGACAGCGTTTTTATGATGTACACTTGGAAAAAATGAAATGTACACTTGAATGTACACTTATTTCATGCGTACTTATGTTGACCTATGCAAGCAATAAATGAAAAAACCCTTGAGAAATCAAGCAATGTGATAGTGGGTGAATTGTGAAAGATGGTTGCAGATGGAGGTGTTGCCGCTTGCCGGATGGTAGTCGATGTTGGTCTGGCTGACTTCCCAGCTGTAGGTGCCGGAGGGGAGCTGCGCCCCGCCGGTCCCCGTGTGGTATTTGTGCCCGCCCTGTTCGCCCGCCGTCTGCGGGTTTTCCTTCAGATCCACCTGCGCCACCACGTTGCCGCCGGAGTCCTTTACCTCCAGGCTTCCCCAGTCGTCCACCCCAAGGAAGAGCGAGCAGGTGCCGTAGAGTTTTTTTCCGTCCGCTCCTTCCGGGATGGTGAATGTCCCGTGCGCGCTGTACCCGTCCGCCGACGTGCTCGGCGGTCCCACAGTGATTTCAGCGTGTTCGTGGATTTCTTCAAATGGCAGCGGGTCGGGCTCCGGAGCTGCCTCCATGCCCCGCCTGCCGGGGCTGCCGCCGGCTCCAAAGTACCATTTCCGGTAAGCGGGAACGGAAGAAGGGGTACCGGCAGAAGAAGTAGTTGGAGTATTCATAAGGTATTAAAGAGTTGAGGATTAATCAACAAAGCGCTAAAAGGAAACAACCCCCAGTAGTAGTCTTTTTTTCTAGCGTTATCCGGATTTCATGTCAATAGAATTTTATTTGAATATTTCTGTTATCATCAAAAACATAACAAATATTTTCCATTTAAAAATAATAATATTATTTTACAATCAATACTTTCTATCTATAGACGCAATTATTTTCTATTTGTTAGAAAAAATTTTGATAGGATGTCGTTCCTTTCTGGTGTCATTCAAATTCCTGTGAAAAACGTTTATTCCATGGAAAAAGAGTGTTTGCCGTCTCCCTAGTTTGTCTTCTCGGATTTGTCGCAACCCTTAAAATTGTATGATTGATAGAACTATTTCCGATTTTTGGAGTCTTAAGCTAATCCTCTCATCTGGAACTCCAACAACTTCTTCCGATAAATCGAGAGCATAAAAAACTTCGTCACTACCGAGTGTTTTTTACAGTTTACATACTCTCTGCATAGGTGTGTTGTATGACCTAATGATCTAAGGAATCTACAGGGAATTACGAGAAGTCTTCCTGCTTTTCAGTTCTTCTGCCAGCTATTTGTAATTCCGGCAATGACTCCTCTTCTCATGCGGTTTCTGCTACTGTAGCAAAAATGGTGATGCTAAAGTGGTGCAACTTTTCTTGCGTTTTGGTACGTTTTTACGCGTTTTTAATAATTTTTGAGAGAAGCGGGAAGAGAAAGAAAAGCCTCACAAGTGGTTAACTTGTAAGGCTTTATTTTGGTAGGCCCGGTAGGATTCGAACCTACGACCAAGGGATTATGAGTCCCCTGCTCTAACCGCTGAGCTACGAGCCCGTTGCAGAACAACGTGAAAGGATGCTAGCAGAATTGGAGGAGGAAAGCAAAGTTTTTATCCTGCAGTAAACGTTTTGGATTTGCGAATGGGCCGGGAGGCGGGAGAGGCCGGAGAAAGGTTCAGACTTGCAGCTTCGTCCAGCTCCGCCCCTTGACGATTTTATAGAGGATGGCGGATTGGACGGCCATTTCAAAGGCGAAAACCAGCCAGATGCCCCACAAAGTCATGGTTTCCGGTGCCAGCCTGAACCATACCCAGGTGCAGACGACCCGGAAAAAGCCCATAATGCCGTAGGAAATAAGCATGACTCTCCGGGTGTCTCCCGCGCCGCGCAGGGACATTTTCATCACGATGCAGGCGGCGAAGAAGGGTTCCACCACCAACATGGTGCGCAACACGGGGATTCCGGTATCAATGAGGGTCGTGCTGCCGTTGGAAAATATCTCCATGAACAGGGCGGGAAAGGCACTGAAGAGCACTCCCAGGCCTGTCATGAAGATGACGGCGTACCGCATGCATTTCCAGATGGTGATGCGGGCCATAAGCGCGTTCCGGGCGCCCAGGTATTGCCCCACGAGCGTGGAGGCGGCCATGCCGATGGCGAAGCCGGGCAGGAAGCTGAGCGATTCAATGCGGACGGCAATATTGTGGACGCCCAGCACGCCTTTAACAGGCAGTTCACTGATGATGGAAAGGCAGAACATCTGGATGCCCCACATGCCGAAGACTTCCACGGCCTGCGGCAGCCCGATTTTCAGGATTCGCTTCTGCATGCCCATGTCCGGCCGCAGATGGGAAAAGCTGAGGTACAGGGGCGGGGCATAGTGTTCTCCCCGTTCCCGGACAAGTTCTTCCAGGGATTCATTTTTCCTGCCCGTGAAGATTTTTTTTCTGCGCCGCAGCATGATGAACAGCAGGATGCACATGCTGATGCCGTAGCCGCAGACCGTTCCTGCCGCAATTCCTCCGATACGCCAGCCGCCCAGAGGAGCGTCCGCAAAGACGAAGATGACGCTGAAGATGACATTGAGGATGCCTACGCTCATCATGATCCAGAAGGGAAGCCGCGTGTCTCCGGAGCCTCGCAGGGCGGCATTGATGGCAAAGACCACGCCGCTGAACGGGGCCGCAAATGCGGCCATATAAACGTATTGCAGGGCGTAGGCCCGGGCGGTTTCATTCATGGTCAGTACGTGCGTGACCATGAAATCGCTGCATGTGAAGAGAAGTCCGCAGGAGATGGTTCCT
>ERZ779729.1240-NODE-1240-length-18977-cov-1.978174_pt1 | contig 18977 bp, 9 predicted proteins | sample MGYA00511072_ERZ779729 | MGnify/ENA primary metagenome ERZ779729 (study PRJEB29588, sample SAMEA2156675) | human gut metagenome | biome: human gut; feature: human-associated habitat; material: faeces | place: Denmark | collected 2008/2010 ...
CGGAAACGTGTAGCCTAACGTAACATTCTTCAGACGAAGATAAGCACCATCTTCCACTGACCAGGAAGAACAAATATAGTTATACAGATTGATCTGTGTCTGATGTGTGTAAGTGGGATAATGGGCGTTCGGCGTTTCTGCCGACCATACATTACCAACCGACTGATTCGTTGAATTATTATACCAAGACATCATCGGTATCCGCCAATTGTCATTCTTTCCCTTTTGATTATTTTCGCCACCACGCCATACTGTGCGTTTACCGGCTCCTTGGAAAATAACCGAGACATCGAAGCCTTTCCACGATAATCCGGCATTAAAAGAGAAAGACACCTTCGGATCGTCAGTTCCCAAATATACATAGTCAGCTTCTGTCAATTTACCATCTTTATTGACATCTTCATACATATTATCTCCCAAACGCAAGTTACCAGGCATAGCAATATTGTTATTGCCATTGGCATATTGATTAATATATTTATCCAACTGATCTTGCGTTTGTATCTTACCGCAATATTTCAAACCGAACACGGAATTCAACGGATAGCCTTCACGATTTGAAACTACACCGGATTTAATCACAGCGTCACCCCCATTATCTACCAATTTGTTAGTGGTATAGGTGAAAGTCCCCCCCAGATGATAGGAAATTTCTCCTATTTTATCCGACCAGTTAATCGTGCCTTCCCAACCGTTTGCCTTAAAACTACCTCTATTAGCGGTAGGAGCTTTATCCCCCAATGTTCCAGGATAGGTGACATCAATCAACATATTGTTACACTTCTTCCAAAAAAGTTCGGCAGTACCTGTCAGTCGATTATCCAGGAAACCGAAATCCAAACCGATATTGTAGTTCTTGATGACTTCCCATGTACGGTCTGTACTCAACAGCTTACCGTTTGTATCCACATAGGAAAGTAAACCACTCCCCACTAATGCACCTCCATTCTGTTTGAAATCGTATAGCTGCACACCATCGTATCGATCAATACCTCCCTGATTACCCACTGTACCATAAGAAAGACGTAGTTTCAAATCATCGAAAACACCCAGCCCTTTCACAAACTCTTCTTCACTGATACGCCATCCTCCGGATACACCTCCAAAGAAAGCCCAACGATTCTCCGGCTGAAATTTAGAAGAACCGTCATAACGGAAATTTCCTTCAAGCAAGTATTTGGATTTATAGTTATAGTTCAAACGTGCAAAATAAGAAAGCAATGCTTCCTGATATCTGGAAGGTCCTTCATTCTTTGTGTTGCGTAATGTTATCTCTCCTATTCCGTTGATAATATTCAGTGAAGGTAAAATATTCAAAGCCTTAGTTGCAGTATAATCATATTCTTTCATGCTATATTGCGTACCAAGCATCATTCCGAGGTTATGACTACCGAATGTCCGCTTCCAGTTCAAATAGAAATTTAACGTATACAGATTGGTTCGTGCAGTTGTTTTAATATAATAAGTATCCTCTTGCCTGGGTTCCACACGCGTTTCCCGTTTTGTACCAGTGTAGTCATAATAATCTACTGTTTGGTTTTTCACGTCCCGAATGGCAGTAGAGGTGTTATACCCCAAAGTGGCTACTGCATCAAAATGCTCGTCAAAACGATATTTAAATGTCTCACTGATATTGATACCGGAAGTGTTGAGTTTGTTGTCTCCTCCCAATTCACAACGCCAGTTGGGCGTAGCCCAGTTACCCCACGCATAAGGTTTCCCATCCATCGTGGAAGAAGGAAAACCCGGTTGTTGCGTTCCGGCTGTCAAAGCTTCTCCAATTTGCGTCGGTGACACTTGATCCTGACGATAATAGAAAATGATAGACTCAAGATCAAAGTTCTTTGTAAGATGGAATGTATTACTCAAACGAAAATTATAACGTTGATTCTTATTGTTACCCCATTTCAAATTACTATCATCATACATATATCGTCCGGAAAGACGGAAGACAGACCTTTCGTTACCACCCGATACGCTCAGTTCATGTGAAGTGGAAGCTGCTGTCCCCCACATGATATCTTGCCAATCGGTATCAAAAAAGACGAAGTCGTATAAACCTTGGAAAGAATCCGGGAAAGGATTACCCGACTGCTCCACATTAATATAATGTCCCTTATTCTGACGAGCCAAAGCTACGTATTGCAGCCATTGATCGTCTGCCAGCTTTTTGTTATCATTCAAACGAGCTTGTTCCATAGCATCACACCACTCATCCAATGTCATCAGTGTAGGCTGCAACCCTACGAATTTAGCAGTTACCGAACCACTATATTCCACCTTTACCTTACCTTCTTTGGCCTTTTTAGTCTGTACCAGAACAACACCTCCGGCAGCTTTACTACCATAGATAGCTGCAGAAGCGTCTTTAAGGAAATTGATGGACTCTATATCACCCGGATTTAATTGGGAAAAATCGTCAGACTCCACACCATCAATAATCACCAACGGAGCTGAATTATTCTTCGAGAATGAACCGCGTAATTTCATATTCCAGCTCTCATCTCCCGGAGCAGCCGAGTTACGGGTTATAATGACTCCCGGCACTTGTCCTTGCAAAGCCTGTGCAGGATTAGAGAGAGCTCCCTTATCCTTTAACATCTTGTCACTAACTACGGTCACCGCACCTGTTAGTGTTTCTTTCTTCTGTGCGCCATATCCTACAACTACCACTTCTTCGAGCACTTCAGTACTCTCCTTCATTGTCACATTTAGTACCGCTTTTACACCTGCATCAATTATTTGGTCTTCGTAACCGATATAACTAAATTTCAATTTAGCACCCGCAGGAACATCTAGCGAATAGTTACCATCAATGTCGGTAATCGTACCACCCGTTTGTCCGACTACACTCACATTGACGCCGATAAGCGGCTCACCTAACACGTCAATCACTTTTCCTTTAATTTTCTTCAGGGTTTGTGCTACCGACTGCTGTTCACCGACAGCCGCTTGTATCCCAGCAACGGGATACACCACACACACCAAACAAGCAAAGATTGTTATCTTCTTCACCTGCTTTACCATACATAGCATTTTCTTTCGGAGTTTCATGAAATTAAATCTGAGGTTTTTACATTATTATTTTTATTCTCAAGACTCGGCAAGATGTGCAGACATCCCGCCATTTTACTTTTTCTGCTTTTTTTCTTCATTGGCTTCACTTCTATTTATTGATTCAGTTCATATTAAATGCAATTCTTCATATATCGGCGCATGTCACGACGTCCTAAAAATAAATGATAATCTACCGTACGCTGACTAAGATTCAACATATTGGCTATCTCTTCCGTATCTTTTTCTTCATAACGGCTCAACGCATACACCGTACGCCGTTGTACAGGAAAGACAGCAAGTATCCGTTGTTCTGTCTTACACAAGTCATCGGCAATAATCTTCTCTTCTGTTTCATTAGTAAAAGAAGGGATCATATCATAGATATAATTATTCACTTCTTGTTTTTTGTAGTATCTGCGTAAATAATCGGTTACGATGTTACGGGCAATGGTAAACAAGAAATACTTTACAGTATCCGGACGAAGCATTTGTTTATAATCCAATAAACGTACAAATACATCTTGAGCCAAATCTTCTGCCTCACAACGATGAGTGATGCGATAGGTTATGTAATTGAGAATTATCTGGTGATACTCTTTATAAGAGCAAGTTATGATATCATCAAAAGTATTAGCCATCATTGTTATTTTAAAGTTCTCTATAATATTGAATAAAGGCAGCAAGAGGAATTCCCATTGTCGGATAATTAGGATATGGATGGGGATTTCCGGTCTGTATTCCGTCACGATTCCGGTTGTACCCTTTTTCATTATCAATGGTAATGCCTATGTCAACGACATAGTATCCTTCACTCTCCCTACCATCAAATGTATCAATGATATTCTTTCGCAGTTGCCACATGGCTGCATTCTGCCGTAACGTAAAATCTCCTCTGATATTATTGAGCGAGCCACAGGTTGTACACGGGATCAGAATTATAAATTTACCATCGGGCACAGCTTTGTAATATGACTCTTTCATCTCGGCAATCTTTTCATTCCATTCCCGATAATCCGCCGTCAAACTGTCGCGATAATCATTGAGCCCCAACATCTGTGCAAAGAACTTAGGTGCATCAAGATTCCACATATCCAGATATTTTCTATAATTGAAAGCCCATTTTCTCTCATCAATCTCAACATGCTTCCACTTCTTTCCTGTATAAACCATGTAGCTTCCACGTGCATTATCATACATTAAATCGTTTTTCTTCGGAGCTGCCAAATAACCTGTCTCCTTATCGAATTTAGTTATGCATTGATCGTATCTCCCACAGTCATAGACTATTTCAGTATCTGTCAGTTCACCATTAATCACCTTATAACAGTTTTTCCAAAACTCACAACTCCCCCAATATCTATATTCACCCACAGGTTGCATATATCCATGATATGATGTCATCTCTCCTTTAGGAATCTCGAAGTATTTCTTCACTGTCCATCCACCCCGCCCTTCATCATACTGTCCTTCTTCATTCTTTATATTCCTTAGTCCGACCAGTTTTATACCGGGAATATAATTCTTCGACAGCAACGCGTCCCTGAAAAAAGCTCCGTTGACAAAACTGTCCCCCAGTATCTGAACAGTAACTTCCTGAGTTCCTATTCCTTTTTTCCCTACGCATATAGAAATTGCTTTTTCTTTTATTATTTCAAACTCATCCGAATTGACCAATTCGATTTTCATATTCGATCCATCCACAGGAGTATCGACAGAAGCTACACGATTCAGTTTTCTCGAATAAACACAGTCACCCGAAAATCTCACAAAGTCATTGTAAGGTCTCCATCTTTTAATTAGTGCTTCGACAAAAACATCATTCCTTATATCCGAAAGCATATACAGTTTGCCCGGAATACAAATGTCATTTTTAAAGTTACTTTTCTGTCCCCAAAGCGGATGAAGTGAAAAAAGAAATAGTGGTAATACAATAAATGTTCTTTTAGATAGAATATTCTTCATGGTTCCATCATTTTGCAGTTCATAGTTATTTTTAATCACACTGCAAAAATAGACGAATCCCATCGACACCATTGAGATAATTTGTCCCGATTATTAGGTTAGTTTGTCTCATTATACCCTTTTTAGGGCATTTTCAGCATACAAATGGGAATGGAGAGACTTTTTATTTAGTCTCTCCACTACCATTCGAACGATATTGCGTCGGAGTGAATCCGAACTCTTCTTTAAAGTATTTATTGAAATATTTAATGGAATTGAATCCGACCCTGTCCGAAATCTCCGAAATATTATATGAACTGCCCCGAAGCAACTGGGCAGCTCGTTTCAATCGGACAGAACGAATAAAATCATTTGGTGTCAATCCGGTAATGGACTCAAATTTACGGTATAGCTGACTACGACTCATCCCCAAGTCATCACACAAATTATTAACCGAGAACTCCGGGTTTTCCATGTTCTCTTCCACCAACCGTAAGGCTTTCTTTACAAAATCTTCATCCAAAGAAGTAATAGTGATGTTCTGAGGAGAGATTTCTATTTCTTTATGAAATATTTCCTTACGCTTTTCCTGCTGTTCTAAAAGCATATTAATACGCGTCAGTAATATGTCATAATTGAAAGGTTTCGATATATAAGAATCAGCACCAGCTTTATAACTTTCTATCCGAGCTTCGTCTGAAATACGTGCCGTGAGCAAGATAATCGGAATATGTGAGGTCTGAATATTGTTTTTAATCCGGACACACATTTCCAGACCATCCACTTTCGGCATCATCATATCGGATATTATCAGGTCCGGCGACTTATGTATGGCAACTTCTTCGCCTTCGGCTCCGTCTCCAGCCTCCAGAATATTAAATTGACCCGTCAATTGTTCCACCAAGAAACGACGGAATTCTACATTGTCTTCCACTATCAAAAGAGTTTTCCTGTCCGAATGTACCACCTTTTCCTCCACATCGGAAAACATAGCCGGAGCTTTGGGTTCACTGTCGTCTCCTTTCAAGTCGGAGGGAATATATATCAAAAAGGTTGTTCCTACTCCTATTTTGCTATGCACTTCTATCTTTCCGTTATGCAAAGAGACATATTCTTTGACCATATGCAAACCAATACCGGAACCTGTCACACCAGGAATTGGCTCCGACTGATAAAAGCGGTCAAATATCACATTCAAGTCTTTTTCACTGATTCCACATCCTGTATCGGATATTTCGATTCTTACGAATATCTTTTCATCTTTTTTCTCCGTCGCTACAATCGTTGAGATAAGCCCTCCATCAGGAGTGAATTTAAATGCATTGGAATAAATATTATTCAGAATCCGTTGCATTTTCGTATCATCAAACCAGATATTCATGCCAGGACATTCACTCTCTATCGAAAACTTTATAGATCGATTTGTCGCCAGTTCTTTAAACCCTGAACCAATGTACCGCACAAACTCTACAATGTCAGCCTGATGTAATTTCAGACTTTCACCTCCCATCTCTAGTTTCCGAAAATCGAGCAGTTGATTAATCAACTCCAACAAATTACCGGCATGGTTATAGATTGACTTCAATTTGTCCTTCATTGGATTCTCCGCTTGTTGAATAAGGATACCTAAAGGCGTCATTATCAAAGTAAGCGGAGTACGGAATTCGTGACTGATATTGGTGAAAAAGCGGAACTTCATCTGATTAAGCTCTTCTTTCTGCTGTTCACGTTTCAATGCCTCTTGTTCGAACTGCTTTTTAAGTTTTTTCTTCCTATAAGCTTTAAAAAACAAATAGATGACTCCACCTGCAATCAATATGTAAAATATGTAAGCAGGAACAGTTGCCCAAAAAGGCGGAGAAACGACAATAGTCATTTCTGCGGCCTGTTCTCCCCAACTTCTGTCATTATTGGCTGTGTATACTACTAATTTATATTTCCCCGGATGTAAACCGGTATAGGTAGCCACTCCCAGACCATTGGTCTTTATTTCATTCCAGTCCGGATCAAAATTCTCGAGTTTATACCTATAGTAGGTTTGCAAAGTATTCACATAGTTAAGCCCGGCAAATTCGAAAGTAACAAAGTTCTCATTATACTTCAAATGAATCTCACGAGTATTATTTATCGGATATTCAAGAATAACACGCCCTTTATATTCAGTGTGTTCCTTAACAGGAGAATTGAACAGACGGAATGCAGTGAATATAGGTTTATTGTGGACATGATTATAATAAATCTTTTGAGGCTGAAACGAATTAATGCCATGATGGCCGCCAAAATACAGTTCTCCATCACGGGTTTTTAACGATGAATTCTCATAGAACTTTCCTCCCTGCAATCCGTCTTCTGAACTGAAGTTGACTATGAGAAAATCATATCCTTCAGAAGTCTCTTTTAATTCAATCCGTGAGATACCACTTACCGTTGATACCCAATAAATACCGCTATCATCCTCAATGATTGACGATATAGAATTGTTAGCCAATCCGGTTTCTGTAGTTATCGTATGAGCTTTCTTCTTTTGTTCGTCCCATACACGAATTCCAATATCCGTCCCAAACCATTCTAGCGAATGGCTATCTTTGTACACACAATTATAGCTTACCTGAGGCCCCATAAATTTAGGATTATCCGGATCGTCTATTTCAGGAACAAAGATTTTATCTTTATGAGTATCATAGTAGTAAATACCATTTTCCCCAAACACCGCAAAAGTAGAATTGCTGACAGGATAAAAACCATAATCGCGTTTATGAAAGCTAATTTTCGGATGTTTATCCCGCAACAATCGTATTTTTCCCGTTGAGGTGTCTAGCTCACCTACTCCTTCATTACTGACACTGACCCAGTAACGCCCATCCGGATCTTCATAAACAGCTCGGGAGATATTCTGCTCCGGGAATAACTCTGTATTAACTAATTGTTTATTGTAATATCTCACATTTTTTCCATCTATGCAGCAAAATCCATTCAAATACGTTCCAACCCACAATCTCTTTTTACTGTCTCTATAAAGAGTCAGACAAAGATCACCGGACAGAATATCTTTGAATGCCCTGCTGACTTCTCCCGTAGAAGGAGAGTAACGCATCAATCCGTATGCAGTAGTGCCAATGAGTATCGTTCCGTCTTCGTCTTCCAACAAACAACGCACCGATTCGTTGGTAATCATTGTTTTATTCTGAACAGTCTGAATTAGCTTGAACTTATACATACTCGGATTATAGTAACAGATACCTTGCCACAAAGTGCCTACCCAAATTCCGTCATTATTATCGGCAAAGATGCACTGTATGTCATTACTTAACACACTGCCATCACCTAATTTCAATCCGGGCATTGTTTCAATTCTATGTGTAGAGTTTTCAATTTTCCGCAATCCAGACCACGAAGAACCGACCCATGCGTTTCCTTGCTTGTCCAAATCCATACAGGTAAAGAAGTTGGACATACCTTTAATGGTGCTTATCTCCTGCCAACCTTTATCAGTTTTATCACGATAGCAAACAGCCTGATTATACATCAGCCATAGATTCCCATCGGAGGTAGATTGTATTTTTAACCGGTCTGTAGCTTCAGAGATACGTCCTACAAAGAAAGTATCCTGCCCGGTGTAATCTCTCAAGGTTTTGTCCCAACGACGAATCAGCCCGTTCGAATATACGATATAATAAGTATTCTTATATTGAGCTAACTCGTACGGAATACCGTGCCGATATGTAAAGTCACTGTTCCCCTTTTCGATTATCTGTAATTCTCCTGCGGATATATCAAAAAAATAGAATGTATTATCTTCGGTAAGAAACCAATAGTTCTTGCTCTCATCAATAAACAAATTCTTCAATTTTCCAGTTACTCCCATCCGGCGTAATTCGGAATCAATATCATAAATAAACCGATTGGTATTCAAATCGAATAATAACAAATATCCCGGAGATTTCATCCATATCCGTCCGTAAGCATCGTGATAATCTTTAAATATTTGATTCCGGTTGAAATCCCATTTATAGATTTTCCGCCTATCGTGATAAAAATGTTCGAATGTAGCACCATTGTAGATGTTTAAAATAGAAGCTGTTCGAATGGCCATACGACCGTCCGGTGTCATTGTGAAATATCGTATTTGATTATCCGACATTCCATCAACCACATCCCAATGCCGAAACATATATTGTGAGTATGCCTTAAAAATGCTTAGCAGGAGAATGAGTGTGATAATGCTTGTACGCTTTGTATTTTTCATAAGCCAGCCTAATTTGCCAGACAAAAATAGAGATTAAACATCAATACAACAAGGGTATACATTATAATTTTCGAAAAAACACAAATGATTAAGCGAGATAGACGTTTCATTCGTATTTCATTTAAATAAGGAACCAATTTATGCAAAATGTAATATGAAACGAATTCTTTTATGTCTTTCAGCAGCTTTATATTTACTTTTTATCCATGCAGAAAAAATAAAGCATCCAGCCTTACTTTATACCCCTCAACGAATTGAGCAGGCAAAAATAAGAGTCAGGCAGGATACACGAATGTCTGAAGCTTGGAATTCAATCAGGAAAACTGCCGATAACCTATTGCAGAAAACTCAATTGAATAAGATAGACTATTTAGCACTCTCATTTCTAATGACAGATGAAAAGAAGTATGCTGATAAAATAAAAGAGATTTTGCTGGATGTCACTGAGGACGAAACCTGGGGCAATCAAGAAATGATGGCTCGTACCCCAGCCTGGAACGCCGACCTTGAAATTGCACATAAAGCTTTTTATGCAGCAATAGCTTATGATGCCATCTATCAAGAACTTTCTCAATCTGAAAGAAGAAAAATAGCTCACGGATTAAAGCGTCTGGCAATGGACCCGTTATTAGGTGACTGGATCTTGGAGCCAACGCGTATTCATTCACTAAACTCAATGGGGCATAACTGGTGGACTTCTTGTACGTGTATGGGTGGTCTACTTGCACTAAGCTTACAGAATGAATTGGAAGAAGCAAGAGATGCTGTAAAGATTATCAACGAAGTCCTTCCCGAATGGTTTGAGTTTGCAGGAGATGTGCTTCATCAAAAGCCAAAGACCTTTGATGAGGCCGGTGGAATGTATGAATGCCTGAACTATGCAAACTACGGGATTCAAGAGGCTTTATTATTCCGCTTAGCCTGGATGAACACTCACAAGGAAGATAAAGCAATAAAGATACCCCAACTGGAGAAGTTATCAGATTTTTTTGCACATATCTGTTATCCGCGTACAGGTATGCTTTATAATATAAACTTCGGGGACAGTCATAAAAATACGGCTGCCGAAAGTAGTCTGATGTTATTATATGCAATGGGGATTCAAAATGATGATATGCTTTGGTATATGAATCAGATAGAGCAAGGGCAACACCGTGATGGATATTTTATCGACCGCCCGATAGGATTTCTTTATACTCCCGATTTGAGTAAAGCACCCAAGGTTCCTAAACTAAAGAAATCACAATTATTCAAAGACTTCGGTTGGGCAACCATGCGCAACTCTTGGGAGAAAGATGCCACAATGTTAGCCGTCAAGTCCGGATATACCTGGAATCATTCTCATGCCGATGCCAATTCATTCATAGTCTTTCATAAAGGAGAGGATATTATCAAAGATGGAGGACGATGTTGGTATGCGAATCCCGAATACCGCAACTACTTCTTTCAAAGCGAGGCACATAATGTCGTATTATTCAATGGCAAAGGGCAAAGACGGGAACAGCAATATTATGGTTCTACCTTAAGAGGATATCTGCATTATCTGTTGGATGCCGGAAATATAAAATATGTGTTGGCAAATGGTACAGGTCCTTATTCGGACCAGTTTAGCCGCAACTTCCGTCACTTTTTGTGGATAGACAACGTCATCTATATCATTGATGATTTAAAAACCTATGAAACCGGTCATTTTGAATGGTTGTGGCATCCGGGAGGAATAACTGAGAAAAAAGGGACAGATCTAAACATTACAAATGGAAATTCTTCAGTAATAGTCCGTCCATTATATCCTCGCACGTTGGCACGATCTAACTTTGTGCATGATTATCCGGACGATTTGTATTGGGAAGTAATAGATGTACCGACTGAAGATTTGAAAAGTAAAGATAGTTATTATTCTTTTCACTTGCCGGACAAAGTCAATAGAGTGAAAGGTGTGACTGCTATTATTTTAAAAGAGACTCCCGATGAAAAAGAGCTTCCTGAGATTGAGAAACGTGAAGGTAAAGACTGGATTGGTTTACGCATCCACAATAAGGGTAAGATTACAGATATTTATATTAATCAGTTAGCAGACGGACGATTAATGCATAGCAATTCATGGATTGAAGCCGATGGCTGGTCTACAGATGCTTATATGTTTATAGTTACATATCCGGAAAAGAGCGCTCCGGCAGATGCTAAAGAGTATTTTATTGGTTATGGCAGTTCATTAAAACGAGGAACTACCTCTTATTTCTCCTCGCTGGCAAAACTATTTATTATTCAGAAAGAAGAAAATAGACGCATGCAGCTATGGATTGATGGCTCCACCAAAGTCAAAGCCTATATCAGAAGTTTACAATGCCCGGTATCTGTGTCTGTTAATGGGGAAGGTATTCCCGTAGTCTATAATCATTCAAATCTAAAAATCGAATTATAAAGCGCGAACCAAGTGGAGTGAAATGATAGCATCGAGACTATATTTTATTATCAGCCTATTATCAGAGGTTATTATCAAGAGGGCATTGATATTCATTTATTTGAATGTTATACTAACTGTTTGACAATAAAAATAGGTGCAAGCTACAAATACATTCAGTGTGTCGGAAATTCCGACACACTGAATGTATTTAGAAAACATATCGAACTGCCAAAGATAGTATCTCCTATTTTATAGCTACTTTCGTCTGTAATCTTATGTCATCGGAAGCAGCACCAATCATTATCTGAAAAGTTCCCGGCTCCACAATCCTCTTTAAATTCCGATCGACAAGCGAGAAATCCTCTTCGGACAAAATAAACTTCACTTCCCGTTCTTCACCACGCTTCAAAAACATTTAGATGGAAAAGATATAAACAGGATAAATAGTAACTTCTTCATAAAACAAACATAAATAAAAGAAACCTGCTTACCAAAAGAATATTATCTTTTCAGTAAGCAGGCTTTCACTCATATTCAAAAATGCAAAGAGCAAAAACTCTCACAAATTTGTGTGTTCCATTAATTGATAGCTATCGGAGCATCCAACGTCTTAATAGTAATTCCATTTGTAGTACCGTTTATACGCCCTGTGGCATCTTTGATAACTCCACCTTCCTGAGTCTCTGATCCGTCTAGTTTATAATAAAGTGCCAAGCCTTCTGAAGCAGGGTCAACACCCAGCATATTCTGCTTAAGTTGATTTTCCGTACGGGCTACACTCCAAACACGGACTTCACTCATTTTACCATGGAATGGACGTTCACCCCATTTAAAACCATAGATTCTACCAATATAAAAACCCATGTCCGAATTCGGATCAAAACCGTCAATACCCCAATCTGAACCAGCCCATTTCTCACCATTTACATAAATACCTGTTTTTCCTGTCGGTTGATCATAAGTCAACGCTACATGATACCAACGATTTGTTAACAACGGTTTCGTTACACGGTAGTTCTGTCCTCCGGCCACTTCCAAATAATCTTTAGGAGTAATTCCTCCTCCTGCATCACCGATACGGAGAATCATCACACCTTCGGTTCCCATAATCGTATTATTATCGAGGAAATAATCCACATTAATCAATGCTTCGTAAGTGAATGACGAGAAGAAAGTACCGACAGGGAACTTCACAGAAATATAGTGATTACTGAAATTACCAGCTTTGGTAATTTTCAACGGTTTGGAGAAAAAGAAATATGCAATGTTTGTTCCGGAAAGAGTCGACACCGAAGACGAATGCACCCGCATAGGCAAAACATATGAGTTCCCGGCTTTCAAGGCTTCTAACCCGGAAAGTTCGACTTCTACATTATCCGCATACAATTTTCCACTCGAAATAGAAGATGTCGTACTGCTTAGCTTTACCTGCGAAACATCAAGCATCTCATAATTTGTGCCATACTTTGCATTGTATTCGTCTACTACACTTGGTTCGGCTACACTATATGATACGTCTACCTGAGAGGAAGTTGCTGACGAGAGTCTTGAAACCAGATCAAATGTCATTACATCCATTTCATCTTCCACCGAGAAATTATATTCCTTGCTTTCGAAATAAACCTTAGGCTCCAGCAGGTCATTCATGCTGTCGTTGCAAGCGCCCAACAATAACGCCATACTACCTACCATCAAATAATAGAATATATGTTTATTCATCATCTTTTTACTGTTTTAGAATTTTATAAATCCACTTATTCCTGCGGTTTATTTTCCGCTTCGTTTTGTTTCGCTTTCCATTCATTGAAAACCCGCTGATTGATTTGAATAGCCTGACGCATCCATTTATAATTTGGCGTATTGTCATAATCATTATCGAAGCGATAAGCTCCTACTCCACCTTTATAACCTTCTTGCGGCATAGCAGCAGCCTGCTTCAGCAATTGACCTCCATTAGTGGCATACTTTTCAAAGTTCTCTGTGCAGATTATTTTTTTAGGATCAACGCCATAACCATCAAAACCGGGATTGGAACTACCATAACTTTGTATAATCCAATAATCGACATACTCATCCAATTCATGGGTAAGCCCATAAATATTTCCATCAATACAGATCATTTTATGTCCTTTACCTTCCGGATCGCTTTTCGGACCAATGTAATTGTTCATCTCTTTAACCAAATGAATCAAATGCTTATTCTGACTCAATGTGCCATCCATATCAAACACACCACTACCGATTTCCCAGTCTACATCATAACCGTCCCATTCGTTTGCATACAAAGAATCACACAGAGCTTTGGCAAACTTCGCCAGACATGCATAATGGTTTTCACTTTCAAACTGACCTTCAAATCCCCAATATTTCCAACGGGCTTGTTTCTTCGCCGTTTCCAATTGAGCCGCCGACCAGCCTTCTTCCTCCGCTTGTTTTTCCACTTCGAGGTATACCGAATTTGGTGTCGCACCCTTACCAAGATAAGAAAGCAGACTTACCTGCAACAGTTTCGTTCCTTTCACCTTTTGCACAAACTCTTTATCTGCCTTCTGCTCCGGAGTGATTTCATAACGTCCTGGAGCGCCACTCCACATAGAAACAAAATCCATACTATCGGGCATAGCAGAAAGATATCCTCTTCGATAAGCTCCAGCAGGCGCCCAATTGGAATACCATCCGAAAGCTACGGGACGATTGTAATTCCAAGCAGTCGCCTTATAGGCGCGCAGATTGGCATAATATGCCTCACTCTCCGCATTGTTCATTGTGGCATACCCGCCTATATGGTCTATCTCAATATTCTCCACATCCATGCAAGAAGTTACCATCATGCCTGTCAATGGAATAATATATAACAATTTTCTTAATGATTTCATATTCTTCATCTGTATTAAAATGATACATGTAGGTTATCTCTTACAATCCCACCACAAACGGGTAGAAGACTTATCTTCGCCACCTGCACCGTTATTGAACAACTTCAAGGCTGCTTCATAAATAGCCTTTCCCTCGTTAGTCTGAGAAAAACTGGTGGGATAAATCATACGGCGAATACCGCCCTCAAGAGTTGCGCCTTGCACTGCTCCTTTCAAAGTCTTAATGACATTCAACTTCGGATAACCGGTTCTTCTCCATTCCGTCCACGCTTCCTGTCCGTTAGGAAACAAAGCAATCCACTTCTGAATCATAATTTTTTCCAACTTCTGCTCAGTTGTCCCTTCAAACTTGACAGTAGTCTCACACGGAGCAGAAAGTGTTTGCCCATACTGATAATGGGAAAGAACATATGCCCGAGGTGACAAATTGGAATTCATATAATCGTCTACAGGTTCGGTCACACCATTCTCCTGAAAAGACATATCAATGCCCTGTTTATACCATGAATCCGCACTGCCGAAACCTTCCCACACTAAAGCTGCTTCCGCACGCAAAAAATAAACTTCCGATGCACGCAGCCAATATGTAGGAGTTCCACTTTGAATATTGGGCTTTGAGCAAGATTTATAGATATCATTCTGCGCATTGGCATGCCCTGCCGGCACCGCTTGATATGTTTTTCCGTTGAAAGCCTCAACACCATAAGAGGCATTACCATCCATCGGCAAAAAATAAACGTTCAAACGCGGGTCTTCATATCCCATCAGATAAGAAAAGATAGAAGAACCCATACGAGCTTCATTATAGTTGCCTGCCAGCCATTCAATGTTGTTGCGAAAAGTCATACCTGCTCCTTGACTCATTTGAGCCGCATCATCCTTAGCCGTCATCACGCCGATAGAATGATTTACTGCTTGAGTAGCAAACTTTTTCGCCAGTTCCGCATCAGCGAAGCGGACACGCATAGCCAAACGAAGCATCAGCGAATTGCCGTATTTCACCCATTTGGTAGCATCTCCGGCATATACCGCATCATAAGCGCCCATTACATTCACCCCATTTTCCGCCTTTTCTGTTAATTCTTCAATGGCTGCGGTCAATTCTTCAAACATCGCCGTATACACCTCTTTCTCCGAATCGAACGGAATGTTCATTGTAGCGTCCGCCGCATGAGAATAAGGCATCGGACCGAAACTTTCAAGTGTCTTGTGCCAAGCGGAAATCTTCAGAATTTGAGCCAAAGCAAAGACTTCGGGCGTACCATTTTTCTCGGACGCTATTTTCAATTTCTTCCAAGGATCAAGAGCATTGGTATAAGACTGTGTATAGGTCGCTTTTATCCAATTGTCCAACAAATAATAAGTAGTATTGTTACTACCTGCGTTCCAACCGTTACTGTTGTTCTCGCCAAAAAATCCACTCCAATTATCGGCCGATAGATGATAAGCTATTTGATACTCATTGATAACATCTGTATCATCAGCCTGTGTGCCTACGGGAATCACTGTCCGTTGCATAGCTGTAATCAGCCCTCCGACTTCAAAACCATCCATCGCACCTTCTCCGTCGCTCATCTCAAATTGGTTGGTATTGATTTCTTCAAAATTGCATGAGGCAAATAGCGTCATTGCGCATATCACCGCTAATAGTTTAAAATGATTCATTTTTCTCATAATAAAGAAGGTGTATTATAATTTAAATTTAATACCGAAACCAAAGCTACGAACACTCGGTTGCATAAAATAATCATTACCTTGTCCGTAAGTACTAGTGGAAGGAGTCAGTTCCGGATCGAACGGAGCTTCGCAATACAACATCCAAGGATTGTTGGCTATAAACGAAACTGTAACATCTTTCAACACGTTACCAAACCACTTATTAGGCATAGTATAGCTAAAGGTAAGTTCTTGCAAACGAATATTGGTGGCACTGTATACATAGTAACCGGAAGTTTCATAATTTCCCGTACCTGTCATCTGATAATAAGACTTCGCGTCTACCAGACCTTGTCCCTTCAACAATACGCCTCCCGCTTCACGAGCCTCAGCCGAACGTTTGGATACACCGAAACGATCAAGCAATGCCTCTGTAGAAGAGGTCACCACGCCTCCAAAACGTCCGTTGATCTGGAATCCGAGCCCAAAGCCTTTGTATGTCAACATATTACTCCATCCCATATTGAAATCAGGAGAAGTTTTTCCCAAATAAACGGGTTCCCCCTTTTCCATTCCAAAGGTTCCGTCGCTCTTTACCTCAACATATCCCAAGTGGTCTTTCTTCAAGAAGGTGTTGGCATAAATATCGTGGATACTTCCGCCTTCTTTCAAGATGACACGACCACCATCCTTCAAAACCTCCGGAATATTAATCGGTTCATCCATCAAATCCGTATGATAGTTTTCAACCATCTCCTTAATCTCGTTTATATTACGAGAGAATGTCAATGTTGAAGAGATTCCTAATCCAAACTTAAACTGATCGGAATAGCTTAATGAAGCCTCCCAACCACGATTTTCCACATTACCGGCCTGCAAATAAATCTGCTTGTATCCGGTAAATTCCGGAAGATCACCCAAGAAAGTCTGATTGTATGTATTAGAATGATAGTAGGTTACCTCCGCACTTAATTTATTCCACAACTTCAGACTTAATCCAAATTCGTATGACTTTGTACGTTCTGCCTTGAAATCTGTAAACGGATAGATACCGGTAGGATCTAATGCACCACCCACAATAGGGGTAGTTACCGTACCCGGAGTCAGTCCCGAACGGGATACAGGCGCACCGACTTCCGTATACGAACCGCGAACTTTCAGGTAAGAGATAAATTCGGGCAATTTGACCATCTCGGAAATAATCCCGGATAGACCGATTGAGGGATAGAAGAAAGATTCTTCATCGGTATTCACCAAACGTGAATTCCAGTCATTACGTCCGGTCAGCGTCAAATAAAGCATACTCTTCCAACCAAGTTCCAAATTGGCAAAAACAGCATGATTACGTACACGACTATCACCACCCTTTTCTGAGATACGACCATTAGCCGGATCGATATTAGAAGCCGCAAATTTATTGGGCACTCCCAATAATGTCCCTTTGTATCCTCTCTCCAATGCCCAATAGTTAGAATAGTTCCAACCCGCATTGGCAGAAATACTGAAATCAGCTATATGTTTATTTACGTTCAACATAAAGTCGGCATATTCCTGACGGTCTTCATAGTTATTGTATCCATACAGTCCTTTCTTTCCTTCCGCAAATTTATCGTCGGATGAAGCGTAAATCTTGCGTTCAAACAATACATGTGTGTCATCCATTCTGAAACGGGCTGTCGCATTCAACCAATCGGTAATATTATAAGTCAACCCTACGTTAAACATATAACGACTCTTTTCATTCGTAGCTACATTGCGATAAGCAGTCCAGTAAGGGTTCTGTGAAGCATATACCGGATCTGCCACCGGCCAATACTGAACCGGAAGTTGGCGACTTTCATCGAAATGTTCGAATGACTTAATTCCATCAAAGTCTTCACCACGAGGGAACAAATAGGCGGCCATCACCGGATTCCAATATTGTCCTTGCGATACCATATTCTTGTCTTTCTGTTTCACATACGACGCACCTAAATCGAGTTGTAATTTATCATTAAGGAAAGTTGCCGTATTACGGATTGTGAAATTCAAACGTTCATATTCATTATTAGGCACAATACCTTTGGAATTGGTAGAAGAAACAGAAGCAAAAGTCTGATTCGATTTCGTACCGGTGGTCAACGTAACTGAATTAATAAAGTTTGTTCCGGTATTAAAGAAATCCTTCTTAGGATCATAACTTGTAGGAGTCAACAGTTTCTCACCCCAGCTTTCATACATATCTTTTTTGTTACCATACGTATTTTGAAACTCAGGAGTCATATAAGCTTTGCTGAACTCTGAAGAAGAAGAGAACTGCACTGAAAGTTTTCCTTCTTTTCCTTTTTTAGTGGTAATCAAAATTACACCGTTAGCGGCACTACTACCATACAACGCAGCAGCCGAAGGACCACTCAAAACAGAAAGACTTTCAATATCTTCGGGATTGAAGTCGGCGATTCCTTCTGTTCCGGCCTTACCTTCACCCATAATACCACTGTCGGTATTTCCCATATTGGTATTGAACAAAGGAATACCGTCCACCACATACAAAGCATTGTTATCACCTTCGATAGATTTTGCACCACGCATTACAACACGTGTCGCACCACCAACTCCACTAGCACTTTTGTTAATACTCACTCCGGCTATCTTACCGTTCAGCGAGTTTACGAAGTTAGCATCTTTTACCGTAGTCAGTGCATCTCCCTTGACTTGTTGTACATTGTAAGACAACGCCTTTTCTGCGCGTTTGATACCCAATGCCGTCACAACAACTTCATCGAGCACTTCGGTATCCTGCTTCATTACAACCGGA
>ERZ779729.1245-NODE-1245-length-18923-cov-4.155342_pt1 | contig 18923 bp, 20 predicted proteins | sample MGYA00511072_ERZ779729 | MGnify/ENA primary metagenome ERZ779729 (study PRJEB29588, sample SAMEA2156675) | human gut metagenome | biome: human gut; feature: human-associated habitat; material: faeces | place: Denmark | collected 2008/2010 ...
CGCCGGCGCGCCCTCCCGCCGGACGGCGGCGGTGCACAGCCGAGCGGAAAACGACCTTCGGATGCAGGTGCTCCGCGAGGAACTCTCGACGCGCGACAGCCTGTTTTTCCGGGCCTTGTGCGAGGAACTGATCCGCAACCTCGACGGCGAGCGGCATCTGCACCGGGTTGTCGGGGAGGAGGTCGAGACCGTCACACGGGAATACGACACCTCCCGTCCAGTCGATACGCTGACCGGAACACCGCCCCTGCGGCGGGAGACCACCCAACGGCGGCGCCTTACGGATTCCACTCACGAGGCGGACCGTGTACGACAGACCGAACACCGAATCCAGGCCGACACGATCCTCGGCAGCGGTCATGCCAGGCAGCAGCTTCGGACGGAAGGAAATACCTCCCGGCAGGAAGCCGCCGAAACAGATCTCACGACGGCCCAGCGTCGCGGCCTTACCTGGTGGCAGCATGCCCTGTGCATTGCCGGACTGCTGGTCGTGGCTTATGGCACTTACAGATTATTCAAACACCGTTAAAACAACAATTGAATGGCAAAAAACAATCATACCGCAAAAACCGCCGGGAAAGCTCCGAAAACGGCCGGAGCCTCCGTCCAGACCGCGGACGTGTCTATGCAGGTAGGGAACGAATCGCCCGATCTCCAGCCGGCTCCCGACACGGAACCCGCCGCCGGGAAGGAGGCGGAACCGACGCCGTCGGTCCCCGAAGCTCCGGACACGACACCCGGTCTCCGGCCGGACTCCGCATCCGATGATGAGAGCGGCACGGCGGATCGGCAGACCGATGACACCCCGGCAACGGCCGGGGAGGACGAGCGGCCACTTTCTGCGGTAACGGCATTCGCCGACACCCCGGAGGAACTGGCGGCCCGCCAGGCTACCGAGGCGGCGGCCCGTGAGGCAGCAGACCGTGCAACCACGGAATCGGGAGTCGGGAGCCGTCTGAAGGCCGAGGCCGGGCGAATCCTGACCGCATACCCGGATGCCCCTGTCGTCTACATGACCTCCAACGGGTTCGGGTTCTTCAGGGAATCCGAGGCCCGCAACCATGCGGCCACGCTCCGCGACAAGGCAGTAATCACCGTAAAACGCAAATAAATGTTACCGAGAGTACGAATCAACTACGCCAACGGCACATTGGGACAGGTGGCCGCGATGGCGGACGGCTGCCTCGGCATGATGGCGCTGGGTGCGAAGGAAGTGACGGGCGACGACAAGTTCAAGCTGGGCAAGGCGTATACGCTGCGCAAGCTCGCCGACCTGGAGGCGCTGGGCGTCACGCCGGAGAACAACCCGAACCTCTACCGCAACGTCAAGGAGTTCTACGCCGAGGCGGGCGACGGAACGGAGCTCTGGCTGACGGGCTATGCCGAGAGCGAGACCTTCGCCAACGCATTCGACAAGGACAACGCCGCCGGAGCCGTGGCCCTGCTCAAGGCGTCGAACGGCAAAATCCGCGGTCTCGTCGCTTTCAAGACTCCGGCCGAAGCCTACGAACTGACGACCACCGAGGGCATCGACGCCGACGTGTTCGCCGCGCTGCCGAAAGCGCAGCAGTTGGGCGACTGGGCCACGGACACGCTGCGTGCGCCGATCTTCTCGCTGGTCGAGGGCTACGGCTATGCCGGGGACCCCGCGGCGCTGAAGGACCTTACCGAAACGGAGTACAACCGTGCGGGCGTGGTGCTCGGCGACACGTCGGCCTCGTCGAAGAACGCCGCGATGGGTGTCGTCGCCGGGCGCATCGCCGCCTCGGCCGTCCAGCGGAAGATCAGCCGCGTGCGCGACGGTGCGCTCCAGCCGCTGACCTTCTACGTGGGGGCCGAGCCCGCCGAACTGGCCGACCTGGAGACGATCAACGACAAGGGCTATATCACCTTCCGCACGTTCGTCGGCAAGGCCGGGTATTTCATCACCGACGACAACCTGGCCACGACGCCCGAGGACGACTACCGCGCGCTGACCAACCGCCGCGTCATCGACAAGGCGTACCGCATCGCCTACGCGCAGCTGGTCGAGTGGCTCAACGACGAGGTTCCGGTCTCGAAGTCCGGCACGCTGGTTCCCGCCTGGTGCTCGACCGTCGAAGCCGACGTCGAGCAGGCCATCGAGACGCAGATGACCGCACAGGGCAACTTGGGCAACGATCCGTCGGATTCGTCCGATACGGGCGTGGAGTGCAAGATCGACTACGACCAGAACATTCTGGCCACTTCGCAGGTAAAGATCGGGCTGCGCGTCAAGCCCAACGGATATGCAAAGTATATCGACGTGGAACTTGGGTTCAAAACCGCATAAAATGACAGGACAATGATCAATGGCAAAGAACACGGCTGGGAGGATATCACCGCCTACATGGGCGGCCGCGACGTGATGGGCTTCCGCTCGATCAAGTACACGACCAAGAAGGAGAAAGAGGCGCTTTATGGCAAAGGGAACAAAGCGCTGGCTATTCAGAGCGGGAATATCTCGAACGACGGCGAAATCGGACTCACACAATCCGAAGTCGAGGCGCTGGAGATTGCATCGGGCGGCTCGTTGCTCGACATTCAGCTCGACATAGTGGTTTCCTACGGCGACCCGGAGAAGGGCGACCTCCCGACGATCCACAAGCTACGAGGCGTACAGTTCACGGAGGATCCGCGCGAAACCAACCAGGGCGATAAGTTCCAGGACCTCAAGCTGCCTTTCCTCTTCTTACGGAGAGAGTAGACGAAGACGAACAACGATCCGGCTCCGGCCGGGCAAAACAACGAAAAAATCGAAATGGAGAACAAACAAACCCTTATCGGCGAAGTTACAGCCGACCAAATTAACGCTTGGAAAGAACAGCACGGCGAGGTATTCGCCATCAAGGTAAACGGCCACGTGTGCTACCTGCGCAAACCCACGCGCCGCGAACTCTCGTTCGCAACGACGGCAGGCAAGAACGATCCGCTGAAGTTCAACGAAACCCTGCTGCGCGGGTGCTGGCTGGGCGGTAGCGAGGCAATCCGCCGCGACGATGACAAGTTCATGGGCGCGTCGGGAGTGCTCGACAAGATCGTACCCTACGCGGAGGCCGAGCTGGAAAAGCTTTAAAGGCTACCGAGGTCGATCCTGCGGAGGGCCGCGACTGGGTCCGGAAACTGGATACCCAGCTGCGCTATTACCTCCATATCGACCCCGATAGCCTCACCGACTGGGAATGGGCCATGCGTGTGAACGAACTGATGTGGATACGCAAGCAGGAGGCGGAAGCCGCACGGCAGAAATAGCAGGCTCGGAATCACAAGGTTCGGACTGTCGGGAGATTTACTTCCGTGCGAAGGACAACACCGAGGGCCGCGCCGGCATCGTCCGCGGGTCACTTTCCGCAAGTCGCGCCGTTGTCACGCACGGGGGAAAGAACCCCGCGATCCGGACCTTTTCTAATTTTCCATATAGAGAATGAAGGCGAGCAGCAGGTAGAGCAGCGACCAGCCGATGACGATGCACCGCGCCTGCCACGGATGCGTTTCACGGTTTTTATACGCTACGGCAAAGGGCATCGCAGGCAGGCAGAGCAACACGCCGAGCGCTTTCGGGATACACGGCAGCACGGCCCGCGCAGCCTTCAACACATAGAAAACCACGGCGACGACGAACCAAATACCTATAAGTCCTGCTACCATACGCAGCGAAGATACGAAAAAACGGACACAATGGCAAATGTTGTCGAATATACGCTCTCTCTGAACGACCGGATCACGGGGAAGTTGAATAAGATCAACATCACCAACAACCGGGCGTTGGAAGTCTGGGCGAAGGTCGAGCAGCGGGTGAACAGTGCGAGCAACACCATGCAGAAATGCGGTGTCACGCTGGGCAGTCTCCGCGAGCGTGTCGATGCGCTACGTGCCGAGCGCGAGTGGATTCCGGCCAGTAACATCAACGCCATACGTCGTACCAACATCGAGGTCAAGGCCCTCGAACGACAGATCCGCCAGCTCGAACGGGTGAACGGTGGCAAGATCAAGACCATGCTGTCGGATGCCTTCAACAGCATCCCGTTCGCCAATACGCTGACCAATCCAATCGTCATGGCGGGCATGGCGGGATTTAAGGCGCTGCAAACAGGTTTCGAACGGGAAAAGGTGCAGGTCGCCTTCGACGTGCTGCTGCGCGGTGACACGAAAGCATCGGAAGCGCTGCGGGAGGAGATTCGCCAATACGGGATGGTAACACCCTACATGACAGCCGAGTTGCAGGATGCCGCGAAAATGATGCTTTCATTCGGCATTGCACAGGATCGGATCATGCCCAACATCAAGGCGCTGGGCGATATCGCAATGGGTGACCGGAACAAATTGAACTCATTGACGCTGGCCTTCTCGCAGATGACCGCGTCGGGACGGCTGATGGGGCAGGATCTGCTGCAGATGATCAATGCCGGATTCAATCCACTGTCGGAAATTTCCCGCAAGACGGGAAAATCCATCGGCGTGTTGAAAGAGGAGATGGAGAAAGGCAAGATCTCGGCCGAGATGGTGACACAAGCATTCTATTCGGCGACGCAGGCCGGGGGCCAGTTCCACGGCATGACCGAAAAGATGGGACAGACGGCCGCGGGCAAGTGGTCCACGCTTCTCGGATTGGCGGGCGACCTGCTGTTCCGCCTCTACGGGATCATCGAGCCGTTGGTGATTCCCGCCATGACCGCGCTGGAGTGGATCGTCGGACTTGCTGGAAAAGGCATCGACGCCTTGGGGGCAGCTATCGGATGGGTCTCGGAGTTCATGCAGCGGCACGCGACGGTCGTTGCGGTATTGGGCACAGCGCTCGGCATACTGGCGACGTCCATGTTCCTCGTCACGCTCCAGTCCAAGGCGATGGCCGCCTGGGCGGGGATCGTCACCACGGCGAAATGGGCATGGGCCGCAGCGCAGAACGGGTTGAACCTTGCCCTGCTGGCGTGTCCCGTGACGTGGATCATCGCCGCGGTCATCGGACTGATCGCCGTAATCGGCTATGTCTGCTACAAGGTGCAGGGCTGGGGTACGCTGTGGGACGGCACGGTCGGATTCATGAAACATTCGTTCCTGGGATTCGTGGAGAGCGTGAAGCTCTATTTCAGCACGATGATAAACGGCCTTATGATCGGCCTGGACAAGATCAAACTCGGATGGTACAAGTTCAAGGAGGCCGTGGGGCTGGGCGACAGCGCCGAGAACCAGGCCGCCATCGCCCGGATCAACGCCGATATCGAGAACCGCCAGCAGGCGATCATCGAAGGGGCGAAACGGGTCGCAGACCATGCGGCCAAAGCCAGGGCGTCGCTCGACGGCATCCGCCTTCGGTGGGATTCCGAACGGTCGCTGGGCGACGTCGCCGCGAAATTGAAAACCTCGCTGGGGATCGCGTCGCCCTCCCTGCCTGGCATGGGAGGCGAGCTGGCAGCGAATACCCCGGGCAGAGGCAACGGAACCTCCGGCAGTACGGCCGGGGCGGGAGCCGTTTCGGCCATCGCCACGGGCGGCAAACGATCCACGACGATCAACATTTCACTCGGGGCGCTGGTCGATAAGCTGGTTTTCGAGGGCGGCTACGAGGGTTCGCGCGACGACATGCAGCGCGATCTGGAGAACAGACTGATTCAGGTATTGCAAATGGCCGCAACGGCACAATAGGATGGGCAAGGTATTTTTCAACATTGGGAAAGCGACCCCTGACGTCATCGTTTCATCGGATGGCTTGCGCGATCCGCTCCGCATCCGCACGACGCAGGCCCTCGGCGGCTTCGGAGCTCTGCCTCCGTATTTCCTACTCAGGGACACGGACGGGGTGCGGACGGCCGATGCGGACGAAATCCGGTCGGAAATGACAACCGTCGGAACGATAAAATCCGTCATGCCGTTGCGGCTCAAGCGTTCGACTGACGGGATTCTGAACTGGTTCACTTTCCCGCTTGAACCCCTGGTGTCGATCAGCGGCAAGAACGAAATCATCCGACGAACTCCTGCCAAAGGCAAAGGAACGGGAACGGTCAAGGAGCGATGGAGCCAGGGCGACTACGAAATTTCGATCCAAGGCATATTTATCGCCGCGGAAAACGAATATCCGAAAGAGAGCGTCCAGCAGTTGCGTAATCTGTTCGATACTGCCAGTCACCTCGACGTGGAGCATGATATTCTGCTGCTGTTCGGTATTACGCGTCTGGCCATAGAGAGTGTCAGCTTTCCGCACACAAAAGGCCTGCAAAACCAGAACTACGAGATCAAAGCATACAGCGACAATCCGGTTTCGCTTTTTATTCCGGTTTAACGACGTTCGAAATGTATTCGATGAACTTTGACATAACGATCGGGAAGTATCGGCTGGCGGCGCTCGAAAAGGTTGCGATCAAATGCAGCGTCGAAAACCTGGCTGATACGGCCGATATTACGCTGCCGGGGACGCTTTTCAACCGGGCATTGAAGGTCGAACAGAAAATCGCCGAAGGAGATGCTGTTCGGATCCGCCTGGGATATGATCGGATATTGCGCGATGAATTTTCCGGGTACGTCTCCGAAATCGCTACTGATAACGACTCCGTGCGTATTCATTGCGAAGATGAACTCTACAAATTCCGCAAAGACCTCAAGGACCGTGTCCTGAAAAGCGTAACGGTGAAAACGTTATTGACCTCGGTCGCCGAAGAGGTCGGAAAATATGAAGTGGCATGCGATTACGATTTCACGTATGATAACTTCACCATCCATGCAGCGACGGGGTACGACGTGCTGCGCAAGGTGCAGAGCGAAACGAAGGCCAACATCTACCTGCGCGGAAAAACCCTGCACGTCCATCCGCAATACGCCCAGATCGGAGAGAAGGTCATTTACGACTTCGCCGTGAACATCGAGAAGTCCGACCTCAAGTACCGGGACGCCTCGAAGCGGAAGTTTCTGGCTGTCGTCGAGGGAACCGATGCCAAAGGCAAGACGATCCGTATCGAACGCGGTACGACGGGCGGCGACAAGTTTACACTCAAATTACCGGGTGTTTCGGATCGGAAATCGCTCGAACAACGGGCCGACGAAGAGCTGAAGGTGCGGGCCTATACCGGCTACGAGGGCTCGTTCACCGGATGGCTCGAACCCTATGTCGAGCCGACATGGCTGGCCGAGATCCGCGACACGGAGTACGAATACAAGAACGGAAGCTATTACGTGTTGGGCGTCGAAACGACTTTTTGCGACAAAGGTGCGAGCCGGGTCGTCACCATCGGAAAACGCATAGAAAACAATGGATAACGCCTCGAAGATAAAACAGCTTTTGCAGCAGATTACGGGCACGGAACAGTCCGTATTCCTGTTTCGCCCGATGGAGGTCGTCTCCGTCGAGGGCGACACCTGTCGGGCGCGGTATAACGAACTGGAGATTCCGGGCATCCGTCTGGCAGCCATCGAAGGCGGAGCGGACGGCGGCCTGCTGTTGAAACCTGCAACGGGAAGTATTGTTCTGGTAGCCGACCTTTCGTGCGGCGAGCTGCGCGAATGCTCCGTGATCGGTTATTCAGAGATCGAAGCGCTGACCTACCGTCACGGCGATACGACCGTCACAATGAACGGGAACAATGTTTCGGCTACGGTCGGTCGGATGCAGTTGAAGGTTACAGCTGACGGTGTGGAAATCAACGGCGGGAAGCAGGGCGGCCTGGTATTGGCCGCTGCGTTGCGCCGTTCGCTGGAAAGCGTTCAGCGCTACTGCGAAACGATGCGGACGGCCGTCGCTGCCGGACTGACAGGAGTAGGCATTGGAGCTGCGGCCAACGGAGGAACGGGAGCAGGGATTTTCTCCGAACAAATGGCGGCCGCAACCATCTCTCTCGAAGATTTGGAGGATAAAAAAGCAACACACTGATAATGGCAAAGAATATCGGCATACTGATCGATCCCGAGACAGGAGATCTGCAAATCGATCCTCGGCGTAACGACCAAAACGTCTATGTGCAGGGCCTGCAGGTCGGAGAGGTGACGATTCAGAACCAAGCTGCGATTCTTCAGGCAATGAAGGGAGAATTGAAAGAATATCCGACCCTCGGGGTCGGGATCACGAACATCGCCAATGACCACGAAACGACTGGATGGGCACGCGAGATTACGGCTCAACTGAAGGCCGACGGTATGCGGGTGAACGATGTAGAAGTCGATATAACGAACAATAAACTGACCGTCGATGCAGACTACGACACGAAATAACCAGACTCTGCTGGATATCGCCGTTCAGGAATGCGGGACTGTCGAGGCCGCGTTCGAAATTGCTGAACGTAACGGTCTTGCGCTGACCGACGAACTGAACACGGGGCAGAAACTCGATATCGTCATGACGACAACCAGAGAGGAGTCTGTCGTGCAGGAACTGGCGGCCGATAGAATAAAACCAGCTACCGCACCTTCGGCCGAGGAGACGGAAATGGTTCCTTACGGCGGTATCGGGTTTATGGGGATCGAAATAGACTTTGTGGTACGATGAGAACGATCGAGGAAATCAAGGAAACGATCTGCGCGGATTTCATGCGTAACGAATCCGTTGCGGAGTTGTTCGGATTTACGCCGGGCGACAGCTTCACGTCGCATTTCAGCAAGGTATCCGTCATCGGGATTCTGTTCTACATTTTCGCCGTTGCGGCGTGGACGCTGGAGAAGCTCTTCGACACGTACAAGGGCGAGGTGGACACACGCATCGAGGAGATCATCCCGCACCGTCCGCGGTGGTACCGCGACAAGGTGCTTGCGTTCATGAAGGGCAAGACGCTGATCGCGGACACGGACCGCTACGACACCGAGGGGATGACCGAGGACGCCATCGCGGCGGCGCGGGTGGTCAAGCACGCCGTGGCGGTCGAGAACCGGGACGCTTCGCTCCTGACGATCAAGGTCGCGGGCGAGAAGGACGGCAAGCGGTGCAGGCTCGACGCCGAGACCGAGGCGCAGCTTGCGGCCTACATCGCCGAGATCAAGGACGCGGGCGTACGCACGGCGCTGGTGAACATCGACCCCGACCGCTTCAACTGCGAGGCGGACGTGTACTACGACCCGATGCTCGTGGCCGAAACGGTCGAGAGCGCCTGCCGGGAGGCTGTCCGCAACTACATCGAGAACCTGCCCTTCAATGGCGAATATACCAACATGGCGCTCGTCGATGCGCTCCAGACGCTCGACGGCGTGCGGATCGTGGAGTTCCGCGGGGCGACGACCGTCGCGGCAGGCGAGGAGGTGCTGGTTACGATCGACGCGCGGTGCATCCCGGCCGCGGGCTATTTCGAGATGGGCGACGTCGTACTCAATATGAAGGCATACAATGGATAAGTACGACGTGAACTTCAAGCGCCTGGCGCTCCTGCTGCTGCCGACCTTCTGGCGGCGGCCGCTCTTCGCCGCGATGGCCTACGCCGCCGTGTCGCCCCTGCAATACCTGCACACGCGGTTCATCCTCTGGAAGCGCGAGAGCGACTACCGCCTCGAACACAACGGCCAGGTGTGCTACCTGCGGGCGCTGCTGAACGACAAGTTCGATCCCATCGACCGAAGGATCACAATCACCGAAACGGTCGAAAACGTGGGCTTCATCACCCTGCACAAACGCAAGGAGGACGCCGAGGTGCTGGTCCCGCGCCGCGGATCGGGCCGGATCCTGATTCTCAACCGCCGCGGCTACGGCGGGGTGAGCGGCTACGACTTCTGGGTGAATATCCCGCTGGCGCTCTACGACAAGCTGGACATCACGCAGGTCCGGGCCGTGGTGGATGCGTACAAGCTGGCTTCGAAACGATTCTCCATAAACTACATTTGACAATGAAACAGATACAGGGCAGGTTCCTCCTGCAATCGAACAAAGACTTTCCGGCCGACTGCGAGATGCTCGACTACATGCAGACCAACGCGCACGTGGTGTCGATCATCGGCAACCTGGCGGGCGACAAGGCGATCCTGCTTGGATGCGCACTCACGGGCGGCGGCACGCAGCGGAGCGAGGGCTACGTGTTCCTGCGCACGAAGGAACACCCCGAGGGCGAGGTGCTCTACTGGGAGGGCGGCTCCATTTCGGGCGGCATGTACCTCAAACAAACCACGATCTCGGTACAGGCCCAGGGATACGAATATCCGCAGGCCTACGTCGAGCGGTCGCTGGCTCCGGGCGTCGGCGAGGAGAACTACAAATGGGAGGACTTCCACGAGGCGCAGTCGCTGCCCGAACTCGAAGCGCAGATCGTGGCGTTGCAGATCGCCCTGGCCAAGATTCAGCGCACGCCGCTGGGGATGGTCGAAATCTGGGCAGGATCCCGCATCCCCGACGGCTATGCTCTCTGCGAAGGGCAGCAGCTCAAGCAGTCGGAGTACCCCGAACTCTACAAGGCCATCGGCAGCACCTACAACAATGCCTACGACTGCAACGGCCGGAAGCTCTCGACCACGAGCGGCTATTTCCGCCTGCCCGACCTGCGCGGCCGCTTCGTGGTGGGCTACAACGTCAGCGATGCCGACTACGGCAGCTACGGCAAGGTGGGCGGCGAGAAAAAACACACGCTCACCATCGATGAGATGCCCTCGCACGCACACGGGGAGAATCTTTGGACCGGAGGTAACGGCAGCTGGCGCAGCGGCGGCAACAACTCCTATCCCGAGGCCGTGTCGTGGCATGACCGCACGACGCCCTTCGGAACGACGGACCGCACGGGCGGCGGCAGCTCGCACGAGAACCGACCGCCCTATTACACGCTGGCCTATGTCATGCGGACGAAGTAAAATTCTTATCACGCGATTACAGAATGGCAATCAGAGTACGTGCGCAACTGCGCAAATGGTTCGGCCGGGGAATGTACCCCACGGCCGAGCAGTTCTCGGACCTCTTCGACAGCTTCTTCCATAAGACCGAGGACAAAATCCCGATGAGCGGGGTCGAGGGACTTACCGACCAACTCAACGGGAAATACACTACGGCCGAAGGGCGGGAGCTGGAGAAGAGAGTGCAGAAAGTAACCGACGACCTCTCCACCCATGTCGACTCCTCCGAGAAGGCGTTCAATGAGGTTCAAAACGACATCGAGGCGCTCGACCGTAAGATCGACACCGAGATCGGCCGTGCCGAAGGTGAAGAGGCCGCGATCCGCAGGGAGCTGGCCGCGGGCGATGCCGCGACGCTCTCCTCGGCCAAATCCTACACCGACACCTCTGTTGCAGCCGAAGCCGGCAAGCGCGAACAGGGCGATGCGGCGACGCTTCAAGCCGCGAAAACCTATACCGATACCTCTGTCGCAGCGGAAGCCGAGGAGCGAACGCAAGGCGACGCCGCGACCCTTTCTTCGGCCAAGACCTACACCGACACCTCCGTGGCGGACGAGGCCCAGAAGCGCGGGCAGGGCGATGCCGCGACGCTTCAGTCGGCCAACAGCCATACCGATTCGGCCGTGGCCTCGGAGAAATCCGCCCGTGAGAGCGGGGACCGCACGACGCTCCAGTCGGCCAAAGATTATGTGGACAAGGCCATCGCCGAGCTGGTGGACGGCAGCCCTGCGGCACTCGATACGCTCAAGGAGCTGTCGGCCGCCCTGGGCAACGATCCGAATTTCGCTACGACCGTCGCCACGCAGATCGGCCAGAAGGTCGATAAGGTTGCAGGCAAGGGCCTTTCCACCGAAGATTACACCTCGGAGGAGAAGGCGAAACTCGCGGGTGTGGCCGCCGGAGCGAACAACTACCAGCACCCGGTTACACATCCGGCGACGATGATCGAACAGGATGCCTCGCACCGTTTCTTGACCGACACGGAGATTGCCTCCCTGCACGCCGCGGACGACAATCTGCGCGACCGAACCATAGCGATCTCCGCATCTTTGCAATCAGCCTCGGAGTGGGAGATCGAAGACGCAATCTTGACGGCACGTACTGTTGATGGCTCCACTTTCATGACGACAAGCGATGCATCCTCTACGCTCGCGCCGGCGGAAGCGTGGATTCAGAGTGCCAATCGCGTGGTCCGGCTGCGTGTGGAAAATCAGGGTGTCCGGTCTTTCCTGTCCATTCCAGTCGCTATCGCCTCTTCATCCGATGCTGCATCGGCGTTCCGTGGGTCGGTCCACGCTCTCGGGACGCGCATCGATGTCTTTATAAACCGCAATGGCGACTCTTGGATGACGAATGTAAGGGTTGATGGTTTCGCTGCGCGTTTAAATACGATTGCAGACGAAAAATCATTCTCAGACTTGGTGAATAGTCAAAATGTCGATCGGTTAAAGTGGATCATCGTTCAGTTGGTAGATCCCGGTAATGGTACTGAGTTTGACTTGAATGTAATATCTAAAAATTGGTCGAGTATTGATGTAAAAGATCTTGAAACCTTAGATACGGGATATCAAGCGGTATTCGGCGCATTTCATCAATCCGAGCTTTTTGGCAATGTACAAGTGGTTGTCAAAGCAAACGAGAATGATATAACCATAGAATTGGGCGGGTCTATTATTCCAGACGGATATGTAGGTTCCAACATGATCATGAATGGGGCTATTACGACGGATAGAATCGCTAATAGCGCCATAACCACACCGAAAATTGCGGCTAAGGCCGTTGCATCACAGCACATCAATGACAAGGCAATCGAATCGCGTCATCTATCGGATGAGTTATCGGACAAATTCTCAGTCTCTCCCTCAGGTTCACCGCTACATGATCTATTCATTGCCGCCGGAGCCGAATGGAATGACGCGAGTAAGGATTGGACGGTCGGATTGGTAAATGGCGTCTCAACGGATAAGATGGCTGCGATCTATGCAGATACGAACGGTCGGCTTCGCGGTAATAACTGGGATTCGGCGTTATATCGTGCTGGATCATCCACGAATTTTCCGCCGAGAACATTACCCATTTCATTAATGGTTGGGAATATAGATGCCACGAGTGCGTTCTCTGCATCTTCATTAGAAATCGTGCAACTTACCACCCAAAACAAAGAACCGTTGAGCAAAGTTAAATTTTCGAGCATAAATATGATTTTTACAAATTGCTCGAAGCTCAAAGAAGTGATCGGGGTAATGGATGTTAGCAGTTGCAGCTCTGTAACGAACGCGTTCCAAGCATGTATCCTGCTTCAAAGAGTCAACATTTCCGGTCTTTCGGTAAATCTATCCCTATCGTCTACCTCACAGCTTTCTCTCGACTCGTTGCAATACCTCGTCGATAATGCCAAAAATACTTCGGCTATTACGGTCACGGTTCATGCCGACATCTATACGAAACTGACCGACCCGTCGGACACGGACTGGTACGCAGTCAACGAGGCAGCACTGGCCAAACAGATTTCCTTTGCAACCGCTTAATTTTGAAGATATGAAAGAACAGAAAACATCGTTCACCGAACAAGTCGCCGACGACGGCGCCTACATCACCCAGAATGCCGAGGTACCGGACGATGATCGCCTCTACCTGAAACGCCGTATGAAACTCCCGAATGAGGCTGCCGACCTGTGGCGCGACGCCCCGGCCGAAGAATACGAAGCATGGAACAACCGCATGCGGGAGAAGTACCCGGAGCGGCCAGGGCAGGAACCCGCCGCTGAAGAACCGGCGGCATCTGTTCGCGTGGATCACCTACATCCCTAACCGCAAATATCCATACATCCCACCTGAAAAACGACCGCCGATGATGAAAAACTGATCCATAACATGGGGGCATGAAAAAGCCCCCGGCCGTAAGTAGAGATCTCACCCACATACTTACGCAAGCGCGCGCCGAAGACGCACGACCGAGGGCTGGAGCCTTCTGTCGCGTCTTCGGCGCATTTATATGCAGTATGTGGGTGAGATGCGACAAAGATAAATATTATTCACCTCAAAACAATATTTGAATGGCATTTAATTACAAAGAGCAGTATGGCGTAATCGTCATCTGCAAGGATGAAAAAGAGCAGCGGGAGATTTACGAACGGCTCCTCGCTCAAGGTTTGACTCTTAAAATTGTTACTGTATGATTGTAAAAGTAAAACACCATTGCAGCGACTTCAACAGTTACCGAGCCGCACGAGTAAAAAGCCTTTTCAATGCTGAGAACGGCTGTGATTGGGAACGCTCGGCCGAGCTTCCCGTCGAGGGGCTGGACTGGAAAATCGGTCTTATTGTCGGCCCTTCCGGAAGCGGCAAGACAAGTATAGGCAGCTGCATTTTCGGTGAGCCCATCTATGACTTGTACGCTGGGTGGGATGCCACGAAGCCTATCGTCGATTGCATCGCCCCAGACGGAGATTTCAATGCCGTAACGGGTGCATTGTCAGCCGTCGGCCTGGGTGATGTCCCGGCATGGCTCCGGCCATTTCCCGTCTTGAGTAACGGTGAGAAGTTCCGCGCTGGCCTGGCCCGCCTGGTATGTGAACGGCCCAAACGGGCAGTCGTCGACGAGTTCACTTCGGTAATCGACCGACAAATCGCCAAGGTCGGAGCGGCCGCTTTCGCAAAGACATGGCGAAAAGGTGATGGGCAGGTTGTCCTGCTTTCCTGCCACTACGATATTATCGAATGGCTGCAGCCGGATTGGGTATATGATATGCAGGAGGCCCGGTTTTACAATCGGGACTGCCTTCAACGCCGCCCCCAGCTCAAACTTCAAATTTATAAAGTCCGGGGAACTGTGTTCCCTCGATTGTTTAAGCAGCATTATTATTTAGACCTGCCTGCCCCGGTGGCTGCCGAGTATTTCGTCGGACTCATCAACGGTGAGCCTGTCTGTCATGTAGCAGTCTCACCGTTATTCACCGCAGGAGCTTATAGGGCGACGCGGTTGGTCGTGATGCCCGAATGGCAAGGAATTGGAGTTGGCACAAAGTTCCTCGCCGCCGTTTGCGAATATCATCGTCAAGGACATGGCCGATGCGGCAAAATGCTGCCCGTATTCTTCCATACGTCGCACCCGCAGCTATGCGGGGCACTCCGTCATTCCCGGAAATGGGTACAGACGGCGGCAAGCCTGTATGGGGCGAATAAAACGAAGTCCATAAGCTCATTGATTAAATCGGCGGCAAGGAAAGGACAACCAGGCCGACCAACGTCTGGCTATGGCGGTCATTTCCGAGCCGTACAAGCGTTTAAATATATTAATAATGGTTGTTAAGATATTAGGAAACTCCGATACAACGGCCTATAAAGAGGCCGAACGAGTGGTTAAGTCGCTGGGGCTGGCAGTTTGGAATGAAACCTATTTTTTTGTGGATGTCGCTATCGCTCCGTTATTGATTGAAAGGGTGAGCAACGAAGAACTGGCAGAACCCAACCTGGGAACGCTGATATTCCATCCGTCACCGCTTCCGTATGGCAGAGGTGCATCCTCGATACGCTGGGCGTATAGACGTCAAGAACCTATTACGGCTGCGACATGGTTTTGGGCGGATAGTGGCCTTGATACGGGGGACATCTGCGAACAAGAGATCGTTAAGATCGACTACAACCTTCGACCGCGGGAGTTTTATGAGCAGGAGATCATTCCGGCTATGCAAAGGACATTAAAACGCTGTTTAAACGATCTACAAAAAGGTATCAAACGGCGAGTTCCACAAATAGAGAAATACGCAACTTTCGATAAGCGAATTTAAGTGAACGAAGCGCACCCAATGGGTACGCTTCGTTTTTTTTGAGGAAGTCGTTTCGTTTAAAATCCGTCGAACATTTGGATTTGCGGATTATACGTCTTCCGGTGCCCCGATACGGGGGCGGAAAAGTTTCACGGTTCGGATTTTTTCGTTATCTTTGCTCTCGATGCATAAATGGCTCACCATATTGCTTGCTTGTATCGCCGTCCTGTCGGGCGGCGGGGAGGTTACGGCCTCCGCATCGTCCGCTGTGAAGCGGTCGGTGGCGGTCGCTTCACAGCCGGCGTCGCAGGAGCGTGAATTCAGGGTCGGCAGGCAGAGGCTCGTCGACTCGATTGCGGAGTACGCTTCCAATCCGGCGCATTCCGACTGCGGGCCTGAGACGTTCGGCCGTTTGCTGCGGTGTCCCGTAACCGCTCCTTCCGGAATCCATTTCATGCGTTGCGGCGGTCTGTCCGAGGTTTCGTCGGACGATGTCCGGTGCCGTATCTTTTCTCATTTCAACACGCGGATACCTTGTGCCGTACTGCATCCGGTGGACTATTACGTCTTCCGTATGCGTCGGCTGCTTATTTGACCTTTCCCGTTCGTTATCGGTCGACGGATTGGGATGCGCTCCCTGAAACGCAGGGAGTTTTCGAATTGTCGGGAAGTGCGGAGCGATCCGGCGGATTCCTCCGAGGGGTGTTGCCGCAGAAGTCGTCCCTCTTTCCCGAAAGGTTCATTTTCATGCACCTTTTCCCGCCTTGGCATAATCCGTACAAGCGTGATTCTGCGCTCGGCTTATCGAAAAGGTTAAATAAGTAGTATCGTTATGAATAAGAATCAAATGGCGGAGCTGCTTTATGCGCTGCCGGACGGGGTCGTCGTCAAAGGACGCAAATCGAAAGTCGTACCCCTTTGTCTGACGCTTGCGGGCGTCGTATTGTTGGTCGTAAACGGTCTGTTGCCCGCAACGGCGGGGTATGAAGACCTGAAATCAGCGCTGGTGCTTTTCGGCGGCGTAATCTTTGCAACGGGCGTACTGCTGTTGCTCGTCCGGCTCTTCGGCGACAGCGGAGTGCCGCTCTACGGCGAGAATCGCGTGCCGCTGGTCTGGTCGGAACGCTATTATCCCAAATCGGCCGCCTCCGCCGTGGCCGACTGCCTGACGCGTCACGACTGGGCGCGTCTGCGCAGCATCGCTCAGAGCCAGGTCCCTGCCATCCGGCTCGTGGCCTACCATACGCCCGACGAGGGGTTCGTGGCCTGCCAGGCGTTCGAATACGTCGAGTTGGAGGAGCGGCCCCTCACGGAGTTGCACATCGTGCGTTCCGGCCACGAGGCGTAGCGGAGTACGTCGTTATGCGGCGGAACCGGACGGTGTGCGGCATCGTCCGGTTCCCCGCGATTTCGGGAGCCGGCCGGATTGTTGATAATAAAATGGAAGAAATATGTTGTTAACCACTGAGAATATCATTTTGATCGGGGCGTTGCTGCTGCTGGTTTCCGTCTTTGCCGGAAAAGTGGCCTACCGTTTCGGCGCTCCGGCCCTGTTGCTGTTTCTCGGCGTCGGCATGTTGTTCGGGTTGAGGCTCATCTCCTTCAATTCGGCTCCCGTGGCTCAGTTCGTGGGCATGGTGGCGTTGTGCATCATTCTTTTTTCGGGCGGTATGGACACCCGTTACCGCGCCATTCGTCCCGTGATCGGGCCCGGCGTGGTGCTGGCCACCGTCGGTGTGGCGCTGACGGCGCTGATCGTGGCGGGGTTCGTCTACGTGGTGGCGCCGTGGTGCAATGCCGGGATGTCGTTCCTGCTGGCGCTGCTCTTTGCCGCCACCATGTCGTCGACCGACTCGGCGTCGGTCTTCTCGATCCTGCGCAGCCGCAGGCAGGGGTTGAGCGAGAATCTGAAACCGTTGCTGGAGCTCGAAAGCGGCAGTAACGACCCGATGGCCTATATTCTGACCATTTTGCTGGTCGGGCTGCTGACGCCGGGCGAAAGCATGGGCTTCGGTACGAGCCTGCTGCTCTTCGTGGTGGGGATGACGCTCGGCGTCGTGGCAGGGTATGCGTTCGGCCGTCTGGCCGTCTGGACGATCAACCGGATCAATATCGAAAACCAGTCGCTCTACGCCGTACTGCTGCTGGCGTTCGTCTTCCTGACCTTCTCGGTGACCGACCTGATCCGCGGCAACGGCTATCTGGCCGTCTATGTCGCGGGACTGGTTGTGGGGAACTATCCGATCGTCCACAAGAAGACGCTCGGAACGTTTTTCGACGGCTTCACGTGGCTGTTTCAGGTGATCCTTTTCGTCACGCTGGGACTGCTGGTCAATATCGACGAACTGTTGCAGCCCGAGGTGCTGCTGCTGGGCGGCCTGACGGGTCTGTTCATGATCCTCGTCGCACGTCCCGCCGCGGTCTTCCTCTCGCTGCTGCCGTTCCGCAAGTTCACCACCCGCGCCCGCCTCTACGTTTCGTGGGTGGGGCTGCGCGGCGCCGTGCCGATCATCTTCGCCACCTATCCCGTCGTGGCCGGCGTGGAGGATTCGGGCCTGCTGTTCAACATCGTCTTTTTCGTGACGCTGTTGTCGCTGGTCGTGCAGGGTACGACGGTCAGTCTGATGGCCGAATGGCTGGGGTTGGCCTATCCCGAACGGGAACGTATTTTCAACGACGAAGTGATGAACCGCATGCTCGACGATGCGACGACCGAGCTGACCGTCACCGAAGCGATGTTGGAGCCGGGACACCACTTGCGCGACATCGTGCTGCCTGCGGCGACGCTGGTGGTGATGGTGGCGCGCGACGGGACGTTTTTCGTCCCCAAGGGCAATTCGGTGCTCCGCGTGGGCGACAAGCTGCTGGTGGTGACCGAGAACAAGTCGGAGGTGAAGTCGGTCGTCCAGCTGAAGTTCTTGGTGCTGACGTTCACCGACGAAATTTCGAATTCGAGACCGTAGAAGCGGATCGAACCGACGTTCTGCATGGCCGAGCCGTATCCCGACGTATCGGGCAGCGAAACGTCGAAGAGCAGGTCTTCCGACTTCTTGCTGTAATAGTCGGCGGCCACGCGCAGGCGGAGCGGCACGGGCCTCGGCGGGTTGCAGGCTGCCGCACGGGGCGGCGGCTTTCCTGCCGGGCGGCGCGATGCGTGCAGTCGGGAGGGTAGCGGGGGGCTTTCGGCGGACGACTATGCGTGGCGTGCCGATAGTTCCCGTTCGAGGTCGGCGATCGAACACCCCGTGGCTTCGAGCAGGACGAGCAGGTGGTAGACCAGATCGGAGGCTTCGTAGATCATCGCCTCGCGGTTGCCTGCGACGGCCTCGATGACCGTCTCGACGGCCTCCTCGC
>ERZ779729.1249-NODE-1249-length-18867-cov-4.168509_pt1 | contig 18867 bp, 20 predicted proteins | sample MGYA00511072_ERZ779729 | MGnify/ENA primary metagenome ERZ779729 (study PRJEB29588, sample SAMEA2156675) | human gut metagenome | biome: human gut; feature: human-associated habitat; material: faeces | place: Denmark | collected 2008/2010 ...
TACTCTTTATTAGAATTACTGTTAACTATGGCACACGCCTTAATAATTCCTTCATATACCTCAATCAACCCACTCAATCGCCTAAAAATGTTATTATAGTAGGCTTTCCAAATTATAGCAGCTCTCTATAACCCATATTTAATTCTAGCACGCGTAAGCTTTCCAAGCAGTCCATCACCAAAAAGAAATGCACATACAGCCGCTCCGCCCGCATGCATTGCATCATAAGGTGCTCCGGTTATGTACAGAAGTTTCAGTGCCTCCCATGATATATTTGCACTGCCTGAATCCGTATATGTGCTGTTCATCATCATGGCTGCAATATTCATAATTCCACCGTATATAACAAACACACTTATAAATGTAAATATTGTCACTGTGATAAAATTACAAGGTATACAGCTTCTCATAAGAAGAACTGCCATAATAATTCCAGCAAGTCCGAAAGCATACAGCCTCCACCCAAAGAATGTCTCTCCCGGCTTTGCGGTAAATATATATACAATATATCCCACAATCTCTGACACAACCATACACGCAACAGGAACAGCCATAACTGACAGACCTGTTCTTGCCTGCTTTCTTACAATCTCTTTCTTATCATCAAAGTATCCGACAAGCTCCGGCTTATAAAATGCAATTCCCGCAAGAACACCAAGCAGCCCCCACGCAGCCATTTCCCACGGAGTCCATACCCCCTGCCCCATAAAGAAATTACATACAAATCTTGACAGTACACCTGTAAGAAATCCTGTCTGTGGTCCAAATGCAATTCCCGTTATTATGACAAGTGCTGTACCAGCATGAAGCGGTATCGTATACGCACATATTATATTAGCAACAACTGTAAGAGCTGACATAACTGCAATCATCACAACATGCCTTGCCTTCGGCTTCCTCTTTTCAAATGTAAAGAAAGGAATGGCAATTGCAACAGCCAGTATAATAATGCTTATAAGCATATAATTAACACTCATTATCTATTATCCTCTAAACATCTGTGAATCGCTTCAACAGCTTCATCACATGTTACACAATCTTTGAAAAAATCGGACATAATCCTGTTAGTATCCGTTGTGAAAAATATATTGCCTGCAAAGAAGCTGTGTGAATCTGTGTAACTTTCTATGTTTCTGTCAAATATTAATCCACATTTGTCGGCAAATAATGCACAGAATTCCACATCGTGTGAAACTATCACAATAGTTTTCCCCATATTCTTTAATTCTTCCAGCCATTCACCCATCTTTTTACAGAAGAACGGGTCAATTCCTTTAGTTGGCTCATCAAGCAGAATAATATCCGGTTCATACAGCAGAATCTTTGCAAATGCAAGCCTCTGCTGCTGCCCTCCACTCAAATCATACGGATGCTGCTTTCTCACCCTTAGAAGTCCCGTCCGCTCCAGCATATTAAAGGCAAGTTCAATTCTCTGTTTCCTGTCCATATCCTTAACAGACACATTTCCCTTATCCATGACTGCCGATGCAAGTTCTTCCTCAACACTTATCTGACTAAGCAGTGCCATTGGATTCTGCGGAAGCACCGCACATCTTCCATTCACCTTCACCTTACCGGATATAGGCTTTTTAATTCCTGACATAAGTCTTAAAAGCGTCGTCTTTCCTGCTCCGTTGCTTCCAAGCAAAGCAGTTATCCTGCCCTTCTCTATATCAAAGCTGATATTTTCAAGTACATTTGCAGAATTCTTAGTGTATCTGAAGAACACATTTTTAACTGAAACAGCTGTTTCCCTGGCTTCATAATGCTTATCCTGTGCTACATGAAAGCCGGCTTTAATATTAAGGCTTGCCACCCACTCCCTGCCTTCTTTAACCGTAAGAGGACAGTCTGTTTCAAATGTAATATCCTTCTTACACCCCTCATATATCCTTACAGATGAAGGCAGCCCGTACACAAGCGGATTCTCTGTCTTAACAAGACATTCTGCCGTCTTTTGCGGAGTATTATTATATATAAGCTTTCCATCCTCAAGCACAAGCACTCTGTCCACCTTAGAATAGATATCCGCAAGATTATGTTCAACACATATAATTGTTATTCCAAAATCCCTGTTAAGCTCCAGAACTGTGTCTATGAACTTCTTCTTGGCAAGTGGGTCAAGTTGTGCAGTCGGCTCATCAAGCAATAAAACCTCTGGTCTCATAACCATTATGGAAGCTAGATTAAGAAGCTGTTTCTGTCCGCCAGACAATTCCTCTGTATTCTTATCATACCAGCCCGTAATTCCGAAATATTCAGACATTTCTGCAACCCTGCGCCTTATGTCTACATTCGGCACGCCGAGATTTTCAAGCCCAAATGCCAGCTCATGCCATACCTTATCAGTAACAATCTGGTTGTCAGGATTCTGTCCGACATATCCAATCTTAACTGCCGCTTCTGCCTGACTTAAGCTGCTTATCTGTCTGCCGTAATATTCTGCTTTTCCACTAAGTCTCCCCTCTGGAATCATGCTTTTATCAAGCATCTTAAGAAGCGTAGTCTTTCCACTTCCCGAAGCACCTATAATCAGCGCAACCTCGCCCTTCTTTATATCAAATGTTATATCTTCAAGTACCAATACATCACTTCCTGCATACCCGAAAGAAAGTGATGAAACATTAATAATTGTGTCTGTCATTATGCAATTACCTTTCGTTATATGAACTTCGTCTCTTATACTGCACATCTCCTGTTATCTCTATTATCACAGGAATCAATGTCAGTATTACAAATGCTGTAACTGACAGCACTCCTTCAACACCTGATTTCGTAAAATATATTACTGGAAGATAATATACTGCAAGCTTCTTTCCTGCTATCGGAATAACAGCCATCACAAAACATACAAGCATTATAATTATCGTAAAAGTATCCTTTAATGTGAATCTGAATCTGTTAAAGCTTGTCCTTCCTTTAAGTCCATACCCCCTGCTTTCCATAGACATAGAAGTTTCCATTGAGCTTTCAAGTGACCATGTTATAAGAGTTGAAAATTCATTCACAAAATGTCCGATTTTTTCAAAGATACCATTCTTAGTCTCCACTCCACGAAGTCCCATCTGTGCGTCATGTATTTGTCTGTATCTCTTTCTCATAAGCGGTATCATTCTTAATATCATAGAAAATATCATGCCAACGGAAGGAATAAAGCTCCCGAACAGATACATCATTTTTTCCGATGAAAGATAACCTGCTGCTACACTGCACCACTGTATGACTGATATGAGTAACACACTTATAACTGCTCCGTATATTATATTCTCAAGGCATACCATGTTATCGTTAATATAAAATAATGGTGTAACTCCGCTGTGATTAAAAATGGGCTGGATTAATACAGAGAATATAATAACAGGAATTGTTATCATAATATTCTTCTTAATAAAAGAACCTCCCTGCATATATATTCCAAGAACAAGTGAACCCACATACGAAACCGCCAGTATTACAGGGTTCATTGTGAACATTGTTATCACCAGCACAAGTGCAATATATATGAAATTCGTCCACGGGTGCATTACTGCAAATGCTGAATATTTAGTTACTTGTCGCCCAGCTGGCACACGTATATCCATTTTATTACATCTCCATCTTTTACTGTATACTGATTAGCCGCCATCATAGGCAGAACTCCATTAACTCTGTAAGTCCAGCCACTTTGTGGTCCTACATTCTTCTCTGACAGATTATTAATGCTTAATACATACGACTTATCGGAATTAGCAACTATCGGAATTACAGGATCATGCATTGCTGTAACCGCTGCAAGAACATCGTATACAGTAAAACCTTCAACTGCAGTATATGTTGTAACTTCAAGTATAGTTCCATCATCAGGAATTGCATCACGGATTCCTGGATTGGTAATACTGTCTTTTCTCGCTGTCGCATTATCACATCTTATCTCTATAGTGCAACTGATAACCTTACCTGCCGGTCTTGTATTCTGTGAATTATTTCCTGAGTTATTACTTCCTGAATTATTATTTCCAGAACTACTATTCCCTGAATTGCTGCTTCCTGAATCATTGCCACCTGATATGGCGGTTCCGTTACCCCTGTCTGATTCATTGGTTCCTGAGCCGGAATTATTATCTGTAGCTGCTATATTATCCGTTGATTCAGATGCAGAATTGTCATCTGAAACTGCTCCATCACCTGTTCCATCAAACCTGCCGTTGTCTGCAGCGTTTGTATTATCTGTACTGATGGTTTCATCCTGTAATCTATCATTATTATCTGGTCTGTCGGGCTGTGTCTGACTCGAATCTGCCATATTACTGAATTGCTTTCTGTAGGAATCAACAGAACGGATTCTTACATTGGTAATTAAGAATATAACTACTGCAAGACCTATTAACACAAGACCAATCTTTTTTATATTTCTGTATTTGTTAAACATTCATATTTCTCTTTAATATTTCTTATTGATTTTACCTCGAAATAATAACATATACAGTCAATCTATTCAAACTTTCTTAACAAATTAACATTTTAGGGCATAAAAAAAGCAGCTTACGCTGCGAATGCTTTAAGATAGCTACTTCCATATGAGTACCACCTTTCTACATTCCATGGTCTATAAGTTTACATATCCGGGAACCACAGCCATCCCCGTCTTTTGGCTGTCCCCCTTCAATGCACATTTATATTAACCATTTCATGTAAAAGGTGTAATCATATTCATGTATAGTTCTTGTAAAATTCTAACTCCAGTATCCTAGTTCTACACCTTTCTTGTATACACCAATTCCCTTTGAATAATATCCATAACAGTTAAAATGTGTCCAGTCATATCTTAATTGTTCAGATATATTACCTTTCTTGAAATTCTCAAGGTCATCTGTTGTTGTATCAAGTCCGCAGTCACTTAATCCGTTCTGAATCATATATGTTCTTGTATTAAAAAAATGGTCTCCATATGCAAGTCTTAACGCTGCTTCCCATGATGTATCACCGATTCCCACATAATTACCGTCTTCTCCATACTCTCCCTGATTAACATCTACTGAATCAGCCGGATCATCCGTATCTCCGAGTACTATATAATATTTGCATCCAGAATTAAGTATTATATTATCATATTGAAGAATAAGCTGCTGATAATCATTTTCCCAGCCGCCATTACTTCCCATTTCAAGTATTAATATATCTTTCGCACTTCTTTCCTGTGATGCCCTTGTCATTGCCTGTGTTCCGCCAGAAATTGTAACTTTTTCTACGCCTGAAGTTTCTGTTGGTTTTTCTGTTGGCTTCTCCATTGGTTTTTCACCAGATGTTTGTGACTCAGTTTCTTTTATCACTATGTCATGTTCTGTTACTATATCACTCTCTGCTTTTACATCTGCTCCCTGTCTTGAATATGTAGCAGTTTCACTTTCATATATAACAACGCTATAATCTGCCCTATTATCATATGCCGCATATCCCTTTGTAAGCTTTATACTTACATATCCATCTTCTGCATTATCAACATCACATAAATAACCATTTATATACATGTCTCCTGGATATGGATCATAATCAAATCCGTATCCACTATAATCATCTGCTTTAAACACATTTCCATCTTCATCTATAATACGTGCTATTGCTGAGTCAGTCTCACTTATTGTAATATCCCTGTCTATATACACTTTAGTTCCACCCGCGCGGAAAGTAATATAACTAGAGCTTTCTCCTGACCCTCCAAGATTATGTGTTGGTATATTAGTCAGGTTTTCTATTGTAACAGGTGTAGTCCACCCATATATATCAATGCCATTTACTTTTCCTTCAGTTGCACTTCCGGCTCCGGCCATCATACTATCCCCATAGCATGTTATTTCTCTCTTCTGTCCATCATATGGGATAAACTCGTCCGTAAGCTGCCTTGGCGGAAGTTGAAATGCCTCCTCATTTTCTGTTGATATCTCATTTTCAAAAAATTCTTCAACTACTTCCCTGTCTACTACTTCTGTACTCTCTTCCTGCGTTGTATCCTCTTCTGTGGTTCCCTCTTCTGTAGTCTCTTGCACTGTAGTTTCCTGCACCATCATTGTATGCGCAGTTGTTTCTTCCACATTTTTCTTCTTTGCATTCTTATTATGTCTTAATTGCACAGCAATTATCGAAACAGTTATTAATGCTATAACTAAGACTGCAGCCACGCTTATAAATATATATTTTTTTCTATCTTTAGTACCTAGTCTTAACATGTCTTTCATATAATTTTCTGCCCTTTCTTTAGTTTCATGTATTATTATACGAAATGAAGTTTAAATAAGTTTAAAAAATTTTTAAAAAAAGAAAAAAATAAAACTTCCGCGAAATTATATCACAGAAGTTTTTCTTTGTCTATTATATTAATTATGTTGCATAAACCATGACATCATACACCCGCCATCTGCGCCTGCTTCAAGCACTTTATCGATATTATCAGGCTTAATTCCTCCAATCGCAAACACTTTCACTGTCGGGTTAACAGTATGAGCCGCTCTACACACTTCTTTAAGAAAACTAAGTCCTGCCCCCATCTTCCCCGGTTTACACTGTGTCTCAAATATTGTTCCAAGCACAACCTGGTCTGCTCCTGCACGGACAGCATTCACTGCCTCTTCCATACTGTGGCACGATACACTCACACAATCAAGCCTCTTTATCACATCAGCCTGTTCATCACACATTTGTTTAAAATGTTCCATTGAAAAATGTACATTTCCACAGCATGCATATTCTGCCGCACTGATATCACTATGAACAAACATTTTAACAGAAGCTTCCTTGCACATTACCTGTATGCGTCTGGCAAGTTCTCTGTAGTCCTGCCTGTCCATGTCCTTTTCACGAAGTATCATGGCATATGGGTGCAATGCCACACATTTTTCTAGCTGCGTAATATACTCCTCCATGGTACATTCTGCGCCCCCGCTGCCGCTCACCAGATGTCTGTTCGTTATACATATATATTTTCTATACATAAATGTATTCATTCACGACTGGCTGAAGCCCGCCATCCTCCATATCCTTATACATTCTGTCAAATGAACGGTTATCATTGATTTCAAACTGTTCATCTCCGGCATCACCATCTTCTTTTCCTGTATATTTAGATTCATGGTCGCCGATTCCTGTTGAAACACCCGCTGAAACTTTAGTGGCACATATCTTGGTTATACCATTCCTGAACTGCGCGCTCTCACGGCTTGAAACTGTTATTCCAACAAATGGCAGGAAAAGCCTGTACGCACAAAGTACCTGACACAGCTGCTTTTCACCAACATCTCTTGGATTAATCTTATCATTGTTGATTATCGGACGGAGTCTCGGACAACTCAGGCTCAGCTCAGCATGAGGGTATTTTCTGTTAAGATAATATACATGAAGTGCCGTTGCCAGTGCATCTTTTCTGAAATCATCAAGTCCTAACAATGCTGAAAAACCTGCACCTCTCATACCTGCCATAAGCGCTCTTTCCTGTGCATCAAATCTGTATGGCCATACTCTCTTATGTCCTAACAAATGTAATGTCTCATATTTGACAGGATTGTATGTCTCCTGGAATACTGTCACATAATCAACACCGCACTCATGAAGGTAGCGGTATTCATCCACATTTACAGGATATATCTCTATTCCGATATTCTTGAAATATTTTCTTGCAATCTTAACTGATTCACCAATGTATTCAACGTCTGAATATTTTCTGCTCTCTCCTGTCAGTATCAGGATTTCTTCCATTCCTGTATCTGCAATAACTTTCATCTCATGCTCGATTTCCTCGAATGAAAGTTTCTTTCTATGAATGTTATTGTAACAGTTGAATCCACAGTATATGCAGTAATTCTGGCAGTAATTGGCTATATAGATAGGTGTAAATATATACACTGTATTGCCAAAATGTTTCTTAGTTTCATTCTCTGCTTTTCTTGCCATCTGCTCTAAGTAAGGTGCTGCGGCTGGTGAAAGCAATGCCTTAAAATCCTCAATATTACATGTTTCTTTGCTTAATGCTCTCTCTACATCTGCGGCTGTGTATGAGTCATAGTCATACTCATCCATTGCCTTTAAGACTTTATCCTTAATATCTGAATCAATTATTTCCATGTCATCAAGATATTTCATATAATCTGTTCTGAATGACGGATCCTGCTCTAACTTATGTTTTCTCTCTAACGCAGCCGGTGGAAGCTGGTCACTGTCTATAAAATACACCTGATTTTCTTCGTTCATTATTCTGCCTTCTTTTCTATTATATTTTAATGTTCCACATTTAGCGTAAGAATCCTGTCAATGGGTCAGATGCACTTCCACCTCTTGCAAGAACTCTTCCCATTCCTGTAAGATATGCGCTTCTTCCTGCCTCTATAGCCTTCTTAAACGCCTCTGCCATAGCCGGAACATTTCCTGCGGTCGCAATCGCTGTATTAGCCATAACCGCTGCTGCTCCCATCTCCATTGCCTCACATGCCTGTGAAGGCTTGCCAATTCCTGCATCTACGATAATTGGCAGATCAATCTCATCAATAAGTATCTGTATAAATGCTTTGGTTGCAAGTCCATTGTTACTTCCAATCGGTGAGGCAAGCGGCATAACGCAGGCTGCACCGGCATTCTGTAAATCTCTTGCCACATTCAAATCAGGATACATGTATGGCATTACAACAAAACCTTCCTTAGCAAGTATTTCAGTTGCTTTGACTGTCTCATAGTTATCCGGGAGAAGATACTTTGCATCATGCATAATCTCAATCTTTACAAAATCTCCACATCCCATCTCGCGGCTGAGTCTCGCAATTCTTACCGCTTCCTCTGCATTTCTTGCTCCTGAAGTATTAGGAAGAAGAGTTACTCCCTTCGGTATGAAATCAAGAATATTCTCTTTATTCTCTGTATTGGCACGTCTAAGAGCAAGTGTGATAATTTCAGCACCGCCCTGCTCAACTGCCGCCTTAATAAGATTCACATTGTACTTTCCTGAACCTAATATGAATCTGCTGTTGAACTCATGTCCTCCTAATATCAGCTTATCTTCTTTCTTGTCCTGTGCCTTATTTTCCATCTTTGCTTCCTCCTGTTATCTTTTTTATTATGTTTCTAATGACTTTTCTTTTTCTGGCAATACTTCCTGCACCTATAGTCTGTCCTGCCTCTCTTTTATGTTCTCAATCTTGTAATTGCTGATTGAATTTGTCCTCTTACCGCTAGAAAACCTATAAAAAATGTATTTTTCTGTCTTTTAGTAGGTTCGCGTCAGCTCTCTTATTTTCAGAAAACCTACTAATCAAACTCTTATAAAGCTTCTTATAGGTCTTTCTTTACTCTCATGTTTTAATACGACCTATAAATACCTTGTTTATCTCGCTTTTATAGGCTGTCAGCTATCACAAAAGCCTACTAAATCTTGATTTTCTAACGCCTTGTAGGTTTCTTAATATTTCCCTGCCAAATATTAACCTACTCAATTTCAAATTCTGTAATTGTAGTAGGTCTTTGCCTATTATTAACCGCTCTGACATTGCTTATAAGCAGCCAGACTCCCTGCTCTCAGACTAAACTCATATTAAAACTGTCCGCCGCCAACAAAATGCAATATCTCAATCACATCTTCATCAGCAATATTAACCTTGTCAAAGTCTTCCCTGTGAATTATTTCCATATTCTTCTCAATCACAATGCCTACAGGGTCATACCCTGCCTCTGTTACATAAGCAAGAAGTGTTTTCCCCACAACCTTTGAAGCTTCAACCTGCTCTCCGTTAATCTGTACCATAGACTCTCCTTTCCCTTCGTTGTTCATTATGGGCATTCGCCGTATAAGCTGGAATTTGTGCAAGCACATTCCAGCTTGCACGGCTCATTGCTTCGCGAGCCGCTCATATGCCAGAATTTCATTCTGGCATTGTCGCGGCGCTCCTTGAGAACCCATATAAAGTTCACAGCTCGTGCAAGCACGACTGTGAACTTTCCATGCCTTCTCTCATCGCTGCTCGCGCAAAAAAGGCAGAACCGCTTTCCAGCTGGTTCTGCCTTTAAAATCATAATATAAACACGCCGGAAATCTTTTATTACCGACGCCTGTTGTATGTTCGCTGACATGATTCATTCATATAGTCCTGTCTGCTGGTCTTGAAAAGTGGTGTCCCCAATTCAACGCCTCAATTAATATAACATAAGCTGGCTTAATTTACAACTACCAGCCCTGTATATTAATCTCTGACAGTCTCACTTCTTTGTATTCCTGATTAATATACATTCTTATCTGTTCCACCTCATCATCTGAAAATGACGCAGCTTTTTCATTATAATACACATCGATTGTGTAACTGTCATCTTCGTTACTTTCTGCTGTCACATAGAATTCTGCTGGTCCGAACATTGTTTCAAGTTCTTTTGTGGCTTCACCGCATAAGCTGCCAACATAATTCTCGTCAATATCTACATCATCATGCTCATCATAAGCAAAATCCATCTGTGGATTATAACCTTTTCTCATCACTGGCTGTCCCTCTAAAGAAGTGGCTGCATCTGTTCCAATACCAGACTGTAAAACGTAAGTGCTTTCCTCAACACCTGTGTTACTGATTTTGCTTGCATTACCCTCACACGCGCAAAGAAACGCCACCCATGTACACAAGAATACAACACATGAACATATACGCAAAACAAAAGACATAGAACATAAGCCTCCGTGTTTCATAGCAAATTTCATAACAATCACCTCTGCCTATATTCTATGCCTTTTTTAATATAAATAAAAGTCCCGTTACCGCTCATTCCTCCAGGCCTCAACAACCCCGCCGATAAAGCCGGGAATAAGTCCGAAATATCCAACAAATGTAAACATCCATTCCGTTCCCCTGAATGCAAATATGCTTACAACCACCCACACTACGAAGCCGATTGCACACCATGCAAGGGTGTTAAGAAGAAGAAACAGATATTCATATTTCTTTTCAGTTAAATGAGTATTTTTACAAATGTTCAGAAGCATTTTCATCGAAACCTCCCTTCGTATCAAGAGCAAATATTACCCATTCTGCAATGTTAGTTGCATGGTCTCCTATTCTCTCAAAATACTTGGCAACCATAAGAAGATCTGCAGCCTGCTCACCATTGGCTGAATCTGCCTGTATCATTGCAATAAGGTCATCTCTTACCTTTTCAAAAAGGTCATCTACTACATCATCATATGCTATAACTTTTCTTGCCTTGTCCATATCTTTCTCAACATACGCTTCAATACTTCTTATTAACATAAGCATTGTCTCAGAAGCCATCTGGTTGATATGCTCTAACTTCTTTATGTATGGCTGGTTGGCAAGTTTAATAGTTATCTCACCGATATCTGCTGCCTGGTCACCAATTCTTTCCATATCAGTAACCATCTTTAGGGCTGCTGTAATTGTTCTTAAATCCTTGGCAACCGGCTGCTGCTGGATAAGAAGATTAAAGCAGATACTCTCAATAGTCTTCTGCTCCCTGTCAATCTCCTCGTCCTGAAGCATAACCTTTTTAGCAAGCTCTGCATCCTGTCTTACAAGGGCATCAACAGCCTTTCTTATTGAATCCTCGATTGCAGAACCCATCTTCATCATTTCTTTGTTAAGTCTGTCAAGCTGTTCGTCAAATTTACTTCTCATCATCCAAACCTTCCTGTGATATAATCTTCTGTCCTCTTATCCTGAGGATAAGAGAATATCTGTTTAGTATCTCCAAACTCCACCATCTCCCCTACAAGGAAAAATGCTGTCTGATCCGAAACTCTTGTTGCCTGCTGCATATTATGCGTTACCACAATAACTGTATATTTCTTCTTTAAGTCTTCCATAAGGTCCTCTATCTTTGATGTTGATATAGGGTCAAGAGCTGATGTCGGCTCATCCATAAGAAGAACTTCAGGCTGTACTGCAAGAGCTCTTGCTATACAGATTCTTTGCTGCTGTCCACCTGATAGTCCCATGGCCGATTTTTTCAATCTGTCCTTAACCTCATCAAATATAGCTGCACCACGGAGACTTTCCTCGACTATCTGGTCAAGTCTTTTCTTATCTCTTATTCCATGAACTCTTGGGCCATAAGCAATATTGTCATATATGCTCATAGGAAAAGGATTAGGCTGCTGGAATACCATTCCAACCTTCTTTCGAAGGATTGTAGTATCAACTGACGGATCATATATATCCTCACCATCAAGAAGCACCTTGCCATCTATTCTTACACCGTCAACCAAGTCGTTCATACGGTTTAGTGTCTTTAAAAATGTTGATTTACCGCAGCCAGATGGTCCGATAAATGCTGTTACTGCATTTTCCTGTATATCCATGCTCACATCCTTGAGGGCATGATTCTCACCGTAATACAGGTTCAGATTTTCAACTTTAACTTTAATCTTATTGCTCATATATTCCTCCCAATTAGTGCTTTTCGAGCTTCTTAGCGAGCCTCTTTGTACCAAAATTAATAAGAAGTACAATTACAAGAAGCACAACCGCTATACCGAATGCCACCTCAAATTCACCCTTGCTTGCGCTTAAATAAAGCTGAATTGTAAGTGTTCCGCCCGAGTGAAATATTTTCTCAAGAAATGCATTGAAGGTCTTTGGAAGAAGATGTGCACTTCCCGCTGTAAAAAGCAATGCTGCTGATTCACCAATAATTCTTCCTATTGCAAGGATTACTCCGGTTACAATTCCAGGCATTGCTGACGGAAGAAGAATTGTTCTGATTGTGTACCATTTACCTGCACCTAAACCTACCGCTCCTGTTCTGAAGCTGTCAGGTACAGTCTTTAACGCTTCCTGTGTATTTCTTGTAACAAGCGGAAGCACCATTAATGTAAGTGTAAGAGAACCTGTCAGAAGCGAATATCCCATGTGGCATAACTGTCCGAAGAAAAGCATACCAAACAGACCAAATATAATTGATGGAATTCCTGCAAGTGTCTCTGTTGCAAATATTATAACTGTAACAAGCTTTCCCGGTTTGGCGTACTCATTTAAATAAATCGCAGCACCTACACCGATTGGCGTTGTAATTATCATAGTAAGTAATATTATTATCAATGTGTTCAGAATATTACCAGCAATTCCCACAGTTCCGTGAAGAATTGATGTAACACCTGTAAGAAATGCCCAGTTTACACGCCTTGCGCCCTTTGCGAACACATATATAATAATTCCTAAAAGCAGGAGAACTGAAAATGCTGCACATACATATATTGCTGTATAAACTGCTATTTCTTCCGGATGTCTTTTCTTGGCTTTAAGATTATCCATTTGCTTTCTCCCCTTTCTTCTGCATAAATGTAATTATCAGGTTAATAATCATTATGAAAATGTAAAGAACAAGTCCTACTGTGAAAAGAACCTGTCTGTGTACTCCATCTGCATAACTCATCTCACTTACAATCTGTGTTGTAAGAAATCTGACTGAGTTAAACGGAAGCGGAAGATTTACTGAACCACCGGCTACCAGATTAATAGCCATTGCCTCACCTAAGGCTCTTCCTATACCTAATACGATACCTGTTATAATTCCTGACTTGGCTGCTGGAACTACAACCTTGAATATTGTCTGTATCTTAGTTGCTCCAAGAGCAAGTGATGTTGCTCTTAAATTCATTGGAACTGCCCTGATTGCTGACGCGCTCATATTGATAACTGTTGGAAGTATCATAATTGCAAGCACCAGCACTGCAGCCAGGAGGTTGGCTCCTCCTGTGTACTGATGTGTTGTGGAATTCGCGAATACATGCTTTTCTAATTTATAAAGGAGGGGGTTTAATAGCATTAATCCGAGAAGTCCGTATATAACAGAAGGAATTGCTGCTAACAGTTCAACTGCCGGCTGAACTACTGCTGCAAGTTTTTTTCCTGCTATCTCTGTCAAAAAAACTGCTGTTAATAATCCAATTGGAACACCGAGAAGAATCGCAAGTGTTGTTCCTGCAATTGATGAAAGAATTATGTATACAATTCCATATGCAGGCGGTGTAGCAGTTGGCGCCCATACTGTTTTAAAGAGCAAGTCTGCTATTCCGACGCTTTTAAGACTCTCTGTTCCTTTTATAAACATATAGATGGTAATGGAGCAGACTGCCAGGATAGCTACTACCGCACATATAAGGAATATAAACCGTGCTACACTTTCACTTGCATGCTTTGACTTTTTATTACCTTTTAACGAACCATTTGCCGTTGCCTTAACAGCTTCTGGTGTTTTATTTATTCTGTTCATACCAACATTTATAACCTCATCCATGTCAATCTCTCCATTCAGAATCTATATTTTCCGGCTTACTCTGGGAGGATTAAGCCTACACCCTTGATAACCTTCTTGCCTGCGTCAGACTTTACGAAGTTGAACCATGTCTGAACAAGCTCACTCTGTGATGAAACAGAACCCTTAGTAGCCATTACAAATGGTCTTGAAAGTGTATACTTACCAGCCTTAATGTTATCCTCTGTTGCATCTACACCATCAAGCTTTAAAGCTGCAACTGTCTTATCAACTACATCTAATGAAACATATCCGATTGCACCTGGAGTTGCTGCAACCTTGGCAAGTACAGCACCTGTACTGTCAAGTTCCTGTGCATATGCACATTTATTCTTAACTTCAAGAAGTTCCTCAAATGCTCCTCTTGTACCAGAAGCTGCCTCTCTGCCGATTACTACGATAGCTTCGTCTGAACCGCCAAGGTCCTTCCAGTTAGTAATCTTTCCTGTGTAGATATCTGTAAGCTGCTGCTTTGTTACATTAGTAACCTTGTTGTTCTTATCAGTAATCATTGCGATACCATCAATTGCTACGATGTTCTCCTCAATACCTGCTGACTTTTCCTTATCTGATAAAGCTCTTGAAGCGTTACCAATATCAACAGCTCCGGATGTTACTGACTCAATACCTGCACCTGAACCTGTATATTCTGTTGTTACTGTTACATTAGGATATTCTTCCATAAATGCTTCCATGAGAGCGCCACACATCTTTTCCATTGATGTACTTCCTGCTAACTGAATCTTGCCTGAAAGCTCCTTAGTTGTGCCTCCGTTTGCTGATCCATCTCCATTTGATGATGTACCTGTTCCACAGCCTGCTAATACTGCAAGGCCTAATGTTGCTGTTAATGCAACTGTAAGTAACTTTTTAATTCCTTTTCTCATAACTTTCGTTACCTTCCTCTTTTTTTATTTGCAAGCATTAACAGAAGATTTTCGTAGGGGCTTGAATCAGTTTCCTGACCGAATGATATGTGAGTCGTCTCAAAAAAGAAAACCCTCTGCATCTGCTTGCAGAGGGTATGTTATCAATGTTATGTAAAATGCATAATCTCGTGTTCGTAAAGTTTTTGTAAAATGTATGTGATTGATTATTTTATTTAGACATACAGCAATATCTGTATCATCCTTAAAATCATGCCGTTTTTTCATAATTTCTTCATGATTACTATTGAGAATATTGATATATAATATATTTTATAAATTATATTGACATATTCTTTTCGTATTGTTATTATATATTACACATTGATGCATCATTTTATATTTTAACTATATCTCACATATGAAACATTTAAGAAAGGCGACATATGAATAATAACAACCGTACTACTCACCAGAAAGATGTCTCTCTTAAGACTTTCTGGCGCGATAATGAACATTTTGCAGACCTTTTCAATGCTACTGTCTTTAATGGCAGGCAGGTGCTTAAGCCTGATAAGCTTACTGAGATGGACACTGATGTTTCTGCTACTATCCAGTCTAAGAATTACAATGAATCTATTACCAGAAACAGAGATGTTGTAAAGAAGATGTCAGACGGCGTAGAGTTTAATATTCTCGGTCTTGAAATTCAGGACAAGACACATTATGCCATGCCTTTGCGAACCATGACCTATGACGCACTCGGCTACATAAAGGAATACAACGACATCAAGAAACAGCATAAGCTAAATAAGGATTCTTTCAGCTCTCCTGAAGAATTCTTATCTGGAATTGACAAATCTGACCGCTTCCACCCTATCATCACGCTCGTTTTATACTATGGTGATTCATTATGGGACGGCCCATCATGCCTCTCTGACATGATGGTTTCCATGCCTGATAATATCAAAACTTACTTCTCCGACTATAAGTTAAATCTGGTTCAGATACTTGATTCTGATAAGTATACATTTTATAATGAAGATGTAAGAGATGTGTTTAATATTATAAGGAACATATATAACGATGATTTTGATTCGATATATCGTGAATATGAATCCCGCAATGTAGATATTGATGTAATGGAACTGATATGTAGCATAACCTCAGTTCCAAAGCTTATGGACTTATGTATAGATAATGAACAAGGAGGGACTGTCAATATGTGTGAAGCAATGAAACGATTTCAGGCTGAATGTGAAAGCAAAGGCAGGAATGAGGGTATTGAACTTGGCATAGACACTGAAAAAGTCAATTCAATAATTTCCATGCTAGAATTCGGAATAACTAAAGAACAGATATTAACTAAATATACCAAAGAAGATTTAGAAAGAGCAGAAGCTGCTATCGCTAATAATAACTAATATTAAATAGGCTGTGCCTTAACGATTATATGTGTTAAGACACAGCCCTTTTATCTCAAAGTCTTTCTGAATATTATTATAAAATACACCGTTCCTATAATAGATGTAAATGCCCACGCACTTGCATACACAAGATAGAGTGACATCAGTGTATGTATACTTGCAAATATTGTACACACCCATATGATTCTGAATACAACAGAACCCATTATAACTATTATTGTAGGTATAACGCTTCTGCCAAGTCCTCTTGCTCCCGCTGCCGCATTATCCATAAATGCGGATACAAAATAAGAGCATCCCATTATTCCAAGTCTTATTGAGCCGTAATGCAGCACATCCGGATCACTTGTAAACAGACTAAGAAACTGTGTCCTGAAAACTACAAGCAATGCACCAAGCACTGCTCCTATAATAAATGAATACATCTGTGTAACAAGATATGCTTTCCTAATTCTGTCACGTTTTCTTGCTCCAAGATTCTGTGCTATAAAGCTTGTACATGCAGTATAGAATGCCGCCATCATATCATACACAATATTATCAGCATTAGCCGCAGCCGAATTGCCCTCAACAACTACATGGTCAAATGAATTAACTGCCGACTGTATATACAGATTGGCAACTGCAAAAAGTGAATACTGTACTGCTGCAGGCAAGCCAATCTTTAACACTCTCGCTGCTATATGCGAATCCATTCCTATATTTCTTATATAAAGCCCGTAATCCTTGCCACAGCCAAACAGGAATTTAAGTATCAGAAATGCTGATATATACTGTGATATTATACTTGCCAGTGCAACACCGACAACCCCAAGCCTGCATACTATTACAAAGAACAGATTAAGTACCACATTAATTATACCTGCTGTAATAAGATACATAAGTGGCCTTTTAGTATCTCCAACTGCACTTAACACGGCGTTACCATAGTTATACATTGCAAGTGCCGGTGAACCAAGAAGATATATTGTAAGATATATAACTGCACCATCTATCAGTTCTTTCTTAGTTCCTATAAGATTCAGCACCGGTCTTGAAAGGAACAGCCCAGACAAAAGCAACAGCAGTCCCGCAATCATACATATTACAATTGAAGTGTGGACTGCTTTCTTTACATTTGCACTATTCTTAGCCCCCACAAACAGCGCAACTACAGCATTGACACCACCTGCTAGTCCTAGCAGGATGCCGGTTGTCAATGTAATAATTATACTCGTTGAACCTACCGCACCAAGTGCCAGTGGTCCTACAAATTTACCAACTACCGCCACATCACACAGGTTGAACATAACCTGCAGTACATTTGACAACATAAGCGGAACTGAATACATTAATATTTTCTTTGGCAGGGAACCTGTCGTCATATCTATTTCATTTGATTTCATAACCTTATCTTAAACCCTTTAAATAATCCTTCTGCTCTGGTGTAATGCGGTAACTCTCTACAGCCTTCTGTATTGACTTTCTGTGTACCCATTCAGAAAGCCTGTGTTCCTGTATATAAGGAATCGCCGCATCCCACTGTTTAGCAAGTGCTGTAGCCATATACCATGCAATCATCATATTTACATAGTACTCCTCTGACTTAACACCTGCAACAAGCTGTATATATTCTTCCTTAAAATCCTCGTCAAGGAACAGGCGCATCATAACGCCCATTCCGTATCTTTTAACATATGTGGTATCTGCTGCAATCCACTTCTTCGCCCTTTCAAGAATATCTTCTTTATTCTTATCAAAACATTTTGGAAGCGGTGAATCACAGGTTGCCCAGTTATCAATATATGGAAGGAACTTTTCAAGCTCACTTATGCACTCAGCATAATCCTTAATCTGCCCAATTAACATCATGTGAAGATTATTCTCCTCATAATACTTATGTGGCAGCTCACGCATAAACTGCTCAGTTTCTCCGCTCTTTGCATACTCCTTTGCAAATTTTCTCAAAACCGGAATCCTTACTCCTATAACAGCCTCTTTATCTACCCCCGGCATAAGGCTGCTGTGAAAATCCCTGTACTCTGTGTCCTGCAGCTTAAACAATTCTTCCTGTAAATGTGTCATTATTCCCCTCCTGTGTGAGCTGGCTCATCGCCGCGGGTTGCGCGAGCAGCTCATACTCCAGAACTTCGTTCTGTCGTTGTCGCGGTGCTCCTCGTAAAACCATACAAAGTTCCAAGTCCGTGCAAGCACGGCTGTAAACTTTCCATGGCTTCTCTCATCGCTACTCGCGCAAAAAAAGTGGAAGCATCGCCTGCTTCCACTTCTTAGATAGTAGCGAGAGAGGGATTTGAACCCACGACACCACG
>ERZ779729.1252-NODE-1252-length-18829-cov-4.606584_pt1 | contig 18829 bp, 9 predicted proteins | sample MGYA00511072_ERZ779729 | MGnify/ENA primary metagenome ERZ779729 (study PRJEB29588, sample SAMEA2156675) | human gut metagenome | biome: human gut; feature: human-associated habitat; material: faeces | place: Denmark | collected 2008/2010 ...
CCGTCAATGCATCGGCAGTTTCTTTATAAGAAGGCTTGTTTCCGGCAGAAACCTGTTGCAATCCGGCAATGTCTTCCAGTTTATAGCTCCATGTAAAAAGGTCATTCCCATTTTTATCCGTAACGGTCAGCAGTAGAGCATTGGCTCCCTTCATAGCCGCAGGAATAGTCAGTGTACCCACACCGTGAGCAGGAATGTCGGGACAGTTCACCTCTCCCTGTTTCATCACTTTCATTCCCCCCTTATCGGTTACAGAAGGCAATTGCACATATTTATAAGTGAAACGGCATGTATTCGCATTCAGGAAATCGTAACGGTTCTCTATTTTCAGTTTGCCGTCAAACTGACTGTCAAGGCTATCGGTCATGATTTGAATAGGACACCACACCTGCTTGATGGTAAAGTAACTGCCCTCTTTTTCGTGATGCGGACCTACAATGCCATCGGCTCCATAATTGCCGCAGTTGTCAATGAATCCATTCATATCCACACGCTTCACGCCCTCATCGGCCAGTACCCAAAGGAAACCTCCGGCACAACGGGGATGCTTACGCATCATTTCCCAATAATCATACAGTCCGGCTCCGTGTCCTCCATCGTACAATCCATGCAGAAACTCGGTCGGCATAAATATTTCCGGCAGACGCATATAGTTCTGGCTTTCTCCGTAAGAACGATAGTGCATGGTTTCATATCCACTGAAGTTGCCTTGCGGATGAAGCACCGGACGTTTCTGAGGATCATATTTATGGAATTCACCATCCAGTTCAGTATTCCAGCCTTTTTCATTACCATTGCTCCACCAGATAATACACGGATGGTTTACATCACGGGTAATCATTTCTTTTACCAGCTTCTGCCCGTTGATGGTTTCGTGCTTGCCATGCCAGCCGCTTAACTCATCCATTACATAAAGCCCCAGCGAGTCACAAGCTTCAAAAAATTCGGGATCGGCAGGATAATGACTCAGGCGGACGGCATTCATGTTCATGCTCTTGATCAGCAATACATCTTCAATGTTCTTTGCCTTGCTCAGTGTACGTCCGCTTTCAGGACGGAAACTATGACGGTTCACCCCTTTAATCATCACACGCCGACCGTTGATATACAATCCGTCACTTTCACGTGTTTCAATGGTACGGAAACCAAATTTCTGATTTTCAACATGCAATGTTTTGCCTGCTTTATCAAGCAGTGTAAAGGTAGCCTGATACATGGCCGGAGTTTCAGCCGTCCATAATTCAGGAGATTTTACTGCGAAATTAATCGAAGCATGGTCGCTGCCCGTACGGACATCCGAAGTATTTTCGGCCACTTTTTTCTCTTTAGCATCTGTTATGACAGTATGTACCCTAGCACCTTCTACTGCCATATTCAGAAAACAATCGGCATAGAAATTCCCATCCGCCTTCGCATCTATTACCAGACGATCTATATTTTGAGCCGGTTTCGCCACGATAAACACAGGACGGAAAATACCTCCGAAATTCCAATAATCAGCACGACGTTCTGCCAAATTAACCCCAGCATTCGCACTTTCCTTGCTTACAGTTACTTCAAGTACATTCTTTTTTTTCGATCCGAAAAATACCCGGTCACTCACATTATAAATAAAGCGGTAAAAAGCTCCCTGATGCATGGAGCCGGCTTTACGACCGTTTATCTTTACCTGCGTATCAGTCATAGAGCCTTCAAATACCAGCTCTATCTGTTTACCATTCCATTCGGCAGGCAACTCAAATTCATATTTATACAAACCTTGTTCGTCAGCTACTCCTTCAGGAAAAGCCTTACCATAGAATTTCATGCCATATTGATAAGTACCGAATCCTTGCAGTTCCCAACAAGAAGGTACTCCGATTTTCGTCCATTTTCCGGAATTATTACCACCGGTACACATGAAATCCCATTGTACCATATCATCACAGCCACGTCCTGACAAGTATTGGCGTTCTGTTTTTACGGAAGATTGCGCCAACAAACCTGCCGATAAAGCAAGGAGTGATAAAAAAGTTGTTGCTCTTTTCATTTTGATATTTGATTTTTAATTTAATTCTATATTTCTGTCTGCCACCGGAAAGATATGTCGCCGTCGCCTATTCAAACCTTTTGCCATACATCATTTTATAAGACTGAAGCGTACCCGCAAAGTATGAGATTTCTGCTTATCAATGGCGTATTTCTTCAGCACTCCCGGACCACAACTACTGTTTCCTAAACCTAAAACCGCAGCATCCAGGCTGAGAACAACCTCCTTTCGTGGTTTCAAGTCACAATCATGAGTTGTTTTATAAATATCATCCACGGTATAATGTAAGGCCGAAAATGAAAATGGCCGGTCTATGGCGGTCACACGGACGCCTTTACCCTGTTTATTGGTTAGAATCACCTCGGTAACATCCTCGTGATTGCCACTGTCCTGCGGACGCGGGTAATGTGTGTACTGTTCACTCACCTTGCTGTTCCATCTACCTATCAGACAGGACGTCTTACGGTCGGGATAGTTTTCCCACGGGCCACGACCGTACCAGGAAAGGTTCTCATATTCTTCTCCCAATACAAATGCACTGCCCAGACGAGGCAATTCCGGCAATTCTCCTTGTGGCAGATAAGTCTGTTCCAGATCCACCGTTCCATCCACATATATCTTATAATGGGAAGAAACACGGATGCTACCCTTGGCATAACGATATTCCACAACCGATTTCTTCGATACGGTTCCATCTGTTTCCTGAGTTTCCGTTTCGGGAGTAATTACCTCTACTTGAGGAGCATCCAATCCCTGATTCTTCCAATCCTTGGCCAACCAGTTACCGAAACTTTTATCATTATCCGTCGGAGCACGGAAAGCTTGAAAATAACTATCTTCCCATAAATCCAAAACAGAAAACTTACTTTTACGTTTACCCGGTTGTACACCGTCAGCCACCGCCATCAAATGATCATTCAAGGCAAACTGTTCCTTTAAAATCTCATGCCCGGCCTTCGCCCATAAAGCATCTTCTTTCAATACTATACTTACATTCAATCGAACATCAGCCTGTTTATTAATCTTAACATCGGGCAAAGCCATCGTTCCTGTTTCACCGGGTGCCACCGATGGAAGCGCCAGTTCCCCTTGTTTCATCTTCTTCCCGTTCTCTATCAAAGTCCACAGACAGCGATATCCTTCCAGACCAATGTGATGATTGCGGTTCGTAACTCTTAATCCTTTGGGCAAAACATCTTGTTCTTTTGGAAAAACCTGAAGATCTTTTTCCATTTCCAATTTAACCGGAGCATATACTTTCTTCACCTCCCAATATTTAGGCGTAGTTTCGCGGTCACTCATCACCACACCATTAAAACAGAAAGCCTTTAAATTAGGCCGATCACCAAAGTCACCGCCATACGCCACCATCTGGCGGCCATCCGGCAATATCTTATAAATACCTTGATCCACCCAGTCCCATATAAAGCCGCCCAGCATACGTGGGTTACTATAAATCTCATCCCAATATTCCTTGAAATTACCTAAAGCATTCCCCATGCAATGTGCATATTCGCTGGTCATCACAGGACGGTTATCATTCGTGCGTTCCGCTATTTCCAACAAGCGTTCCCAACGTGCGTTCTCCGCCCGTTCCTTGTCCTCCCCTTCGGGAATGCCGGGATTCAGATACTCCTGTTTCACACGGGTATAGAAACGGCTGATTACATCCACTGTTTTCGGGTCGGGTTCTCCGTTTACTCCCTGAGCTCCTTCATAGTGTACGGGACGTGTAGGATCAAAATCATGTAGCCAAGCCGAAATAGCAGCAAAATTAGGTCCGTAACCACTTTCATTTCCCATGCTCCACATCACTACCGAAGGATGATTTTTATCGCGTTCCGCCATACGTACCGCACGATCCAGAAAAGCAGCGTGCCAATCGGATGTACTAGCCAATGTTCCACGTAATCCGTGCTCTTCTATATCCGCCTCATCCATCACATACAGTCCCAAGCTGTCGCACAGTTCATACCAACGGCTCACATTGGGATAGTGACTGGTACGGACTGCATTCACATTGGCTTGTTTCATCAGCAATATATCCTGCAACATCCTCTCCTCACTCATCACGCGTGCCGTATACGGATCGTGTTCATGACGGTTTACCCCACGAAAACGGACCGAATTACCGTTAACCAACATTTGTCCGTCCTTTATTTCAATACAACGAAAACCTACCGGCTGTTCCACTTGCTCTATGGTCTGTCCGTTTGCATTCTGTAAACGAAGTTCCAACTTATATAAATAAGGAGTTTCGGCTGTCCAACGTTGCGGAGATTTTATAACGGCGGACATACGTCCCATCTTACGTGGACCACGTTGCGGATACCATTCATTCATCCGTGCCGCCTTATGCTCCAAATCCAAGATATCTTCCACATTGCCAACCATATTCACTACTTCCCTTCCATCCGCATCCTTCAGCACCGCCTGCAACGTATAACCTTTACCGTCCATTCCCCGGTAAACGCTGAGCTGCGGATCAATCAGTAGTCGGAAATCTTGATAATTCCCCTGAACAGCAGGCAGAGTGCGCACTACATAGTCACGGATACGGATATCCGGAGTATGCACCAAATGAATACTGCGATGAACACCTCCAAAACGCCAAAAATCCTGATCTTCCAGATAAGATCCGTCACTATACCGATAAACTTCCAGAGCGATTTGGTTCTCTCCCGGTTTCAACCAGCGGGTGATATTGAACTCACTAGGTTCCATACTTCCCTGGCTATAACCTATACGTTCACCGTTTATCCACACATAAAAAGCACTCATCACTCCTTCAAAGCGAAGAAAAGTCTGCCCATTTGCCTTCCACCCGGCGGGCAGCGTGAAAGTACGCCGGTATTGCCCCACCGGATTACGCTCCTTGTAGGTGGTATACGAAGCTTTAGGCTCCCCCATCACCCGTGGAGGATCTATTTTAAACGGATATCCTGCCGATACATAAATAGGCGTTCCGTATCCGTTGATTTCCCAATTGGCAGGAACCGGAAAATCTTTCCAATCCTTGTCATTAAAGTCCGTGCGGTAAAAATCCGTTATCCGTTCGGAAGGCACAGGAGTCCACCGGAATTTCCACATCCCGTCCAGACTCATCGAACAATCCCCCTTCTGCTTGGCAAAAGGCACAAAAGCAGCCCTTGCCGGTTCCCTATTAATCTGTAATACATGATGATTCTCCCAATCATGTATTTGTTGGGCCTGTAAGGATACCGTCATCCATCCGCACAGTAACAATCCATATAATCTCATATTTTTGGTCTTTCTTTTCAAATGAAGACGGACGAAATATGATTTTGTACCATATAAATTGTAAAAAGAAAACCCTTCTCTCCGATATCATCATCGAAAAGAAGGGCAAACTTAACATGGACAAAACAATTATCTAGGATTTTGAACTATATTCGGATTAGCATCAATTTCTGTTTGTGGAATAGGAAGTGCCACCCTAGGGTCTGAAGGAGCAATGACACGGGCATCTTCAGGCATAGTCAGATGCCAGCCTCCCGAACGGTCCACCGACTTGCCATTACGCATATAATCAAAGAAAGCATGACCTTCACCTACCAGTTCTTTACGTCTTTCTTTCAGAATGCGCTCCAGGCTGAGATCAGCAGATGTTACGGATTTCGCCGGATTGGCACGGGTAACTATCGCATTCAGATATGTCAATGCTTTTTCCGTATTGCCGATTTTAAAAGCAGCTTCCGCAGCATTCAAATAGACCTCGGATAAACGGAGAATACAAAGATCATTATCCTGTGGATTGACTGTAGAAACAGCATCGGTCACACTGCCCGATTTCCCCGGATATTTAATCAGATATTTCGGTTGACCTTTGGCAGCTACAGGCAATGTATCCGCAACGGCATTTTCCGGCAAATGAGGAAATACATGGCGCACATCTTCAGGGTCTTCATTCAGCAAATCCAAATAAGCCTTTGTCAGAATCAGGTTATTCCAATCTTTCACATTATCGGCATACACCATCGGCGCCCCTTCTCCTCCCGAACCGCCTGAAGGTTCAGACATCGTAAAATAGAATTCAAACAAAGACTCAGAGTTAAAGTCTTTTCCCCATACAGAAGGATATTCGTCATGAGTAAAAAGCCGGTAAATTCCCCCATTGTCATTGATTACTTCTTCTGCACATTTCAATGCATTTTCATTGTCATTCATATACAGATACACCCGGGAAAGCAAAGCTTTCACACTCCAATAATTCATATAGGCATCATGTTTTTCCTTTGTCAGTCCTCCCAACGCATCGTTCAAGTCCTTTAGCACTTGTTCGTAACATTGTGCCACTGTGTTACGTTCCGGAGCATGATCTTCCAAGGTAGTCTGAATCTCAATAGGAACTCCTAAAGAAGCCCCATTATCCAAAGTATAAGGCATACCGAACAAACGGGTCAGATCAAATAAAGCCAGTCCTCTCATTGCCAGTGCCTCCGATTTAATCCGTGCCACTTCTTCCGGCCTGGCATTCCCCGCATTTCCGGCATCCAACTTTTCTATCAGACTGTTAGCCTGATGGATCACTTTATAGGGTTGGTTCCAGACAAGGGTTATATTAAAATTATCATCCGCCGTAACATCAAAGAAATAGTAAGGCGAAACCCTGCGGCCTGCTCCTTTATTAATACGTGCCTGCACATCTTCTCCACGACAATCAGCATAATAAAGATAATTATCACCATAATAACTATGTGCGGATGCTAATCGGTATATACCATTCAATGCCACCTGTGCATCATCTATATTTTTAATGGCATCATCACTGGGAACTGCCGTAGAAGGATCTGTATTCAGCCAATCAGCAGTACACGAAACAAACATCAATGATACAGCCGCAACAATCGATAAATATATTTTTTTCATTTTGTTCTAATTTAAAGGAAATTCATTAAAATGAGACTTCTATTCCAAAACTGTAAGTACGCATAGGAGGTGTTTCACAAAATACTTCGCCGGAAACAGGTACTTCCGGATCATACTGGTTCCACTTTGCCCACGTCAACAGGTTACTGCCTGAGAAATACAATCTTGCTTTACTGACACCCAGTTTGGTCAACCACTGATCCGGCAATGTAAAGCCCAAAGTCAAGTTCTTTACCCGTAAATGATCCGTACTATGTACATAACGGGATGAATTCTGAGGTCCTGCCGCCTGGCCAAGTACAAATCGGGGTACATCCGTCACATCACCCGGCTTTTGCCAACGATCCAATTCATAAATGGGCAAGTTATAGTTCTGTTCTTTTGCACCGTCGGTTTCATTATAGGTTCCGGTTTTGTCAAAAGAATATCCTCCTAAAGAATAAGTCAACGTCAATGCCAGATCAAACCATTTGTAATTCACGATATTGGTAAAACCTCCTGAAATTTTCGGATCCACAGACTTATAAGGAATTGCCTGTGCTGCAGAAGCGTCAGTAGTAACTGTTTTGTCATAATTGCCATTTGCATCCTGTGTATTCATATAGTACAAAGCTTTTCCTGTCTGAGGATCAACCCCCGCATATTCTTTCACATAGAAAGTAGAATACGGCAACCCCACTTTATGGATAAACCAGCTTCCCTCGATAGACTGTTCCAATTTACCATCCAATGATACAATCTTATTTTTATTGTGGGTCATATTCAAAACAGAAGTCCAATTAAAATTGTTACCGGCAAAATTTATGGTACGCAGTTCCAGTTCCCAACCTCTATTATTCAGTTGTCCCAAGTTCCCCAAATAATTTTGGAAACCGGTAGTGCTACTGATAGGACGATTGTAAAGCAAATCTTTCGTATCGCGATTATAATATTCCAAGCTGACAAAAATACGATTGATAAACGCCAGGTCAAGTCCCAAATTCAAGTTATAGTTCTTTTCCCACTTAAGATTCGGATTCGGTAATGCCGATTCATAAGATCCACCACCTCCCATATAATTCTGCCCGTAGGAATAAAGTCCCATATATCCGTAAAGAGCACCCGGCTGATTACCATTCACACCATACGAGGCACGTATCTTTAAATCACTCAGCACACTCTTTATAGATTGCATAAATTTTTCCGCACCTACATTCCACATACCGGATACAGACCAAAAATTTCCCCAACGGTTCTCGGGTGACAGGCGCGAACTGCCGTCACGACGGAAGCTACCGGCAATATAGTAACGGTCATCATAATCATAGTTGATACGGGATACATAAGAAATCATTCTTGAATCCTGAGTAGAAGACACAAAGCTGTTCAATGATGCTGCATTATCCGGTTCCACCAAATAATCTGAAGGAAGTTTGGATTTATCCCCCATTGCTTTGTCAGTCTGATAATTTTCAATTTCATAAGCTACCAACGCATCCACATGGTGTAATTGTGCTATAGTCGTATTATATCCCAATGAAGTGGAAGAAATCAATTTACTATATTCTATAAATCCCTTTGCCGTCTGTGCATCACTACCACTTTTAGCTCCGGCTCCACTCAACGGATTCCAATAACGGGAATCTTTCTGAATATTATAATCATAGCTAAGCGTTTCTTTCAATTTCAACCCTTTGATAATATCTATCGAAGCATAGCCTGTAGAAAACATACGTGTCATGCGGGTACGGTTATAATCTGTACGGATATCACGCAACGGATTCACATTGCTACTGGGATATGATCCTACATAATTCCCTTCAGCGTCACGTACCGGAAAAGACGGAGTGGTATTCAAAGCCACACAAAGGAAAGGATTAATAGATGATCCACGCTCCTCATTCATTTCCTGATTTAATTGAGAGAACATCACATTGGCGCCCACTTCCCCACGGGAACCTACCTTCTGGGTTACATTCAAACGAGCTGTATATCTGTCCAGATTAGAATTTTCCACCAAACCCTCCTGACGGTTAAAACCCAATGAAGAATAGAACGTAGTCTTGTCATTGCCTCCCGATACGGACGCTTCATAACTTTGATGATGTGCCGTACGCATCAATTCTTTTCTCCAGTCAGTATATCCCAGTTCCGGAATGGAGGCATAATCATTGATATGTAAATCGGCATATTCGGTGGGCGATGCCAATCCCGCCTCCGGATTCTTGGCTATTTCATCTTGTTGAAAGTTCATCAAACCTTCATAAATTAACTCTCTACGCTGCTCCCCATTCAACGTCGGGCGGAATTCCACAGCAGCATTAGAAAAGCCTCCATCCATTTTTAATGTAGCCTTAGCACGTCCTTTTGTACCTTTTTTAGTGGTTATCAGAATCACACCGTTTGCCGCACGTGAACCATATAAAGAAGCCGCTGCCGCATCTTTTATGACTGTTATATTTTCAATATCCGAAGGGTTCAGCGTACTCATTATATTCGTTTTAGAATTATTCATGTAAGCGGCATCTGCCGAGCCACCACTCAAGCTTCCGGAAGTCACCGGTACTCCGTCAATGACAAACAAAGGTTCTTTCGATGCATTGAATGACCCCATACCGCGGATACGTATACTTTGATTAGCACCCGGCTGACCGGAATTTCCCGAAATGGATACGCCCGGAGTCATACCCTGCAACTTCTGTTCTACCGATACAACCGGAACGTTCTTCAACAAGTCCCCCCGTAATGTATTTGCCGAACCGGTAAATGAAGATTTGGAAAAATTACCATAGCCTGTCACCACAACCTCATCCAATCGTTGTGTATCCGGATGCAAAGATACATTCAGCACCCCATTGGCAGGTATCTTCGCCGTTAGTGTACTCATACCTAAAAACTCAATCACTAATGTTTTGTCTTTGTCGGGAACTTCCAGAGAGAAATTGCCATCTATATCTGTCACCACACCGATAGATGTACCGGGTATTTTGACAGTAGCTCCAATTAATGGTTCTTTATCCTCCGCTGAGAGAACGCGTCCTTTCACTGTTCTATTTTGAGCTTGCACGTACAAACCGAATAAACAAGCCAAAATAAAAAAAACATACCTAGATTTATTCATGATTTATATTTATATAATTATATAATAATTTATCATGTTCCGGTCAAAAGATATGCCAACAACAAGAAGCATCCGTCAAATCACTGTATATTAACTAAATAAGAAAACAGAACGTCTGTAAAATTGTAGAATAAATCCACATGAATGTAGAATTTGTCCACACAAAAAAAGGGTGTGATACCACACCCTCTCATTTAATAATTATTTAAAATTAATTTTTAGTATATCCCGGATTCTGCTCCATATCAGGACTAAATGTAAACTGGTCTGTTGGAATCGGTAAAACACATTTATAATAATCCCAGTCTATTTCCTCCACGATACCCGGTAAATGATATCCTCCCTTACGAACAATGGTCTTTCCATTTCTCAACATATCAAAGAAACGATGCCCCTCACCTATCAATTCTTTACTTCTTTCTTCCAACACCCTATCCAATGTATATTCAGCCGCCGTTACTTCCTTTGCAGGATTAGCACGCTGCACAATTGCATTCAGATAATTCAAACCTTTTACGGCAGATGCCCCACCTATTTTCACTCCGGCTTCCGCCGCATTCAAATAGACTTCAGACAAACGGAAAATAACATAATTATTTTCAAAAGATGGAGTCGTAGCATCTGTTCCCGGCCATTTTTTCAACCACCATACATCATTTTTATTATAAACATTCTTTTCCAGCAACAGACAGCGAATATCATCCGGGTCACTCAATAACTCATCCACAAATTTCTGAGTGGCAAAAATCTCACGATACCCATTCCAATGCATCAGATATGCCAATGAACTTCGTCCTCCATTATCATCTGTACTATTAGCAATTTCAAATAATGATTCCGTACCAAACGTATTTTTCAAATCCCATGCCGGAACATATTCATCACGTGTATAAAGACGGTACATTCCATTTCCTTCCACTTCTTCAATCAAGTTGCTTGCCATTTGAAACGCTTTCTCGTTATCATCATGATACAGATAAATACGAGACAGCAACGCTCTTGCAGCATACGCATTCATCCGGCTGTTATTTTTAGAAGTACTCATTAAAGGTATAGCCTCCTCCAATGTACTGATTATGAACTCATAATCCTTTGCAACAGTGCTGCGTGGCGGATTTTCATCTAATGTAATTGCATGATCTACAATTGGAGCTCCCCAACCGGCCCCTTTATCCTTAGTATAAGGATAACCGAAACAACGGGTCAAGTCAAACTGGCAAAGTGCCATGATAGTCATCGCCTCACCTTTCAATTCCTTTAATCTTTGCTCTGAACCTTGCACTTTTCCATCATCAATCGCATTGATCACATTCCATGCATTACGGATAATATAAAAAGGACGTCCCCATAAATATCCGGCATTTAAGCTTGTAGAGCGATGATCATATAAGTAACACCGGTTACAAGTTCTCCCGCTATTATAAGAACTCTGCATATCATCCCCTTTCATATCCCCATAAAAAAACATGGTTCCGCCATAATAGCCATAGCTGGACATCAAATCATACAATCCATTCACAGCATTATCTATATCCTGCTCTGTACTCAGTGCCAAATCCGTAGAAACGCTATCACCAGGATGAGTGGTTAAAAAATCATCCCCGCACGATACGGCCAATAAAGAAATCAAGCCTAATATAATTATATTTTTTTTCATAAACAGTTCGGTGTTAATTGATTAGAATTTAAGTTCAAGTCCAAATGCGAATGTTTTAAGAGGAGGAGTAAAATAACTTACAATTCCATTCAACTCCGGATCATATTGATCGTATGCAGCCCACGTCAACAAGTTGGTACCCGAAAAATAAATACGGGCAGAATTAATACCTATGGTTCTCAACCAAGACTGAGGAGCAGAAACGCCAACAATCAAACTTTTCAAGCGCAAATGATCTGTGCTATGAACACCACGTGACGAGTTCCACCAGCCACCATACTCTTGTCCATACACATATCGGGGAACATCTGTTATATCTCCCGGCTGTTTCCAACGGCGGCGTAACTCTGTACTCTTATTGTATTGTGCCGTATAACCGTCATCCTGCAAAGCATACATGGCACCATCGTAAGAATATCCACCTAAATGAAACGACAAATTAAAAGATAAATCAATAAACTTATAATTAAACGTATTCATCAATCCACCGGTCAATTTAGGATATATATCTTTCAACTCCACACGGTCGGCATCATTGGGGTCATACACAATATTCCTGCTTCTATTGCCATTTTCGTCTTCTTTATTGTCATAATACATCGGGCGTCCGTCATTAGGATCCACTCCGGCATACTCTCTCAAATAAATTGTCGCATACGAACAACCTTCCTTTCTGATATAATTTCCATCTATAAATTCCGGAAGATCCGCCAGTTTTACAATCTTATTTTTATTATGTGACAAGTTTAAAGAAGTTGTCCAACTAAAATCTTTGGTTTGAATATTACTTGAACGTACCTCTATTTCAAAACCGGTATTCTTCATTTCGCCCACATTCGTAAGAATACTGCCAAAACCACTGATAGAATTCAATTGCTTACTCATCAATAAATCCTTAGTCGTTCTGGTATACCAATCGAAAGTCAAATTAACCCGTCTGAACAGACTTAAATCAACCCCCAGATTCAATGCATAGTTCTTTTCCCAAGTCAAATCAGGATTAGCAATAGCATCTTCCCACGGAGCAGGTTTTCCATTATAAAATGCTCCGGTAGTATAAGTTCCATGATAACCATAATAACCGGTCGGCAGATTACCGTTCACACCATACGATGCTCTTAATTTCATATCCGACACCACATCCTCCCACGGTTTCATGAAGTTTTCCTGAGAGAGTCTCCATGAAGCGGAAACAGCCCAAAAGTTCCCCCAACGGGTATCAGGCGCCAATCGGGAAGAGCCATCACGACGGAAACTGAAACCTGCATAATATTTATCATTATATCCATAATTCAAGCTTCCTACATACGACACCATAGCATCTTCCTGCCTCGTATTAGTAAGATCAGCAGGTTTGGCGCCATTATCCAACGACGGATTAAGTGTTTGCCCGTAAACCTGTTTCTCACCATACATATCCTCATAATCGTATTTCATAACCTCATACGCTAAAACCGCATTAATGTTATGTTTGCCAAACGTTTTATTATATGCCAGATTCGTTTGTGAAGTATAACTCATTCTCTCAATCATCATCATCTGTCCGGATCCCTGTGTAGCTTCCCCATCCTTACCGTCAGGCGAGTAAAAGAAAAAGTCTTTATTTAAAGAATAGTCTACTGTAAAGATAGTAGATAACTTCAACCCGTCCAAGATATGATAGGCAGCCTTGGCGGATGCCATTGTACGTGCCAGACGTGCATAATTTGAATCTACAGAATTCTCATACAGCGGGTTAATACCTCCATTATTCTGGAAACCCGTATGATAACTGCCATCCTCATTATAAATAGGTATGGAAGGGGTCAATTGATATTTTGAAGAATAAAGCGCACTGGCATAATACTGTCCCTCCGGCGTATGTTTATTACGAGTCCATGAAAAGGTAGCATTCATTCCATACTCAAATTTATTCCATTTACTGTTTGCATCAATACGACCGGTAAAACGTTCCATTCCTGAATTTATGCTTATACCTGTCTGATTGGTGTATCCTAACGTACCAATAAAATTCGATTTTTCATTACCTCCGCTTACAGACAAACTATAGTCCTGCTGATGTCCTTTTTTCAATAAAGCATCTTCCCAATCAGCATATCCGTTGGCCGGGCGTGCAGCATAATTGTCAATTTGTCCATCCGCATAAGTCTTTGCCTCGGCTTCCGAATCCCCCTGATTCAAACGATAATTAACAAATCCTTCATAAATCAACTCCCTACGCTCTTCACCCCCCATTATCGGACGATAATTGTAAGCAATATCCGTAATACCGTAAGTAGCCTGCATACTCACCCTCATTTTACCTTCCTTCCCTTTTTTAGTAGTAATAAGGATTACACCGTTAGATCCTTTTGCTCCATATAATGAAGCAGAAGCGGCATCTTTCAATACGGTTATACTTTCAATATCCGCAGGATTTAATGTCTCGATCAAACCAAGTCCTCCCGCACTGGCATTGGCACTTAGACCACTCATATCCCTAGACGCTACCGGCACGCCGTCCAATACATAAAGAGGTTCTGTAGAAGCATTCATAGAAGCAATTCCACGCACCCGCACTGTAGCTTTAGAACCCGGCTGGGAAGAACTGGCCACTGAACTTAACCCCGGAATATTAGCCTCCATCATCTGTGCTACAGACACAACAGGCAATGACTCCAATTTATCCGTATTCAAAACAGAAGCAGACCCCGTATAAGTAGCCTTCTTAAAATCACCATAACCGGTCACTACCACTTCATCCATCAACTGCGAATCCTCTTTCAGCATCACTCTTATTTGCCCGTTAGCAGGCACTTTCACCTCCGCCGATTTCATACCGATGTAACTGATTACGATAATATCACCCTGTTTAGCATCAAGAGCGAAATTACCTTCAATATCGGTAATCATACCGGTATTGGTTCCCTTGATGATTACGGACGCCCCGATTAAAGGCATTCCGTTAGCATCCTGCACATTACCTGAAACATGTTTTTTCTGCTGTACGCTTTCCACACGATCTGAAACCGGAGAAGATAGTGCATGGTTTTCCACTGCGAGCACGGAGCTCAATCTTGTAATAGACATTGCCGAATAGGCAACTACAAACAAACATCTGCATTTGTCTGTAATTCGAGAGTGTGTGTCTTTATTCCTCATAAAATTGAGTATATTTATAAATACCATATATGAGTTCAGCTTATTCATACCATATTCCAATCGTCATTCTGTCACTGAATAAGCCTAATCTTTCTCCGTATTACATTAAGGTTGTGACAAATATATAAATTAAAATCTATAAAAGAAACAAAATGAATATTTTTTTCTCCTCATATCGATAAATAAAAATACAACATTCATCCAAATAAAAAATGTGCCAAAAGTATTTACTACCTTTGGCACATACCCACCCGGCTGTTTGATATATCAATAAACCGCCGAAGCGATCACTTGTATAAACAAAATAAGGAACACCATTGCAATCGGATACACCGTAGCATATGCAACACTCGGAATATTACTATCTACCATGGAATCGGCTGCCGCAAGACCGGGCGTACTGGTCATACCACCGGTGATGGTGCCCAGCAAATCCAACAAACTGATTTTAAAGACCAACCTGCCAACCACAACGGCAACCAGCATAGGCACGACAGTAATGGCCGCCCCCACTCCGAACAATAACAATCCGCTCTCCTGAAAAGTAGCCACCAGATTCTTACCGGCAGAAGTACCGACCTCAGCCAAAAACAGCAATAAGCCCAACTGGCGTAACAACTGATTGGCAGGACCGGACATAGACCACAATATGGGTCCTGTCTTTCCCACGGCACTCAGCAGCAATGCCACCATCAGCACTCCTCCGGTCAATCCGGGTGAAAAGGAAACACTGTCTGAAAATGAAATATTTATTTTGCCGAACAATACACCTAATACAATCCCCATAGCTATCGGGAAGAAATCAGTATCAGACAACTGTTTGGCATTATTCCCCAACAAACGGGCAACGCCTCTGAGTCCTTCCCGTTCACCGACCACCATCAGCTTATCACCGAATTTCAAGGCCAAATCCGGAGAAGGTGACAAGTCTATGCCGCTTCGACGGATACGGGTTACCGTACAACCAAAGTTACGTTGTAAATTCAAATCCCCCAATTGCTTGTTTATCATATCTTTCTTTGTCAGCAATAAAGATTCAATCTCCTGCGTCTGATCCAGAGGCAATTCACCTTCCTCTCGTTCTCCAACCAATACAGCAAACTGATTCAGCGCTTCCTCACTTCCCACCGCCTGCACATAGTCCCCTTCCAGCAACATGGTATTCGCTTTAGGCATCAATATAGAATCCCCATGCTTTACCCGTGAAATGACGGCCCCCGTCATGGCACGTGCATTTATTTGCGCCAAAGTACGTCCGAATACCGCTTGATTGGTCACTCTGAAAATGCAAGTTGTCAGTTCCGGAAAACTGCTGCGCCGTTCCAGTTCCAACCTGCGCGCTTCTTTATCCAGATCCACCCGCATAATCTTGGGTAACAGCTTCACAAACAAAATCACCCCTATCACTCCAAACGGGTAAGCAATACCGTATGCAATGGAAGCCAACGGTGAATTTGTACTGTCTATAGCTACCGCCAGACCGGGCGTACTGGTCAATGCCCCTGCTATCAATCCCACCACACTGGGCGTATCAATGTCAAAAGCATACTTCAGTCCTACCGCCGTCAGACAGGCAGAGCAAATAATAAGCATAGTGATAAGAATCAGTGTCTTTCCTTTACTTCTGAAAGAATCGAAAAATCCGGGACCGGCCTGAATACCGATGGTAAAGATAAAAAGCACCAGACCGAAGTTCCCCAATTCTTTAGGAATGATCACACCGAAATGTCCGAAAAGCAAGGCAATGAAGATAACGGCCGACACATCCAGCGACAAGCCCTTTATCTTAATCCTCCCTAGCATAAAGCCCAACGCTACAATAAGGAAGAGCGAGAAATAAGAAGAATGCAGTAAATCAATTAACATATTTTTAAGAGGTTAGTTTCAGAGCACAAAGATAGTAAAAAATGCCAAATGCTGAAACCTTCCCCTTATGATTCCATTTTATATTTTCAGATCGCCCATTTAATGATACATATAGATTTCAGATCTCCTCTTTCGGTGGTCTGATAAAACATTCATTTAATATCAGAACTTCATTATATCCCAATACTTTAACCTTATAAGTATATAAACATTCCAACAAATCATCTTGGGTATTCTGAAAAGCAGTAAACGGTGCCCTATGGAAATGTTCAGGTATAGATATATTTAAGTAAATCCGATGTGATTTATAATCTACAATATTCAATTCCACCAATTTGTTCAATGTTTCATACAATTGTTTAAAAGCATCTCCTGCATTCCTCTCTATGTTCTTTTCCAAACAATATTTAAGTTCAACCAAGCAAACCCATCCCTTACTGCTTGCCCTACTGGAAACAAACATACATTCACACTGATCAGAACCTTTCAACACAGCCGGATTCTCCTCAAAATTCACTGCCCAATAAGTCGTTTTTCTTGGATTAATCAAATGAAAAGAAGCTATATCATCAGGATCTTCTTCCTTTATACATACTTTCCGTTTACCGGCTGTCGCTTGTGTATAATCCATGACATAGGCGTCACCTGTCATCTCATTATATCTTGTAAAAGCTTCAATCCTCATCACAATAATCCATTAAGGCAGCAAAGTCTGTCATGATATTCTTCATTATCCGATCAAAATAGTTATTGCGAATCAATCCTCTTTCATCTTGAATAGTATAGTTCGGATTCTCTTTATAAGGAAAAAATTTTCCATTTTTAATCTCCCATACAGAAACATCCTCCGGCTTGACAAACGAATCCTTCTTTCACCATTTGTTCTATTTTTTCTCTCATTAATGTTACTATTCTAGCAACATCTTCTTCCGGTATATTTTCTTGTACCAAAGCCCCCAGCATGCAATTATTCAGTGCATAAAGCAGATAAGGGCTGTGGGTAGTCATCAGTAAATGATCCCGTCCGCTATTGATCATCTCCAACAGATCATAGATAAGATCTTTTTGAGTTTCGGGAAACAAATTCAACTCCGGCTCTTCCACTATAATGTTGGAGTAATGAGGATGAGAAATATTCTCTTCAAGTTCCAAAACGGTTTCCAACAAATTATCCAAAGAATCATTACCCGCTTTTCAAGGTCTTTGCTGTTCCTAATATCTTTTTGAACCCTGGAGAAAGCTTTGCTTCTTTTACTGCCTGATTCAAGAATTCCTCATCCATAACAACATTCATTTGTTTGGAAAACATTTTAATATACTCCCTGGACAATGCCCCTTCTATTCTGTCTTTCTTTTCAAAAGAAATATCTTCCTGATGATCATATATCCAATGGGTTAAATAATATACATAAACATACAACGGCACAACCGACTGCAACCCGCTGGAAGCCTCCTCCAATCCTATTTCTTTTCCATCTTCCAGCACAATCATATCCTTTTGGGATGATTCGTCATAATAATACTTCAATTTCAGTTTCAGCAAATCGACAGCATTTTTCTTTTGGAACTTTTGATGAACTTCCAACCAGTCAAAAATAAAGCTTCTTGTATTATATTCAGGCATCTTCAATGACGCAATATTGGGTAACGTAACAGCATTTCTTTCAGCGGGTATATAAGCGACTTTGCCAATTTTGCACCTTTCAAACCCGTCTTTTAATTTAGCGAAGCACATATCTTTTGTATAACAAAAATCAATAGCATCACCCACAAAGAATATAGCATATCCTTCATTCAGATAGTTTTTCAATTTATGAAACTCTAGCAACTGTTTTTCCACAAAGCTCCAACTTACATAATCAGTGTTACGACGCATCAGCACATCCTTTTCCAACCATAGACAGAAACTGATAACCTTAGCTATTGTACTTTTCCCACTGCTTTGCGGACCAATCAGCATGTTCACTTTATTCAAAGTAAAATCAACATGCTCTATCGGACCTATCTTATCTATTATAAATTTTGGCATAAACTCTGTTCTGACGAATTCAAACTTTTTAAGAGAACAAAGATAAACTATTTATTCCTACCGGCAAATAAAAAAATACTTTATTGCACATCCAGCGCATCCAATGCCAGTCCCTCC
>ERZ779729.1254-NODE-1254-length-18824-cov-3.627631_pt1 | contig 18824 bp, 14 predicted proteins | sample MGYA00511072_ERZ779729 | MGnify/ENA primary metagenome ERZ779729 (study PRJEB29588, sample SAMEA2156675) | human gut metagenome | biome: human gut; feature: human-associated habitat; material: faeces | place: Denmark | collected 2008/2010 ...
GCGGCTCCAGCGTTTGATACGCATCGCGGCCGAACCAGCTTGAGTCGCGCTCGAAGACGAGTCCGGCGTCAAGGCTGAAGATCGGTGAAATGCGGCTTGGGTTCTTTTTCGTGAAGTCGGGACTGCGCGACAGGTCCTCGAGTTCATACCAAGCGCCGATCAGCTGTCCCTTCGGCACGACGAACCAGCCGGCACCGCGCATTGGATAAGAGACCGCTTGGTCGACAACAAAGCGGGTGCCGCCGAGGCGGTTGCGGTGCTGGAATTTCGTCGCTTCGAGCGTCGTGGCGAGTTCAAAGCCGTGAAAGTCGGCTGCGTAGCCATTGAGCGTTACCTGCGGAACGCGCTCATAAGGTTCGACGACGTCGTCATCGTCAATCTTGAGCGTTTGATTTTTAGTGACTCGAATGCCGCCGTTCCAATAGGTATCGGTCCAGGTAAGGTTGTAATCCTGCGGAAGCACAGCTTCGGACGACTCTCGGATGTTGCCCGAAAAATCCGAAATGTAATCGTCGTCCGACACGCGGTTGTAATCCACATCAAAAGCAAGCTTTTCGTGCTGATAATGCGTTTCAACGCGCATGCCGTAGCGGCTGTCGCCTGTTTCACGGTCGTCAGGCATGTAGTCGAGGTTGATCTGCCCCTCAAAGTCGTAATACTTGAGTCGTGCCTCGTTGCCGAGCATGATCCCGCGCTTTGTCATATAGCGCGGTGTGAACGTGTAGTCGTAGTTGGGCGCGAGATTGAAGTAGTAGGGAATCGACAAATCCACGCCGCGCGTCGAGCTCATGCCGTAAGTCGGCGTCAGAAAGCCCGAACGGCGTTCGTTGCTGATCGGAAACGCGAACCATGGCGAGCCGAAGATCGGCACGCCCATGAAGTGCAGGCTCGCGCCAGTGCCAGAAGCGGATTGATCATATTCATCGATCTCAAGTTCATTGAGCTTGATGTACCAGGCTTCATCATCGCGTTTGCACGTCGTAATCGTTACATCTTCAAAGGACGTGTGATCGCCAGAAAGAAACTTGACGTTCTTGGCGCAGCCTCGGATATTGCGAGGTGCATATTCGTACTCGGCGTCCTGCATTTGCCCTGAGCGCGACGTGATGCGAAAGCTCATGGAGGGGCCGGAGAAGCTTGCGCCTTCGCGGGAAATGCGCGCATTGCCCGTTGCAGTGACTTCATCGGTCGCTTGAACGTAAGTGATCTTGTCGGCGCGAAGCACGGAGCCGCCGCGTCGGATTTCCGCATTGCCGTAGAGATGCAGCTGATCCTCGGGACTGCCCTCGATGCGGTCTGCAGAAACGAAGCTGGCTGCATCGTTGCTTCCCGTAGCTCGCTGAGGCTCGAGCTTCATGACGGAATCAAGCTGAACCTTGACTGCGTCAGAGGCGGCTGCGCAGGGAGTGGATGCGGACATCGAAGCGGCTGCGCAGGCTACGCAGAGCACGATGGCTCGAACGGCAGGCTGAGACATATGAAGGCGGTAAAAGGACTGACAGCCCGTGCGAGCGGACTTTAGAATGATGAGCTCTATTTTTCGTTGACGGCAATCCGCTTCGATGCAGCAGCAAACCGCTGCAGGCGAGCGTAGGGTTGCACGACAGCGTCACGATTCTATCAGCTGGGAGTGAAAGCCGCGGGCGGCGGCCATCGGACCTTTCGGAAGTTTTCCCGAGCGGCCTGCCTGTGAGGTTTGTCCGCTCCCAGCGTGATTCCGCGGAGAACCTTTGAGCATGACCACCAGAGAAGCCGCCCTGCGGGCATGGCTGGAAAAACTAGCCCCGAAATACGGTTTTGATCTCGCTACTTTTGAAGCAGCAAGTGCGGATGCTGGATTTCGGCAATATTCCCGCGTAGCTTCCTCCGAGCGAAGCTTCATCGTGATGGATGCGCCGCCAGCGCAAGAGCACAACGAAGCATACGTTCGCATTGATCGACTGATGCGTGACGCAGGGCTCAATGCGCCGGAGATCTACGAAGCAGATCTTGCGCAGGGGTTCCTGCTGATTTCCGATCTCGGACGTCAGACTTATCTCGATGTGCTCAACGAAGAAAACGCTTTTCGCCTGATGGATGCAGCAACGTCTGCGCTCGTGAAGTGGCAGGCTGCTTCTGCGCCAGGCATTCTCCCGCCCTATGATGAAGCGGTGCTGCGGCGCGAAATTGAACTATTCCCCGAATGGTATGTCGGCAGGCATTGCAATGTTGAGTGGGACGAAAAGCATCGAAAGTGGTGGCAGATGAGCGTTGAGGCGATACTCAAAAACAATCTGCGTGAATCCAGAGTCTTCGTCCACCGCGATTTCATGCCGCGCAATCTTATGGTGAGCGAGCCGATGCCCGGCGTTATCGATTTTCAAGATGCTTTGTACGGGCCGGTGAGCTACGACATTGCTTCGCTCATGCGCGACGCTTTTATCAGCTGGAACGAATCCTTTGTGCTTGACGTGTCGATCCGCTATTGGGAGAAGGCGCGGCGCGCCGGTGTTCCTGTGCCGGAAGACTTCGGGGTTTTCTATCGCGACATCGAATACATGGGGCTGCAGCGGCACCTTAAGGTGCTTGGAATATTTGCACGAATTCGATATCGAGACGGCAAACCCAAATATCTTGAAGATGCGCCGCGCTTCATCGGCTACATTCGGCAAACGGCCGGACGTTATGCAGAGCTCTCGCCGCTGCGTCATTTGATCGATGAACTCGCTGGCGTTCAGGAAAAGGCCGGCTATACCTTTTGAGATGCCATCGAGATGAGAGCGCTGATTCTTTGCGCCGGGGCGGGCACGCGGCTTCGTCCCCTCACGCAGATCATGCCGAAGCCTCTTGTCGAGGTGGCAGGCATTCCGATGGCCGTGCGGCAGATGCGCGCGCTGGCTCGCGCTGGCATTGAGGGGCTTGTCGTCAATGCGGCTTCGGGGGCCGATCGGCTGCTGGGCGTGCTTGGCGATGCCGAGCGCTGGGGAATGTCCTTTCGCTTTTCAGTCGAAGGATGTGAGGCGGATGATGCGCTTGAGACGAAAGGCGGCATCGCAAAGGCGCTGGACTATTTGACGGAGAAGGATGACGCATTCATTGTCGCAGCGGGCGACATTGTCACGGACTTTGATTATTCGCGTCTTGTGGCTGCCGGCGCCTGTCTGAGCGCCGAAGGCGTGCTTGCGCATCTTGTGCTTGTGCCGAACCCCGATTTTCACCCGAATGGCGACCTGGCGCTCACAGATGAAGGCAAGCTCTCGATGGCGGGTGAAAAGTTCACTTTTGCTTCCTTTGGCGTCTATCACAAAGCGCTCTTTGAGAATGTTCCGGTAGAGCGGGCTCCGCTTTTTCCTTGGCTTTTTGACTTCGTTCGAGCGGGCCGCTTGACGGGGGAGCTATACAAGGGACGGTGGGCAAACGTTGGATCGGTTGAGGAACTTGCGCGCGCGGAAGCCCTCTTTGCCGGGGAGGCTTCATGAAGCTTGGCCCCTATGAAGTCAATCCGCCGCTCATGCTTGCGCCGATGGCGGGCATTACCGATCTGCCGTTTAGAACCATTTGCAGATCGTTCGGCGCTGCGTATGCGGTTGCGGAGATGACCGCTTCACGCTCGGATCTTCGTGAAAAGGCGAAGAGTCTTACGCGATGGGTTGAAGAGCGGGAAAATGGCTTTCGCGTCGTGCAGCTGCTTGGTGCTGATCCGGCTGTGATGGCCGATGCCGCTCGAGCAGCCGAAGATGCTGGGGCAGATGTCGTCGACATCAATATGGGCTGTCCCGCCAAAAAAGTTCTTTCGAGTGAATGCGGCAGCGCGCTGCTGCGCGACGAAGCGCTTGTGGGCCGAATTCTGGAAGCTGTTGTCGGCGCTGTCAGCATTCCAGTGACGCTTAAGATTCGGACGGGCTGGTCGCCTGAAAAGCGCAATGCAGCGCGCATTGCCGAAATTGCTCAGGACGCAGGCATAGCGATGCTTGTCGTGCATGGACGGACTCGTGCTGACGGTTTTCGAGGCGAAGCGGAATACGACACCATTCGAGCTGTCAAAGCGAACGCGACAATTCCCATTGTCGCCAACGGCGACATTTCGAGCGGCTCAAAAGCGCTTGATGTCATGCGATACACAGGTGCCGACGGGGTCATGATCGGCCGCGGTGCGCTCGGGCGTCCCTGGGTGTTTGCAGAAGCTGCGTCCGTGCTGCGAGGGGAGTCTGCACCGCCAGCAGTAACGCCCTCGCATATTCGCAGTACGGTTCTTCGGCACATGGGGCTTCATTTCGACTACTATGGGGGCCGTCGCGGAGCGGCATCCATCCGCAAGCATCTGGCCTACTATCTTCGGCACTTGCCTGACCCTGCCCGACGGCTGCCAGAGCTGTTGCGCGAAAGCGATCCGATGCGGCAGACGGCGCTCGTCGAAGCCTTCTTCGACGCGCTGCCAACCGATCCTGACGAACCTCTTCCCTCTTCCAAAGAGCTGACAATCTGAAGCGCATGTACAAACCGCAAAGCTACCTGCCGGAGACGTCGTTGAATGAAGAGCGCCGTGCTGCGCCCGGATTTCAGACCGGACGAAACGATCTCGAGGAGGTGCTCGTGCGCCAGCTCGACCAGTATTTTGCACAGCTTGAAGGGCGTGAGCCGCATCCGCTCTACGAGCTTGTCCTCCATGCAGTAGAGCGCCCTTTGATTCTCTACGCCATGAAGAGATGCCGCCACAACCAGTGTGCGGCCGCAGACCTATTAGGCATTAACCGAAACACGCTTCGAAAGAAGCTTGCCGAACACGGCTTGCTTCAATCGAGAGCGAATAAATAAGGACCATCGACATGCGCAAGCAAGCACTCTTGAGCGTCTCCGACAAGACCGGCATCGTTGATTTCGCACGCGAACTCGTAGCGGCCGGCTATCACATCCTTTCGACGGGCGGCACTGCCAAGCTTCTTGCCAAGGAAGGCATTGAAGTTCAGGAAGTCGCCGACTATACGGGCTTTCCTGAAATGCTCGACGGCCGCGTGAAGACGCTGAACCCGAAGATCCATGCTGGGATCCTGGCGCGGCGTCCGGATCCTGCACACATGGCCGCACTCGCAGAACACGACATCGATCCGATCGACATCGTCGTCGTGAACCTGTATCCGTTTGAACAGACGATCGCCAAGCCTGACTGCACGTTTGAGGACGCCATCGAAAATATCGATATTGGCGGTCCGACGATGATTCGAGCAGCAGCAAAAAATCACGAATCCGTCGCCGTTGTCGTGGATCCGGCCGATTACGGCCGCGTTGCAGAAGAACTGCGCTCGACGGGCGCTGTTTCCGCAGAAACGCGCTTTGCGCTTGCGAAGAAGGTGTTTGCGCACACGGCCCGCTACGATGCAATGATCACGAACTACCTGACGAGTCTTGATGCTGAGCGCAAGCCGCAGCGCTTCCCGGCCGTTTTTACTCGGCAGTGGGAAAAAGTTCAGGATCTTCGCTACGGCGAGAATCCGCATCAGGCCGCTGCGTTCTATCGCGAAGTCAATGTCGCGCCTGGCCTGCTTGCCGGCTACGAGCAGCTCCAGGGCAAAGAACTTTCCTACAACAATATTGCTGACAGTGATGCGGCATGGGAATGCGCTCGCTCCTTCAAGGAGCCGTGCTGCGTCATCATCAAGCATGCCAATCCCTGCGGCGTTGCGATCGGCGTCGATGCAGCGGAAGCTTACGGGAAAGCCTTCAAAACCGACAGCAAATCCGCTTTCGGCGGCATCATCGCCTTCAACCGCATCGTGACGCGGGAATGCGCTGAAATGGTTTCGCACCAGTTTGCTGAAGTGATCATTGCGCCGGAATTTGCCGAAGGCGCCATGGAAATCTTCAGCCAGAAGAAAAATCTGCGCCTTCTCAAGATGGCGGCGGGTTCCGCAGCCAACGATTTCGACTTCAAGCGCGTGGGCGGCGGCCTTCTCGTTCAGACGCCGGATACGCAGCTCTGCACGGAAGAATCTCTCAAGTGCGTTACGGAACGCGTTCCGACGGATGCGCAGCTGAAGGATCTGATGTTCGCGTGGAACGTCGCGCGCTTTGTGAAGTCGAACACGATTGTTTATGTGCGCGACGGCATGACGCTCGGCGTTGGCGCGGGTCAGATGAGCCGCGTCGATTCGGCTCGCATTGCTGCCATGAAGGCGGAAGAGGCCGGTCTTTCGCTCGAAGGCTCTGTTGCCGCATCGGATGCGTTCTTCCCGTTCCGCGACGGGCTTGATGTTATTGTTGATGCGGGCGCCGTTGCAGTGATTCAGCCGGGCGGCTCGATCCGCGATCAGGAAGTCATCGACGCAGCCAATGAGCGCAACGTTGCCATGGTCCTCACGGGCGAGCGCCATTTCCGTCACTGATAGCGGGAATCGTTGCTAAATGCTTCTCCTGATGTCCTTCTGGACACGGGAGAAGGCGCATCGCTTATAGTGATGCGATGGAGAGGCGGAGCGTCCGGAAATCCACAGCTTTCCCGGGCGCTCTTTTTTGACTCTCAAGAAAAAGCTGGAGAAGCATCGTGAAGCAAGTTCTTGAAGCGCCTGCACTTTCTCGACGCACGCTTCTGGGCGCAGGGCTTTCGCTCGGCGCCCTTGCCGCATGCCCGGCGCTTGCCGAGTTGCGCATCGAAATTACTGGCGTCGGCGCCAATCAGCTGCCGATCGCCATTCGTCCATTCCAGGGCACGAGTCAGGCGCCGGTTGATCTAGCAAGGATCATCGGCGACGACCTGACGCGCTCCGGCGCGTTTCGCCTGATTGACGTGGGCGGGGAAAATACTCAGGAAAATCTTACGGCACCCGAAGGGCTTGCCGATGCGGCGCAAAAGGGCGCCTCGATATACATCGTCGGCTCCGTGACGCAGCTTTCCGCAAAGCGCTGGGACGTACGTTGCATCATCTACGATACTGTCACCGGACAGGCGGTTGACTCCGTCGGATACACGCCGAGTCAGGATCACATCCGCATGGCTGCACATCGTTGTGCGGACCGCGTCTATACGCGGCTCACGGGCGAAGGCCCGATGTTTGCTTCGCAGCTTGCCTACGTCGCGCAACTCGGTCCTCACAGCTACGAACTCATTGTTTCTGATTCTGACGGCGAAACGCCGCAGAAGGCTCTCGTTTCGAACGAACCCATTATCTCGCCCGTTTGGTCACCTGACGGCCGCAAGCTTGCCTACGTGAGTTTTGAAAACAAAAAGCCGATCGTATACCTGCACGATCTCGCCCGTGGCATCCGAACGCCGGTGGCTGCATTCAAAGGCAACAATTCAGCGCCCGCATTCAGCCCGGACGGCTCCAAGCTTGCGGTGGCGCTGTCGCGCGACGGTCTCACGCAGATCTACCTCATCAATGCGGACGGTTCTGGTTTGCGGCGGTTTACGCGCAGCTATGGCATCGATACGGAGCCAACCTTCACGAAGGACGGCGAATGGATCTACTTTACGAGCGATCGGGGCGGCACGCCCCAGATTTATCGGCAGCGAGTAGCGGGCGGTGCCGCTGAGCGCGTTACCTTCGGCTCGAACTATGCCATCAGCCCTGCAGTCAACAATGACGGCAGCCGGCTCGCTTATATCTCTCGCATTGAAAACAAATTCCGAGTCGCCGTCATGGATCTGGCGACAGGGCAGGATCTGCTCGTTACGAATACTGATCGCGACGAGTCGCCTTCGTTTGCACCGAACGGCCGCTTTCTTGTCTATGCAACGGAAGAAAATGGCCGCGGCGTGCTAGGCACCTGCTCGGCTGATGCCCGTCTCAGCACACGCCTTACGGGTGAAGGCAATATTCGCGAACCGGCCTGGGGTCCCATCCTTCAGGACGGCGGCATGAATTAACAATAAGGAGCATTCGACATGGTTTTCCCGATTAAGGCAGCCCTCGCTGCTGCTCTTGCTGCGGCCGTTTTGAGCGGCTGCTCGTCCGTGTCGCTCGATGAGTCGGCCAAGGAAGGCACGCTTGCCGGGCAGGTGACAGAGGCGCAGAAGGATCCGTTCACCGATCCGTCCAATCCGCTTTCTCGTCGTTCAATCTATTTTGCGTTCGACTCCTACGATGTTGCGCCTGAGTACGCGCCCGTTGTGGAGGCGCATGCCAAATGGCTGATTGCGCATCCGGAAGTTTCCATCGTTATTCAGGGCAACACCGATGAACGCGGCGGCCGTGAATACAATCTGGCGCTCGGACAGAAGCGTTCCGAAGCGGTTAAGCAGCGCATGCAGCTTCTCGGGGTGCCTGCTGCACGCATTGAAGCGATTTCGTTCGGCAAAGAAAAGCCTGTAGCGACCGGTTCTACGGAAGAAGCCTGGGCGCAAAACCGTCGTGCCGATATTGTTTATCCGCAGCAGTATTCTGCTGAAACGGCGCCTGCCGCAGCGCAGTAATCCGCCGCGGAGCTTCAATCGTTAGTTACCAGGGCCGCTTGTTGCCGAGCTCACGGCGGGCGGCCTCTGTCTTTTGGGGTGTTTCATGCTTATAGGATCCTCCGTTTCCCTGCGTCGCACGGTTGCTGCGCTCGCGGCGCTCTCAATGGCCGGCTCCGCTTTTGCGTTTGCCGACGACGATGCACGGCGCGCGATTCTTGAGTTGCGCGAAACAATCAAGACGATGCAGGCCGATCTCAGCGTGTCGAAGAATGCGCAGATGCAGCTGATGACGGAAATCAACCAGCTCAAGGAGCGCAATCGTCAGCTGACGGGACGGGTTGAGGAGCTCATCAATGCAATCGAAGTCGAAAGGCGTTCGACGCGAGATCTTTACGGCGCGCTTGACTCTCGCCTTGAAGCTTTTGAGCCGCAGATGGTTGTAATCAACGGCCAGAGCTACTCGGTTGACCCCAAGGAAAAGCAGGCTTATGACGAAGCTGTGCTGCAGCTGCAGGACGGCAAGTACAAGGAAGCTGCCGCCAACTTCAAACGCTTTGCTAACGAATGGAAAGAGTCGCCCTATCGGCCGGATGCCCTCTTCTGGTGGGGCACGGCTGCTTTTGCGCTCGAGCAGTACAAGACAGCCATATCCTCGCAAAATCAGTTGATTCGCGAATATCCGAAACACGCCCGCGCTGCGGATGCGATGCTGCTTGTCGGTTCCTCTCAAGCAGCGTCCGGCAATCTGAAGGCCGCGCGAGCAACCTTTCAGAAGGTGCAGAAGACTTATCCTGATACGGAGGCCGCAGCAACCGCCAAGAGCAGATTGGCCGCACTCAAGAAATAAACGAATTTCTTTGATTCGAAACACTTTGGCTTCAATTGCGCAACCTGCTCGTAAGCTTGCGCGATCTATATAGAATACGGACAAACGGATATCTTTCTTCAAGGAAAGGTACCGTTTGTTTCGACGCAGCGGTGGTCGACGTTGCGTCGAAAGCATTCATGCGTTCAATCGACAGCAAAACCGGCCAAGCATCGCCTGCCCTCGGAGGTGCGAAGACGGTCAACAAAGCCGCCGGGACGTGCTCCTGATCGGCTCACTAGGAAAAGATTCGATATGACAGACTGCAGCAAACACAGCGGCGCAGATATTCTGATGGATCCGCATCGAAATCACGGCGTAGCCTTTTCGCAAAAGGAGCGCGCTGAACTCGGCCTTCGCGGCCTTCTGCCGCCCGTGCCGTCTTCGCCTGAACAGCAGGTCGAACGCATGCACGAAATGCTTTCCCGTCTTGAACGTCCGATCGACAAGGCGCTTTTCCTCGATAGTCTCCATGCGCACGACGAAGACCTTTATTTCCGTCTGCTCATTGAGCACACCGATGAATACATGCCGATTGTCTATACCCCGACGGTCGGCGAATATTGCCAGCGCTTCAGCCATATCTTCCGCTATCCGCGCGGCCTCTATATTTCCATCAACGATGCCGGCCAGGTTGGCGAGCTTGTCGACAACGTGCCCAACGAAGAAGTCGACGTGATCGTGGTCACAGACGGACAGCGCATCCTTGGTCTCGGCGACCAAGGGCTTAACGGCATGGGCATTCCGGTCGGCAAGCTCTCTCTTTATACGGCCTGCGCAGGTATCGATCCCTCGAAGACGCTTCCCGTCGTAATTGACGTTGGAACGAATAATCAGGATTATTTGAAAGACCCGCTCTATTTAGGGCTTCGTCACGAACGCGTTACGGGCGAGCGTTATGCCGCGTTGATTGAAGAGTTCGTTCAGGAGGTCCGCCGTCGCTGGCCGAACGTATTGATTCAGTTTGAGGATTTCGGCAATCACAATGCCTTTGAGTTGCTGCACCGTTATCAGGAAAAGATTCTCTGCTTCAACGACGATATTCAGGGAACGGCTTCTGTGACGCTTACTGGCGTTTATTCGGCGTTGCGCATCAAGAAGGAAAAGCTTGCCGATCAGCGCTTCCTCTTCCTCGGCGCCGGCGAGGCGGCTACCGGCATTGCAACGCTTATCGTGGATGCCCTCGTTGATGAGGGCATGGAACGTAAAGAGGCGCTCAAGCACTGCTGTCTCTTTGATTCGAAAGGACTTGTGACGGCTGAGCGCACGGGGCTGGCCGCTAACAAGCAGCCCTTTGCGCATGCGCTGCCTGCAGCGGATAAGTTTATCGATGCTGTGCGGATCGTTCGGCCGACTTGCATTGTCGGCGTTGCTGCGCAGCCCGGCGCCTTTGACAGCGCTGTTCTGAAGGAAATGGCAGCCATCAACGAGCGTCCGATGATTTTCGCGCTCTCGAATCCAACTTCGCGCGCCGAATGCGATGCGGAAACGGCTTATCGCGAAACAGACGGCCGTGCAATCTTTGCGTCTGGCTCGCCTTTCCCGCCTGTTGACGTCTGCGGCAAGCACTTTGTGCCTCGTCAGGGCAACAACAGCTATGTCTTCCCAGGACTTGGCCTCGGCGCGGTCTTTTCACGCGCCGAATGGATGCCCGACGGCATGTTCCTCACGGCTGCCCGCAAGCTTGCTGAGCTTGTGAGCGAGGAAGATCTGACGCAGGGGTCGCTCTATCCTGCGCTTTCCGAGGTTCGTGCGGTTTCCGTGAAGATCGGTGCGGCTGTGGCCGATTATGCCTATCGTCATGGGATTGCCCGCACGGAACGTCCGGCTGATCTCGAAAAGGCCGTAGCGGATTTCATGTATCAGCCTTAATGGAATAAGCCGCACGATGCAAGGTCATCGCGCGGCAGCATTTCAGGCAACGTTTGACGGACGGCACGACAGCTGATGGCGGTTCTAAAAACTGAATCACCGGCAGAAAGCAACGTTCGCGAACACACGAAAGCGGCGACTGAGGCTGCGGGTGCTGCCCAAATGACGGTGCCCCAGACGAAGGCGCCGCTTGCGCTTTTGTATGGAGAGCCCCTCGAAAGCTGGCCGCAGGGACTCTATATTCCACCTGATGCGCTACGGGTATTTCTCGAGCGTTTTGAAGGCCCGCTTGATTTGCTTCTTTACCTCATCCGAAGTCAAAAGTTTGACGTGATGGACATCCCTATGGCGATCGTTACCGATCAGTACATGGCCTACGTTGAACTTATCCGGCGCTCGAACCTTGGACTAGCCGCTGCTTATTTGGTGATGGCGGCAACGCTCATGTCAATTAAGAGCCGCCTTCTGCTGCCAGCTGCGCCAGCCGAGGACGGCGAGGCGGAACCTGAGGACCCCAGAGCCGAACTTATGCGCCGGCTTCTTGAGTACGAAAAAATCAAAGCGGCTGCCAGGCGCCTCAATGCGCTTCCAAGACTCGGACGCGATTTCTCTTTGCTCGAAGGCGTGAGCGGGCCTGCGGCGAATGCTTCGCTCCCACCTGCCGATCCCGAAGAGCTTGCCAGCGCCTGGCTTGATGTGGTTGCAAGGATGAAGCTTTCCGCTCGTCACTTGGTGACGAAGCAGTCTTTATCAGTGCGCGAGCACATGACCGCGGTTCTCAAGCAGCTGAGCGAACGCGCTTGGATCACGCTTGACATGCTGATCAAAACCGACGGCGCGGAGGCAGAAAATGAGCGTGAAGCGATTACGGTTTGGTGCCTCGCCCTTCTTGAGCTGGCAAAAATCAATCTTGTGCGCTTGACGCAGGCCGCGCCCTATGCGCCGATTTATGCCACTGCAGCGGGCCTCAGCTTAAGCGGGGAAGCAATGCAGGAAGAAGACGGTCCGACTGCTGCTGCAGGCTTTGACGTGCTGAATATGCCGGGTCTCATGCCGAAAGATGAACCGTCAGCAGAGGCAGCCGAAGTCGAGATAATCGAAGAAGATTCGCTCTTTAGGGAGCCAGATTTATAAAACGCCGAATCGGTGCGTAACCGATTCGGCGCGTAATCACGTTTGCGCTCAGCGTGCTTCCTTTTCATCAAGTTCGGCAAGCACTTGCTTGGCGCGCGCCATGGCGAACTCCATGTCAGGGACGAGATTGGGGCCAAGTTCCTTTGTGATGCCCGTTCTTTCGAGCTGACGCAGCGGATGGCCGTTTGCGCCGGCAATGATGAGCTCATGCGTGCGGCGGTGCAGCGCACGGACGAAAGATTCAATTTGATCCATTGCCGAATTATCAATATTGATCAGATCAGTGAAGTCGAGGACAACAACGCGCGCGGCGCCGGGAGCCGTCAGGCGGGCTGGATCCGTTACGTGTTCGAGCTTCGAAATTGAACCGAAGAAGAGCGCGCCTTTGATGTGCCAAGCCTCAACGGTATCGGGCATATCAAAGGGGAGCGTGGCAGGTTCGACCACCGTGATGTTGTTCATGCGGTAGAGGAAGAAAATGCACGCGACGACCAGACCAACCTCTACTGCAACAGTGAGGTCAAAAATGACCGTGAGCAGGAATGTGACGATAAGCGTTGCCTTGTAGGAGAGCGTCATCTGACGCAGCCGCAAAAACTCGCGCCAATTTCCCATATTCCAAGCAACAAAAACCAGAATCGCTGCAAGGGCAGATAGCGGAATGTTGCTTGCAAGCGGCGCTGCAGCCAGGATCACGATCAGGAGCGTCAGCGCGTGCACCATGCCTGAAATCGGAGAAGCAGCGCCGGACTTGATGTTCGTCACCGTTCGGGCAATTGTGCCAGTGGCAGGAATGCCGCCGAAAAACGGGGCTATGAAGTTTGCAATGCCCTGCCCCATCAATTCCTGGTTGGGATCATGACGGTCGTCCGTCATCGTGTCGGCCACGCGTGCGCAGAGCAGACTTTCGATCGAGCCGAGCACAGCGAGCGTAAGCATGGAGCCAAGAAGCTGCTTGGCGCTCGACCAGTCGAAATCCGGCAGCGCGAAGGCAGGCAGCGACTGCGGAATGCCGCCGAATTTTGAGCCGATAGTCTCGACGGGCAGATCAAAGAGGCTGACTACAAGCGTTGATAGCACCAGCACAACAACGGTGCCCGGAAGGTGGGCAAGCCAGCGCTTCCATTGCGGGCCGTTCATCGAGTAGCCCTTCGGCCAGAAAAAGACGATCAGAAAGCTCGCAAGCGCAATGCAGAAGGCCCAGGGGTTGAAGGTGCTGATGTGCGAAGCCAGCGCGCCGATCATGCCGAAAAAATCGGCAGGCATCTTGGCGATTGTCAGGCCGAGGAAGTCTTTCACCTGCTGCAGGCCGATCATTACGGCAATGCCGTTGGTAAAGCCGATGACGATCGAAATCGGAATGAACTTGATAAAGCCGCCGATCTTGAAGAGCCCCATCAAAAAAAGAATGATTCCGGAGCCGATTGTCGCAAGCATCAAGTTGGCGAAGCCGTACTGAGCGATGATGCCGTAAATGATGACAACGAAAGCGCCGGCAGGGCCGCCGATCTGGACTCGGCAGCCGCCGAGCAGAGAAATCAGAAAGCCTGCAATGATGGCCGTATAGAGGCCGGCTTCAGGAGGCACGCCCGATGCAATGCCGAACGCCATGGCGAGCGGCAGTGCGACCATTCCGACAGTGAGGCCTGCCGAAATGTCGCGCGTCAGATGGCGCTTGTCGTAGGTGCGGAGACTTTGGAAAAATACGGGCGAAAAACGAGCCAACGGCAGGTGATGAAGCAATTCGCCTGCCTGCGCTTTGAGATGCATTTTGGGAAAACCGGATTGAGGGTGGTTTCGAATAAAAGCGTTCTATTCTAAGAAAAGGCGCCGTCCTAGCGGAACGGCGCCTAGATGAGAAGCGGTGCGAGCTTGCGTTATCTCAATCGCGCGCTCACAGGCTTAGGGAAATCAAGCAGTTCGCTTTTTATCGAACGCGCATCCCCGGAACAGCGCCCGAATCGGGCGAAAGCAGGAAGAGGCCGAGGTTCTTGTCCTGTGCGTCACTCGCAGCGAGCACCATCCCTTCGGAAAGGCCAAAGCGCATCTTGCGAGGAGCAAGATTGGCAATCATGATTGTCAGGCGTCCCTCGAGATCGCTGGGGTTGTATGCGCTCTTGATGCCGGAGAAAACGTTCCGGGTTTTGCCTTCACCCAAATCCAGCGTAAGGCGCAGGAGTTTCGTTGATCCTTCAACCGCTTCGCATTTGACGATTTTGGCGACGCGCAGGTCGATCTTGGCAAAGTCATCGATCGAGCATTCCGGCGCAATCGCTTCGCCGCCCGGCAGGGCGACCTCCGGTTCGGGCGCCTTTTCAGGCAGCAGCGCATCAAGCTGCTTCTCCATGTCGACGCGCTGCATCAGATGCTTGAAGGGCTTAATGGGCGAGCTGCTCGAAAGCACGTCATCCACGCTGCTCCACGCAAGCGGCTTAATCGATAGGAACGATTCGACGTTTTCGGCCGTATGCGGCAACACCGGCTTCAGGTAGAGGGTAAGGAGCCGGAAGCCTTCCAGCGCGACAGAGGCGACGCGGTGCAGTTCATCGGCTTTGTCCGGATCCTTGGCAAGCTCCCAGGGCTTATTCTGGTCAACGTATTCGTTGATAACGTCTGCAAGTTCCATCACGAGGCGCGTTGCACGAGCAAATTCGCGGGTTTCGTAGTAATTGCGGATTTCTTCGGCGCGCTCACGCAGACGAAGGAGCACCGGATCTTTCATGGCATCGTCGCAGACGCGGCCATCGAAACGCTTCACGATGAAGCCCGCTGCACGACTGGCGATGTTGATGTATTTGCCGATCAAATCGGAATTAACGCGCTGAGCAAAGTCGGACTTCGTAAAGTCGACGTCTTCCACTCGTGCGTTCATTTTTGCGGCGAGGTAATAGCGAAGCCATTCCGGATTCATGCCGAGATCAAGATACTGGAGGGGCGAAATGCCGGTGCCGCGGCTTTTCGACATCTTTTCGCCGTTGACGGTCATGAAGCCGTGGGCGTTGACGTGATCGGGCACGCGGAAAGGCTTCCCTGCAAAATGCAGCATGGCAGGCCAGAAGAGCGTATGGAAATAGATGATGTCTTTGCCGATGAAGTGAATCTGCTCGGTGTTCGGATCGGTCAGAATCTTCTCAAAGTCAAGCCCCTTCTCGCGGCAGTAGGCGCAAAGCGCAGCCAGATAGCCGATTGGCGCATCCAGCCAGACGTAGAAGTATTTGCCAGGTGCATCTGGAATTTCAATGCCGAAATAAGGCGCATCACGTGAAATATCCCAGTCGCTCAGATGACCGTCAGTGCCGAGCCATTCGCTGTCTTTTGCAAGCACTTCGTCCTGAACGCGAGGCGCACCGTCCTTCCCCTTGCCGGTTGACCAGCTGCGAAGGAATTCAACGCACTGCGGATCAGAGAGCTTGAAGAAGTAATGCGTGGACTTGCGGATCACAGGCGTTGAGCCGGAAAGCGTCGAATAAGGATTGACGACTTCCATCGGCGAATACACGGCTGAACATTTTTCGCAATTGTCGCCGTACTGATCGGGGGCACCGCAGCGCGGACACGTGCCTTTGATGAAGCGATCGGCAAGGAACATGCCTTTGACCGTGTCGTAAAACTGCTCGATTTCCTTCGTGTAGATCAGTCCAGCGTCTTTGAGCCGGCGATAGATTTCCTGGCTGATCTGGTGATTCTCCTTGCAGTCGGTCGAGCCCCAGTAGTCGTGGCTGATGTAAAAGCCGTCGAGGTACTGCTTGCGTCCTGCTGCGATCTCGGCGACGAAGGCCTGCGGCGTCATGCCGCGCTTTTGGGCCGCGATCATGATCGGCGCGCCATGAACGTCGTCGGCGCCCATGAAGTGCACGACGTTTCCGGACATTCGTTCGTGACGGACCCAAATGTCGGCCTGGATGTATTCCATGATGTGACCCATGTGGAAGGCCCCGTTGGCATAGGGAAGTGCCGTGGTCACGAAAAGAGTGCGCTGAGTCATGAAGTAAAAAGTCCTCTCAATGAGACGGGGCAGCCTTCTGCGGCAAATGAGCCGGGAATGGTCTGCGAACCGTTGGCGTGAAGAATTTACAGATTTTAGCGGTTTGCAAAAAATCGCGAGCTGCAAAGAAAGGATAGCCTGCGGTTTTCTGTGCTTAGGAGCGGCTAATCGGCTTCTGCTCGTACGCGTTCGACGAGACGTGCCCACTTAGGACGCTCTTCGGCAATAAATGCGGAAAAATCCGCGCGGCGGCCGCTGGCCGCTTCTGCCCCTTTGACCGCGAGTCGTCGGGTGGTCTCGGGAGCTTGAAGCGTTTCCGCAAGTGCGCAGCTCAGAGATTCAAGCACTTCTTCGGAAGTGCCTTTGGGCGCCATGATGCCGTCCCAGGCGGCGAGCTCGAAGCCGCTAATGCCGGCTTCTGCAAAGGTTGGAATTTCGGGGGCGACCCGAAGGCGTCGTTGAGCAGTGACGCCAAGCGCCTTGAGTTTCCCGGAACGAATGTGGGGCAGTATGTTGGGCGCAACGTCGATCATGAATGGAATGCGGCCGGCAAGCACGTCAAGGATTGCAGCGCTTCCGCCTTTATACGGCACGTGGGAGAAGCTGAGGCCTGTGCGTTCTGAGAGAAAGCATCCTGCGAGATGACTCGTTGTTCCGTTGCCGGAGGATGCGAAGTCGAGGCTGCCGGGATGTTTCTGCGCAAAAGAGAGCAGCGACTGCAGATCCGTCACGCCGGGAACAGCATCGGGATTGAGCACGCCGATAAGGCCGATGCTTGAGATCTGGCCGACAGGCTCGAGCGATGCTAACGGATCAAAGGGAATGTTTTTATAGAGAAGCGGATTGACGCAAAGAATGCCGTTGGTTGCATAAAGAAGCGTGCGGCCATCTTGGGGTTGTTTAGCGGCGAGTCTTGCGCCGATGGTGCCGCCAGCGCCGGGACGATTATCGATCCAAAGCTTTTCGCCCAATCGTCTGCCGAATTCATCCCCGACGCTTCGGGCGAGGACATCTCCGCCGCCGCCCGGCGGAAAGGGAACGATGAGGCGTATGGGCGTTCGATTGCCCGCAGCTTGAAGCGGAATTGCACTCAGAGAGGCAGAAGCAAGCCCTGCAAGAAGAAGATGACGACGTTGCTGCAGCATAGATTTTTTGGAGCAGTAGCGAATTGAAAGAAATATTCTACCCAAAGCTGGCGCAGCAGCATTTGCGATTTGCCCCCGAAAAGGCATCAATTTATTAATTGCATGAAAGCGCGCGGCCGCATGTGATCTTGTCGGCCGGAGAACGGGGGCTCAGCTTCAGAAAGCATTCGGGGGTCGCCGCTAGAATAGGCATATTTCGTCGAAATTCGGAATCGACGCCACGAAGTCGATTCAGCAAGGAAAGGACTATTCAGATGACCATTTCTACCGAAGAGGTCAAGGCTCGACTTGCGCAGCTAGTCGACCCCGTGACCGGAACAGACTATGTTTCCTCCCGCATGCTTCAGGGCGTCGAAACCGACCAGCAGGGCGGCGTCGTTGTCCGCGTCACGCTCGGCTACCCTGCCAAATATCGCGCGCAGGCCGTCGGCGAGGCCATTGGCGAAGCGCTCGACGGACTCGGCGCCTCCTCGGTGAAAGTGGAGGTTACGCAGGACATCATTGCGCACAAAGTGCAGGGCACGCTGCGCGTTATGCCGGGTGTGAAGAACATTATTGCCGTGAGTTCCGGCAAGGGCGGCGTCGGCAAATCGACCGTGGCGGCGAATCTTGCGCTTGCGCTTTCGCATGAAGGCGCCCGGGTGGGCGTGCTCGATGCCGACGTGTATGGACCGAGCCAGCCGACGATGCTCGGAGCGCACGGCGCTCCGATGACGGCAGACGGCACCACGATGGAGCCGCTTGAATCGCACGGCCTTCAGATCAATTCGGTGGGCTTCATGGTCGGTGAAGACGAACCGATGATTTGGCGTGGTCCTATGGCTGCCGGCGCACTCGAGCAGCTCCTCAAGCTGACGAACTGGCATGATCTCGACTATTTGGTTGTCGACATGCCGCCCGGGACAGGCGACATTCAGCTCACGCTTTCTCAGTCTGTGCCCATTACAGGGGCTGTCGTTGTAACGACGCCGCAGGATATTGCGCTCATTGATGCGAAGAAGGGGTTGCGCATGTTCGAAAAGGTGAACGTCCCCATCCTAGGCATTGTTGAGAACATGAGCGTTTTCATTTGTCCGCATTGCGGCGAAGTGACGCACATTTTCGGCGAAGGCGGCGCCGATCGAATGAGCGAACAGTATGGCGTGCCCGTTCTGGGGCATTTGCCGCTTTCGGCTCAGATCCGCGAAGAAGCCGACAGCGGCTCGCCCACGGTTGCTCGAGATCCTGACTCGAAGGAGGCCATGCTCTTCCGCGATATGGCGATGAAGGTTGCGGGAGCCATCGCGAAGCTTGGCAAGGATTATTCCGCACGAATGCCGACCATCAAGGTGAAGAACGACTGAAAGTCATCATCTTGATTCTCAGCCAGAATAAAAACGCCTCGGGAAACCAACTTCCTGCCTGAACTCCCGGGCAATTAACTCTTAATTCGAGAAAAGTCCGGAGGGCGGAACT
>ERZ779729.1257-NODE-1257-length-18818-cov-3.560465_pt1 | contig 18818 bp, 13 predicted proteins | sample MGYA00511072_ERZ779729 | MGnify/ENA primary metagenome ERZ779729 (study PRJEB29588, sample SAMEA2156675) | human gut metagenome | biome: human gut; feature: human-associated habitat; material: faeces | place: Denmark | collected 2008/2010 ...
TCTCAAACACCAATGACAGCAATGTCGTGCCGGTTCGACCCCGGCTCCGGGTACAGATGAAAACTTCCGGACAGTCGTTTTTCGACTGTCCGGAAGTTTCGTTTCTGCCGTTCTGCGACGGAATCCGCGGCCGGGGACATTTTGCGGCCGGTCCGGACCGTTTTCGGTTCGGGGTCAGAAGGACAATGAGAGTGCAGAAAGAAGTAAGTATCAAGTTTACAGGTGATTAATTTTCTGTTCTGCATATGCTCGGAGTAATGGAAACAGCAAACTCGGGCAGGTTTAACGGTAAGTTCAGTTACTTATCCGTTACTTGCCCGAAATGCTTTGTTTTGCATTAAGGAGTTTGTTTTCAACTTCTTGCATCGAATTTCTGCATAACAAATAACTTGGCTTAACGTTTAACAAACCCTCAAAGTTCAAGTTATCATGCAACGTAGCACGTTCAACGTCCTTTTCTATGTGAAAAGGCAATCGGAAAAACACGGTCAGGTTCCCATTATGGGTCGTATTACCATCAACGGTACGATGTCACGGTTCAGCTGTAAACTCTCCGTTCGCACTTCTCTCTAGAAAGCCAAAGCAAACAAAGCCTCCGGCAGAAGTCTCGAATCCCAGCGCGTCAATGAGAAGCTGGAGAATATCAAGACCAATATCGGCAAGCAGTACCAACGTCTCTGCGACCGGGATTCGTATATCACGGCAGAAAGAGTCCGCAACGTTTTCCTCGGTATGGGCGATGACTGCCGCCTGCTGTTGCAGACCTTCGACGAATACCTTGCGGGTTTCCTCAAACGTGTCGGCAAGGATCGCGCTTATTCCACCTATGAGGATTACTGCCTGCGACGCAGGCGTCTTACCGCTTTCCTCGAATACGAATACCATGTCAAGGACATTGCGTTCAAAGAGCTGAAACGGGATTTCATCGAAAAATTCGTCTTTTACCTCTCCACGGTAAAAGGTCTTGCTTCCGGAACGATCAGCACTGGGGTCAAGAAATTGCGTCTGATGACCTATACGGCGTATAAAAACGGCTGAATTGCCGCCGATTCTTTCACAGGGTTCTATGTCAGGTTGGAGTACTTGGAACGTCGCTATCTGTCCGCTTCGGAATTGCAGGCTGTCATAGACGTCGAACTGCCCAATTACTGGACAGGCATTAACCGGAATGCCTTTGTCTTCTGTGCTCTTACGGGTCTGAGCCATTCGGACGTAGCAAAACTGACCCACGCAGATATTCATACGGATGGTAACGGGAATCGGTGGATTATCGACAAGCGTCAGAAAACGGGTACGCAATTTCGGGTAAAACTGCTCCCCATAGCTGAAATGATTTACGACCGTTATAAGGACCTGCACCTTGTAGGAAACCGGGTCTTTCCGCTCAAAGGCACCCATAAGACGCTGAACATGTCGCTGAGGCATGTTGCCAGACATGCCGGTCTGTCGTTCAACCCCACGATCCACTTGGCACGCCACACTTTCGCCACGACGGTCACGCTCACGCAGGGCGTACCTCTGGAGACAGTCAGCAAGATGCTGGGGCACAAACATATTACCACGACCCAAATCTATGCTAAAATCACCAACGATAAGATCAGACAGGATATGGCGGCGTTGAGCGAGAAACTCGACAGCGTTTTCAAGGTCGCGCAGTAACCCGGCGTCATCCCGGTATATCGAATATCCCTGTAATACCTTTCCGCCGGCAGGGAATTTATCGCCGGAGATGGAAATACGCAAGGCCGTGCGAATCGCCCGAGAGTGAGCCTTGCGTATTTCCATCCCCGGCGTTTGGCTGGTCGCTACCGTCGGAATAGGCGGCATTCTGCGGCTCGGACACTACCCAACGGGCTATTGACTCTACGACACGCATATCAGCATCCCAAAGTAATCGGTTATCGCATTATCTGTTCAAAACCATCGTCTGTTGTTCTTCTTCTCGTGGAGATAATTCAACTCGTCGCTGTAAATGTCCATGACAAGGCGCAGTATATTGTCAGCCAAAGCCGTTAATCTTGTATTATCGTTTCCAAGAGGTGTCGGATTGCCGGCACTTTGCACTTGGTTTGGGCGCTGACGTAGATCGCAGAGCGGTTACGGCAATCCACAGGCGCGAAAAAAGTCTGTCCGAAATCGGGCAGTAAAATTCTTTTTTGCCGGAATCCGGAAGGCTCCTTTACGGAACTCATTTGGGGATCAACATCTGTTTTTTCAGTCGTCGGTGCCGATGTGTTTTCCTCAGGAGCGTCCGTATTTTCCTCTTCCGGCTCGGGAATTTTGCAGACGACTTTCGAATCCAAAGGAACTTGTCCGGCGATCATCTGGCGCATCAGTTCCTCATCGGCTTCGATACGGGGATGCTTCGAAGGATTGGGTGCGGGATTGTTTTTTCCTTTAAATGAATCCATGATACAACGTTTTTGAGATTGATTGTTAGCTATACAGTCGTAAAGCGTGTGTGTTCGGTTTTATGTTTTGAACCATTCAAAATACCGTTTTCTATTTCATGCGATTTATATCGGAATAATGAACGGAATAAGAAAACCTGCCTTTCATGCTGCAAGATACAATCGACTGAAATACCTCGGTTCCGATGTTCGCTCCAGTCCGCACCGAGGGCTTGTTTTGGCGCCTACACGGTTTAATATTGCACCGGGAACAGCCCTGTTCTCGGCAGTCGCAGCGAGGCATCCCGAAAACTTCGGTCAGAGATTCTCCGGCGCGGATTTTTGTTGTAGCCAGACAACAGCTCGCTCTGCAAGGCCGGATCGGAGTATAACCGCAGCCATTTTATAATCAAACGCATTGTCGCCGAAGAGTTCGTAGTCGTCAGACGCGACCCTTCGAAAGTGCAGTTCGTCGCCCAGCTGAACGATTTTTACTTCCAGTTTCAGAAACTCGCCAACAACTACAATCAGATTGTAAAGGTCATCAATGCGCACTTTTCCAACGTTGCGATTCCGCATCAGATCGCCCTGTTGGAACAACGGACACACGAATTGAAAACCCTGAGCATCGAAATTCTCAACCTCGCAAAACAGGCTAAGGAATGGTTGCGAATATAAGATCGGGCTCCTCGCCCGGAGGGGCCTTGTACTACAACAAGGAGAAAGTGGATAAGAATGAGGCAGAAGTGCTCCTTTGGCAGAAGATGTTGGAGCCGTTCGACAAATATGGACGGATGGATGTCGATGCCTGCATGGAGAGCTTCCGGCCCTACCTCGAAGCTAACAGAAGGATGACCAATACGGTCTTCCATGCCTCGCTGAACCCTTCACCGGAGGACAGGCTGACAGACGAACAGCTCCGGGACATCGCGCAGGAATACATGGAACTATGGGTTACGGCAACCAGCCCTACATTGTCTTTAAACATAAGAACATTGACCGGAAACATTTGCATCTCGTATCATTACGGATTGATGAGAACGGCCGTAAAATCAAAGATTCATACTATCTTTTCTGTCCGACGGATTTGTAACCAGACTACAAATACGCAAATCGAATTAGATCAATTTGTAACAAGGCTTATTACATCTGTAACAATCGTTATCGAATCGTTACATACAACAGACTATTTTTGTTATACCAAATAAATCAACTAATCTGATATGAAAAACAAGTTACTACTATTCGGGTATGTCTTTGCCGCCTCGTTCGGGGCATTTGTAGTCGGGCTTAATTTGGGAGGAATTTCCGGGGCGCTTGAATTCATTACCGCCGAGTTCGGGCTTTCGGCCATGGCCATGGGACTCGTGACAAGCGCTATTATGATTGGCTGCCTGATAGGAGCATTGCTGGGAGGGCGTTACAGCGATAAATACGGCCGCAGAAACATGATGATCATATCTGCCGTCATGTTGATACTGTCGGCCGTCGGATGTGCCATGGCAAGCAATGCCGCATGGCTGATTGCAGCCCGGTTCCTGGGCGGCTGCGGTATGGGAGTCCTCTCGGCCGTAATACCTATTTATATATCCGAAATATCCCCTGCCAAATGGCGCGGCGCGTTCGTTTCGTTTTACCAGTTATTCATCGTTATCGGCATTCTTGCTGCCTATTGCGCCGATTTCGGGATGATTTCGTGGGGAAACAACTGGCGTTGGATGCTCGGATTGCCGTTGTTGTTCGCAGCGGGCAATCTGCTGATGCTGTTGTTTCTGCCTGAAAGTCCGCGTTGGCTGATCAGACAGGGGGAATATGAGGCTGCCCGAAAAGCCATCGCCCGCATGGGGATTTCTTCCGAAGATGCGGCAGTCATGCTTGAAACGCCGAAAGTTTCGCAGAAAGGCGGGCCCAAATTATCCGAATTATTCCGCGGATCGATGGCATACATCGTCCTGCTGGGTTCGTTGCTCGCCGTATTCCAGCAAATCACCGGAATCAACGTTATCATCAATTACGCCCCTGAAATATTGCGGCAGACCGGTATCGGCGGAGATACGGCGCTTATGCAAGCCATCTATGTCGGAATAGTGAACTTTCTGTTCACGATAGTCGCCGTATGGCTGGTGGACCGTCTGGGCCGCAAGAAACTGCTTTTGTGGGGGTGTGCCGGATTGGTCGCATCGCTGGCATACCTGACCTATGCCTTCGCTCAGCCGCAGCCTGACAGTATCGGGATTCTGATCGCCCTGCTTGTTTACATCGCGTTCTTTGCGGTGTCGCTTTCCCCGCTTATGTTCGTTGTTACAGCCGAAATATATCCCTCGGCCATCCGGGGCACGGCCATGGCGCTTTCAACGGGGATCAGCTGGGCCTGCGCATTTCTGGTCGTGCAGTTCTTTCCCGTCATGTTGGAGAGTTTCGGTGCGGCAATCGTTTTTGCCGGATTCGGACTCCTTTGCTTGGCTGCCTGGCTGTTTATCTGCATCTGGATTCCCGAAACCAAAGGACGTTCGCTCGAAGAAATTGAAAAACAACTGCTAAAAAAAGAGTAAGATGTATTCCAAACCCCTTGTTATCGGTATCGGCGAATTTCTGTGGGATGTCTTGCCTATTGGCCGCAAAGCCGGAGGAGCCCCCGTGAATTTTGCCTATCACGCCTCGCAGAACGGTGTCGAAGGCTGGGCAGTCAGCGCTGTCGGCAATGACGATGCCGGACGCGATCTGTTGGCGATCACCGACAGTTATGGCATTCGTACGCTTGTCGCCACAGTGAATAAACCGACCGGAACCGTCGATGTCGCGCTTTGCGACGGCCAGCCTTCCTACACGATTCACGAACATGTCGCATGGGACTATATTCCGCTCACGGAAGAGATGCTGTCTCTGGCGCACCGAGCCGGTGCCATCTGTTTCGGCACGCTGGCACAGCGCTGTGAAGTTTCACATCGGACCACCTGCGCCATGGTCGAAGCCGTCCCGGCCGAAGCCTATCGTATATACGATATTAACCTGCGTCAGCATTTCTATTCGAAAGAGTTGATCGACCGGTCGCTCCGTATGGCGAACGTGCTGAAAATAAACGATGACGAACTCGTCCGGTTACAGAAGATGTTCGCGCTTCCGGAAGATACGGACGTTGCATGCCGCAAGTTGGCGGAACAATATGCACTTCGTATGGTCGTGCTTACCGGAGGGGATCGTTTCAGCTCCATCTATACAAGCGACCGCACCTCCGTGCTGCCGACTCCTCGGGTAAAGGTCGTCGATACCGTTGGTGCGGGCGATGCCTTCTCGGGAAGCCTGATCGGAGCATTGCTTACAGGCCGGACGATCGAGGAAGCGCACCGGACGGCCGTTGAAACCGCGGCTTATGTCTGCACCTGCGCAGGCGCATGGCCTCCACCCCGAAAATAACCCGACCTAAAACCCCAATTTACCATGAAACGACTGACTACGATCTTAATGGTGCTCAGCACCATAGGCTGCGGAACGCACGGCAGTCCCTCGGACGCCGCTTCACAGGTGACGATGGCGTCACTGTTGGATGAAATGATTTCATACGACGCAGTGACCGGTTATCCGGCCGTGAATTACCGTGCGGCTCAGGTCAGCAGTTACGACCGCCGTACCGTTGCCCCTCATGAACCCGGCTGGTTCGCCAACGACGACGGAGCCGGATTCGAACGGCTCGACACGATTCGCGGCCGTGTCGAAAAGGTGCTCTTCGATGAAAAGGGGCCCGGGGCCATAACGCGCATCTGGATGACGACCAACGATAAACGGGGAACGCTGCGATTCTATTTCGACGGAGCGGACACGCCAGAAATCGAGATTCCGGCTTATGACATGGCTCGCTTTCCGGCAACTGTCGGTACGGCCTTTTCGCTGACACATACGCATTATGAAGACGAACTTTCCAAAACCGGCGGCAACACGTTCTTTCTGCCCCTGCCCTATGCCCGATCCTGCCGTATCACACTCGAAGAGCCCGACTACACGGTCAAAATACCCCGATACTATCATATCGGATACAGAACCTACGCCAATGGAACGAATGTTCGGACTTTCTCGTTGAGAGAAGTGCGCAAGTTTGCGGATAGGATTGCGGAAGTGAACCGCAAACTGCTATCACCCGAAACGTATACCGACGGAACGGAGTGTACCCGGACAGTCACCCCGATGTCGAACGGCACCACGTCGCTGCACCTGCCCGACGGAAACAAGGCGATCCGATCGTTGACCATAACGCTCTCGGAATTCGATCCGGCAGATCTTGCCGAGATCATGCAGCAGACCTGGCTGCGTATCGATTTCGACGGCACACGCTGTGTGTGGTGTCCTTTGGACTGTTTCTTCGGAGCCGGCACCGGTGCACCGGTTTCATCGAACTGGTACGTCTCATCCGACGGCAAAGGCTCCTTTACGAGTCGTTGGGTGATGCCTTATGCGGAACATGCGGACCTGCGTATCGAAAAAAAGACCGATATTCCCTTTACAGCCGTAATCACGGGCTATGTCGATGATTTCGACCGTACAGCGCAGACACTCTATTTCCATGCGACTTACCACGATGAAACGGGTATTCCGGTCAACAATGATTATAATTCGCCGGACAATCTCGACTGGAATTTTACGACCATAACCGGTCGCGGGGTCTATTGCGGCGATGTGCTGTCGCTTTACAACCACTGTCCCGACTGGTACGGTGAGGGCGACGAAAAAATCTGGATCGACAACGATACGTTCCCGTCGTTCATGGGTACTGGAACGGAAGACTATTACAACTGTTCTTGGGCGCCTGTAGTGCCGTTCGCAACGCCGTTCGGCGGCGCTCCCCGGGCCGATGAAACATCGTCGCACGGACACAATACCTTCGTCCGAACCCGCAATCTGGATGTAATGCCTTTCGGGCAACGGTTGCGATTCGACCTGGAAATGCTGAGCTGGAATCCCGGTGCAGTCGATTACCGGGCAGCAGCTTTCTGGTACGGGACGGCAGCGTCTGCGGCAACGGAGAAAAATTAACCTAAATACCATCAATTATGAAACAACTCTATTTCATGTTATGCATGGCTCTGATGCTGCTGTCCGGCATGCCGGCATCGGCTCAAAAGAGTTACGGCATTTCCGGAAAGGTGACCGATCAGACCGGAAACGGAATTGCCGGGGCATCGGTCATCGTCAAGGGAACTACGACCGGCACCTCGACCGGCAGCGACGGCAGTTACTCGCTGAACGTAAAGGATGGGAATGAAACCCTCGTGTGTTCCTTTATCGGCATGAAGAGTGCCGAGGCCGCTGTAAATGGCCGGACAGAAGTGAATTTCACACTCGAAGCCGATGCCATCGGCCTCGAGGAAGTGATTGCGATCGGTTACGGCTCGATCCGCAAAGAGGAGATCACCAGTTCGATCACCCGAGTGTCATCCGATGAATTTTTACAAGGAAGCGTCAGCAATCCGCTTCAACTGCTTCAGGGAAAAGTCGCCGGTCTGGGTATTTCCAAAACATCGGGCAATCCCAGCGGCGAGCTGAGCATCATGTTGCGCGGTATTTCGACGCTGGCAGCCTCTTCGGCTCCGCTCATCGTGATCGACGGGGTGGCCGGAGGGGCCCTCAACGCCATTTCACCGGAAGACATTGAATCCATCGATGTCTTGAAGGATGGTTCGGCCGCTGCCATCTACGGTACGCGCGGAACGAACGGTGTGATTATCATCAATACCAAACGGCCGCAGTCAGGACGCGTATCGTTGGAATACAAAGGTTATGTCACCATCGACCGAATGCTCGACGAGACCTCCGACTATCCGGATGCCACGGAACTCCGCAGTCTGAAATCCCGGCTTGCGAAAGAGGATTCCCGCTTCGACCTGATCAACGATTTCAAGGGCGACACGGACTGGGTCCGGGAGATTACCCGCACGCCCGTCAGTCAGACGCACTATGTTTCGCTGCAAGGCGGAAATGCCCGGACGAATTACCTCGCTTCGGTAACCTACAACGACAAACAAGGTATCTACAAGGGCTCTTTCGACGAGTCGTTGACCGCCAAACTCAGCATCAACCACGCAATGTTTGACGACCGGTTCAAGATCGCCCTGAATGTCAGCAATAAAATCGTAACGCAGGGTATCGTTCCGGACGATCTCTATATGCAGGCACTCAGCCGGAACCCGACCATCCCGGTCTACAACGCCGACGGCTCCTATTATGAAAACAGCAACGGTGCCAACCCGGTAGGCTTACTGAAAGAACAGAGCACCGAAAACAAGTACGACCAGCTGATGATGTCGGGACGGATTTCGGTCGAACCGGTCAAGGACCTGACGATCAGTGCAACGGGTATCTACATGGGTGACTTCAACGATTACGCTTACAGCACGACCCAAAAGCATTATTCATCGACGATGGGCAGCACGCAGGGACAGGCGCGACTCTCCGGGGGCCACGGCGAGGACAAGACACTCGAATTGCAGGCCGACTATTCGCGCAAATTCGGCCGCCATACGCTGCAGGCAACCGTCGGATACAGTTATAATGACTATATCCACCAATCTTCCGAAATGTATGCCTACGATTTCCCGATCGACGGATTCGGCGCATGGAATATCGGTTCGGCGAATTCGACGCTCGATGGCACCTCGAAGCTGACCAGCTACAAGTACCGGGTCAAGCTGATCGGCTTCTACGGCCGTGTGAACTATAATTTCGACAATAAATACCTTTTTATGGCGAGCCTGCGCCATGAAGGAAGCGATAAGTTCGGAAAGAACAACCGTTGGGGTACTTTCCCGGCCGTAAGTGCCGGATGGCGGATCACACAGGAAAAGTTCATGCGGGATGTACACTGGGTTTCCGATCTCAAATTACGGATCGGATACGGCATAACTGGCACCGCACCCTCGTCTGCCTACCAATATGTACCGTTATACAACTTCAGTACGGCGTACATGGGATATGACGGAGGTAAATGGGTAAACGGCATCGTCCCGACGAACAACGCGAACGATGATCTGAAATGGGAACGGAAGAAGGAACTTAACGTCGGTCTGGATTTCGCTCTTTTCGACAGTCGGTTCCGGGGCAGTATCGATTTTTACAACCGGCGCACCGATGACCTGCTCTACACCTACACGGTTCCGACACCGCCCAATATTACTAATTCGATTCTGGCTAACGTGGGTTCGATGCGCAACCAAGGTGTCGAGGTGATGCTTTCAGGCGACCTGATCTCCCGCAAAGACATGGCATTGACCCTCAGCGGAAACTTCTCCTACAACAAAAACAAACTGATTTCGCTCTCCAACGACAGGTATACAATGGAATATCTGACACTCGGCTCGACCGGAGAACCCATGCAAACCTATACGCACCGGCTTGAAGACGGTTGGGCCGTCGGCAACTTTTACGGGTGGCGTGTCGATGGGCTGAAGAACAGTACGACATGGAATGTTGTCGGAGCCGAGAACTCGGACCCGAGCGAAGACAATAAGACCATTATCGGTAACGGTATGCCTAAAATGTTCGCCGCCTTGCAGGCCAACTACCGATGGAAAGGTCTAGACGTATCGGTGTCGTTCCGGGGTGCTTTCGGCTTCGATATTCTGAACGCCTATCGGATGAAGTACGAGACGCTTGCTTGGCTATCGAGTTTCAACGTGCCGAAATCGGCTTATCAGAAGATCGGCGAGTATTACAATTTCGCGCCGTCGATCTATTCGGACCGTTATATCGAGCCGGGCGATTATGTCAAACTCGACAATCTGACCATCGGTTACACATTCGATCTTTCGCAGCGCAACAAGGTGATACGCAGCATCCGGGTCTTCTGTACGGGCATGAACCTGCTTACGATCAGCGGCTATTCCGGCCTGGACCCCGAAGTGGCGATCGTCGGCCTCACACCCGGCGTGGACCCGATCAACAAATACCCTAACCTGCGTTCATACATCATCGGTGCATCGTTCAACTTCTAATGATCAAAACCATGAAACGAAAAATAATACGTCTGTCCGGAGCATGCGCACTCCTGCTGGCTTCATGCACGAATCTCGATCCGGATATTTACAGCGATATGACAATCGACAAGATTTTGGACGACAGCGAACAAAGTTCGGCCTACCTGCTGACGCCCATGTACGGGCAGATGCGCTGGTTCAACGAGGACCGCAGCATCTGGGACCTGACCGAACTCGGAACCGATGCCTGGGTCATTCCGACCAATTCGGACGGAGGCTGGTATGACGGCGGTATCTGGCTGCGGCTGGACAATCACGAATGGAAATCGACCGATCCCCATTTCAGCACTTGTTGGAGCCACTTGTGGTATGGCATTACGACCTGCTGCAACCGGGTGCTGCATCAGTTCGAAGAGGCCGGACTGGAGCTCGACGAGCAAACGCTGGCTGAAGTTCGTGCCGTGCGTGCATTCTATTATTATTACCTGCTGTCTCTTTTCGGGAATGTGCCGATCATGGAGACCTACGACGTGCCGAAAGATTATATGCCCACGACGTGCGACCGGAAAGAGGTGTATGACTTCGTCGTACGGGAACTGCGCGAGAGCATGGACAAACTGCCCGAAGAACAGCGGTACAGCCGTTTCAACAAGTGGGCAGCCAAGCATCTGCTGGCAAAGGTGTATCTGAATGCCGAATCGTGGCTCGGCAGTGAATATGCCGCCAAGCGCGACAGTACGCTCATCCTCTGCAACGAGATAATCGGGTCTACGAAATACCAGCTCGACGACAGCTTTTCCAATATTTTCAGTCTGCAAAGCGAAACGTCGCCCGAAATCATTTTCGCAGTGCCGTACGACGAAACGACGGGATCGCCGATTTTCCACTGCATCTATGCCAAAACCCAGCACTGGGCCTGCAAGCCGATCTACAACGCGGGATCGGGCGGTTACAATGGATTGCGTGCCGTGCCTTCGTACGTAAAAGAGACATTCGATGCCACCGATCCCGATCATTACAATGACAAACGTTACAGGCAGAGTTACTGCATGGGACAGCAGTACGACTATCTTACCAAGCAGCCGCTCTATTTTACCGACGGTGTGACACCCTTCAATTATGTCAACGAAATCGCCTCGATCGACGCCGCCCGTGAATTCGACGGCTACCGCTTCGGAAAGTACGAGATCAAGATCGGCCAGAAGTGGGAGACCGATCAGGACTGGGTCGTGTTCCGCCTCGGAGAGACCCTGATGATGAAGGCCGAATGTCTGCTTCGCAGCGGAGATGCACAGGGAGCCGCCGACATCGTGAACGAGGTGCGCAGACGCAGTTTCGACCCATCTCTGCCCCAATCCGTGCGCGAACTGACAGCCGAACAGTTGTCCGCCTCGACTGTCGTTGACGGCGTATCCGTGCCTTACGGTGAATTTCTGAAAGAGCTCGGGCGCGAGTTCACGGGCGAAGGGATGCGGCGCGAACAGCTGATCCGATGGGATCTCTATGTAAACGGAAGCTGGACATTCCACACGCCCAAACAGAAGAAATATCTCGAATTGTATCCGATACCCTCTTCCGAACTGCTTTCCAACATTAACCTTCGCCAAAATGATGGATATTCTTATTAAAACAGACAGATGCCCCGTATCCGGGATCAGAAGCATGTTGTTCCTGATTGCCGTCCTATTTCTGCTGCCGGATTGCTCGTCGGCATCCGATACGGAGATTCCCGATCCGGAACCACCGGGACCTGAATCTGTCGAAACTGGGACGCTGCTGCCGGATAACATAACGCTCGTGGCGCGCGTCACCGGACGTTCGGAAAGCGGAGAGACGATTCCCAATCCCAACCGAACGGACGCCCGGTTCAATATAGGACGTACCGATTACAGCAATATGTGGGATGCCGGCAACGGGACGGTCATGTGTGTATTCGGCGACAATTTCGACTACGGAGGCGGTAACTGGAAATCGAACGCCATCGCACTCTCTTCGGATCGTGACTTGACGGACGGACTTTATTATTCGGGGATGCTGATGGACGGCAATGCCGTAAAGGAGATCGTCGTCTCCCGGGCCAAAACCGGGCAGTATCCCGATGGTTCGGAATACGAAGTGACCTGCATTCCTACGGGAGGCATTGCGGTCGGCACCCGTCAGTACCTGAACTACATGAGCGTCCATGACTGGACTCCTACGGGTGATAACGATTATTGGTCGGTGAATTACAGCGAAATCGTTTACTCGGATAATTATGGGGCCGCATGGACCCGTTCGGGCGTCAAATGGAATGCCGACAGCAATTTCACGCAGATCGCCTATCTGAAGGAAAACGGGCTGGTATATATGTACGGCACACATTCGGGACGTTACGGCAACGTCTATCTGGCGCGTGTCAGCGAAACGAAACTCCTCGACAAATCGGCCTACGAATACTGGACGGGCGGCGGCTGGGAGCGCGACGAACAGGCGGCAGAGCCCGTCGCACGGGGAACGGCGTCTGAAATGACCGTTGCCTACAACAGCCGTTACAAACGGTATATGATGATGTATCTGTCGGTCAATCAGCGGGCCATCGTTTACCGGGACGCACCCTCTCCCGAAGGAAACTGGTCGGGCGAGAAGATCATCATGTACGAGGATGGCAATGCACTTTATGCTCCCTACATTCACCCGTGGTTCAACGAAGACGACGAATTGTGGTTTGTCATCTCTCATGCCGTGCCTACATGGAATGTTTTCCTGATGCGTGCCGACCTCGACTGGGATCAGGCGGGGATCAATCTGCTCGCAGAAGGAGGTTTCGAAGAACACCCGACTCAGGCGTTGAGTTACAAGACGATGTGGCATATGAATGCGGCAGCCCTCACTTCGCGCGATGCGCACAGCGGCAAGATCGCCTGCCGTTTCTCGAATACGAATTCCGGCGAGTGGCAGGACGTATGCACTCAGACGGTTTCCTTGCAACAGAACGCCGATTACACGGTCGAGTGCTGGGTAAAATCCGAAGAGGCGCTTCCCGAGGGTGCCTACGTCGGGGTCCGCTTGCCCGACGGCACGATCCACGACATAACAGGCACAGCCCGGGCCGGCGAATGGACACGCTTCGGTTGTGAATTCAATGCCGGTCAGGCTGTAAGTGCCGATGTCTTTTTCGGAGTTTGGGGCGCTCCCGGAATGACGCTCACCGTGGACGATATTTGTCTGAAACCCGTAAAAACAGAATAACCTACAACCAAAAAACAAAAAACCATGAAAAACCGTTATTTCGCAATGTTACTTTTGCTGTCCGCTGCATGCGCCGCCGGATGCGCCGACGATAAAGAGGAGGGCGGCAGCGACATCAAACTCAATCCCGATCCGACGCAGCTTTCGAACATCACCCTGATGAAAGCCACGTTCGCGGCGGACGAGTTCAATATGATTTCCGAACCCGGCTTCGAGCTTTTCCCCGATGAAGCGATCGACTACCGTTCGCTCTGGTATTTCGAAGGAGCGTACAAGGAGCCTTCGCTGGTGTCGAAGCACACGCAGGCACACAACGGTCAGGTCGCCCTGAAACTCGAAAATCCCAACGACGGCAACTGGTGCGATGCCTGCCTGCAATCGATCGCACTCAAAAAGGGAAAGGGTTACACTTTCTCCTGCTTCGGACAGGCTTCGTGGACCGGAATGAATGCCTTTACGGGCGTCCGGCTGGAAGGCGGCCCGATTTACGACGGACAGGCAGGCGATTGGAATCCCGACGTGTGGACCGAATTCACCAAGGAGTTCAATTCCGGCGACTATACGCAGGGCAATGTGTTTTGCGGAGCGTGGGGCTATCCCGGAGTATGGGTCGCACTGGACGATTTCAGACTCGTTCCGACCGGCACCACCCAGACCTCGACCAAATTGGACGCCTGCCTGGCGACGGGAACCGTTTCGAACGCTTCGTTTACGGATATTTCGTTTGCGGGTAAAGCCGTCATCTGGGCCGGACCGAACAATACGGTTTCCATGGCGCTGGCCGATGTTTCGGCCGGAGGCAAGCATTATGCAAACGCATTCGCATTGTCGAACGACATGAATCCCGATGATGGATTCTATATCGCACAGGTTTCGCCCGGCAGCGACGGTATCGTTCCCATTCTCGAACCGTCGGGAGACGGTGAAACCGCCTGTGTTCCGACGGCCGGCGTGACCGTCAACGGCAAACAGTATATCCATTATTATTCGTTCAAGTCGCTCGATCCCGAAGACAGCGACGCATGGACGGCAAACTTTTCCGGGTTGTTGTCATCGGCAGACGGCGGTAAAAGCTGGACCCGTGAGATCCGCGGCCGTTGGAGCGGAGCCGGGCATTTTGTGCAGGCGGCATTCTATTTGAGCGACAGGTATCTTTACATGTTCGGTTCGGACGCAGGCCGTTCCACGCCCAAGATATACGTCGCGCGTATCAAAAGCGACGGTGATATTGCAACAGCGGCCAACTGGACCTATTGGGACGGCACCGACTGGGTGGCGGGAGATCCCGAATCGGCGGCGGCGATCACCTATGGCAACGCTTCCGAAATGTGCGTAACCTATAATGCGGCTCACAAACGCTATATTATGGTTTACCGTTCGGGAACGACGGGCGGTCTGGTCTACCGCGATGCCGGTTCTCCCGAAGGCGACTGGTCGGGTGAAAAACTGTTGGCGCTCGACAATGCCAATCAAGGCGGTTGGTTCTCGCCATCCGTTTATCCCTACTCGTCGGGCGACAATATGTATTTTATCGTTTCGCAACTGTAACTCCCTCTGACATCCGACGGAACCTGGCCGTGCCATGCACGGCCGGGTATCCGTTTTTAAGATCCGACTTTATGCACAAGATCATTTTACCGCTGATAAGTTGTATTCTGTTCGCCTGCTCGCCGCACGGCGGGGAAAACCTGCTCGCCGACGGCGGATTCGAAGAGTCTGCGAAGATGTGGGACATCGGAAAGTCCGAATTGACATCCGAGGCACATGCGGGAAAATTCGCCTGCGCCCTGTATGTCGAAACGCCCCGTTATATACCCGTCTGGTCCGACATCTGCATACAGAAAATAAAAGTGATGCCCGGAAAGGAATACCGGCTTTCCGCATTCGCCCGCATGTCACTGCCTCCGCTGACAAACGGCGTGTATATCGGCGTGCGCCGACCCGACGGCAGTGTCTTGAAAGACAGGCTGTTTCTTCTGTTCGGCAGAGATTGGACCCGAATGGCGCTGGATTTCGATTCCGGCGAGGAGCAGGAACTCATTGTTTTCTGCGGCGTCTGGACAGACCGTAATTCAACCTATTTTGTCGATGATTTCAGCCTGAATATGATAAAATAATTATAAATTCGCGTATTATGCCGCATCGCTCAATCCGTCTATTTTTACTGCTTGCCATATGCATGGTGACGAACGGCTGCCGTCGTGAATCGATCTCGGAGCCCAAGCGTCATTATGTGATCGGATTCTCCCAATGCACCAACGACCTGTGGCGTCAGATCATGATGATCCAAATGCAAGCCGAAGCGGCCAAATATCCGGAATTGAGCATTGTGGTCAGCAATGCGCATAACAATACGCAGTTGCAGATCGATCAGATCCGGGAATTCATCGAGGCGAAGGTCGATCTGCTCATCATCTCGCCTAACGAATCGGAGCCGGTGACACCGATCGCCGTCGAAGCCTTCGACATGGGAATTCCGACGATCATTTGGGACCGTAAAATACATTCGGACCATTATACGACCTGTATCAGCGCCGATAATTACGACATAGGCCGTGACGTAGGACGCTATATCAATACCCTGTTGCCCGAGGGGTCCACGATTCTCGAAATCACCGGCTTGATGAGCTCCTCACCCGCGGTGGAACGACACAAGGGATTCCTTGCCGAAGCGAGTGAAAGCTATTCGGTGCATACGATCTCCGGGGATTGGAAACCCGAAGTGGCAAAAGAGCGCATAGAGGCGATCGGACAATACCGGAATATCGACCTGATTTTCGCCCATAACGACGATATGGCGCTGGCGGCCTACGATGCGATCAATGAAGCCGATTCGCTCAGTGCGCAGCGGATAAAATTCATCGGAATAGATGCGCTCGTCGGAGTAGATGCGGTTCTCGACGGCAGACTGCAAGCCTCATTCCTCTATCCCACGGGAGGAGACAAGGTCATGGCGATCGCCCGGCGTATCCTTCTTGGCAAACGGGTAGAGAAGAGCTACCAACTGCAATCGGCACTCGTCGATTCTCACAATGCCTACACGCTCAAGGCGCAGCAGGAACAGATAGTCAGTTATCAGGAACAGATCAACAAACAGAAAACGGTCCTTGAACAATATGACCGGAGCGTTGACAATCTGAAATATTCATTGTGGGCCGTCATAATGATCGCCCTTATTGCGGGAGGAATGGGTATTTATGCCATCCGATTGAATCTGCGTCTCCGACGCCGCAACGAAATTCTGACCGCAAAAAACACAGAAATCGAAATTGCCACCTGTGAGTTGATGGACAAACATGCCCAGATAGAGAATGTAACGGCTCACAAATTACAGTTCTTTACGAACATCACCCACGAGATACGCACTCCGCTGACGTTGATTCTCAATCCGCTCGACAGCATCGTCAAGCGGGAAAAGGACCCCGAAATTCAACGTAATATCTGGACGATTCAGCGTAACGCGCGCCATCTGCTGAATGTTGTGAATCAGATTCTCGATTTCCGGAAGATCGAAAATAATAAAATGATGCTTACGCTGAAACAAGTGGATATCGTGCAGTTTACCCAAGAGATACTCAGTTATTTCGAGACTTATGCCGAAACGGAAAAGATCGTCTATAAATTCCGTACGGACACGCCGCATCAGCAGTTGTGGATCGATACCGATAAAATCGAACAGGTGTTGCTCAACCTGCTTTCCAATGCTTTCAAATATTCGCCCAAATACGGTACGATCCTGGTGTCGGTGACAGATAACGGTCCGAGCGTGCTGATCGAAGTCGAGGATAACGGGAAAGGTATAGACAAAGAGAGCCTTCCCCGGATTTTCGATCGTTTTTATGCGCTCAAAAACACGTCGAATTACAGTACGGGGATCGGATTGCACCTGACTCGGGAATATGTCGAGCTGCATCATGGACACATAACGGCGGACAGTCTTCCGGGGGCCTATACCGTTTTCCGGGTCGAATTGTTCAAGGGAAAATCGCACTTCGGAGAAAATGCCGCTTTCGACGAAACTCTTTCGACGAATTATCTTGCGGACGAGGTGATCGACGACAATAAGGTCGATGCGCTATTAGCCAAGAAATACGACGAAACGATCGTCATTGCCGAAGATGATCCCGAGATACTCGCCTATCTTAAGGACGAACTTTCAACGAACTTCCGCGTTATTGCCGTCAATAACGGTTACGATGCCGTTAAAGCCGTGATGGATAATGAAGTGTCGCTGATTCTGAGCGATGTGCTGATGCCCGCGCTCAACGGATTCCAGTTGTGCAGCAACATAAAATCGAATATAGCGACCTGTCATATTCCGATCGTGCTGCTTACGGCTCTTTCGGATGACAACCAACGGATTTACGGAATTGCAGAAGGAGCCGATGAATATATTCACAAGCCGTTCAATATGCAGTATGTCCGTCTGAAAATTATCCGGATCATCGAAGAGCGGAGGCGCCTTGCCGATACGTTCGCCCAAAAATTCGGCCGTCTGACGAGGCACGAAGCCGCAAACCTCCCTTGCGTGGACGATGTGTTCCGGGATAAGCTCTTCGATCTGATCGAGGCGCAGCATAGCGACAGCAATTTCAAAATCGAACTGATGAGCGATATGTTAGGCATGTCGAGAATATTGCTTTATCGGAAAATCACAAGTATTTTCGGAATGTCCCCGTCGGATTTACTGCGCAATTTCCGGTTGCAGAAGGCTGTTCAGCTGTTAACAGATCAACGGCGCAATGTAAGCGAAGTCGCATATACAGTAGGATTCTCGTCCCCCGCTTATTTTGCAAAATGCTTCAAAAGCGTATATAACATGACACCGACGGAATATATGTATCGAACGCGAGAATAGATTATGTTTTAGAAACCTATTTGAACCAACTGTGACTTGGACTATGAAATCCTTGAATTAGAACTCATATCTGGATATTCAAAATGTCGATTGTTAGATAGAAATATGAATGCGACTTGTTGTGTTGTATAACCAAGTTGGGAAGATAACGTTTTCGACATAGTTATTGGTAAATCAATTCGGGTATTTTGCAATAGGACTTGGAGGAATAGTACCTATTGGGATTTTTTGTATGTTTTCGTATCTTTGTTGTGGTTATTTGAAACAAGGAAATTCAGTGCAATCAACTGAAAAGAAACCGTTGCCATCTCGTTACCTATTCTCCCATATAAAAGTTGTAACGACCCGATAAATCGAATCGTTACAGTTTTTTAATCCCGT
>ERZ779729.1258-NODE-1258-length-18805-cov-1.779253_pt1 | contig 18805 bp, 32 predicted proteins | sample MGYA00511072_ERZ779729 | MGnify/ENA primary metagenome ERZ779729 (study PRJEB29588, sample SAMEA2156675) | human gut metagenome | biome: human gut; feature: human-associated habitat; material: faeces | place: Denmark | collected 2008/2010 ...
CTTCTTGCCATAAAAATAACCTCCAAACTGAGTAATTTTATCTTACATCAGTTTGGAGGTTTACACAAACTTTGGGATACTCCCGAATATGTAAACGACACTATTTATTAGTGTCGTTGTCAAACTTGTTAACCTCATTTGTTACAAGATTGCGAATCCAACCAGATAAGGATCTACCATCAGAATTAGCAATAATATCTGCCTTGGCTTTGATCTCTTTTGGTAAAACAATCATAACTCTTGTATTGTCTTCTTTGATTTTACCTTGTGCCATAGTTGTTACTCCTTTATTCGTGATATAGTTGATTATAAGTTGTCGCAAACTTTATGTCAATTATTCCTGAGAAATTGGCACAAACCTATTGACAGGTTGATAGCAACTTGCTATAATACAAGCTATCAAAGGTAATCCATTACATACTATAGAGAGGAGGATACATATGGATTTACAGAGATATGACATTATAAAAGCAAATATAAAATATGAAGGTGGATCTGTACAAACGAATGAACGTCCATATGTTATCATAAGCAATCCAATAGGAACAAAACATGCTTCTATAATTACAGTGATGCCTTTGACAACTAAGCTCAAGAAATTAAATATGCCTGTTCATAGTTGTATTAATGCAGATGATGATAATGGTTTAACAGAGTATTCTATGGTACTCGGAGAACAAATTATAACAATATCCAAGGACGAAGTTATTGAAAGACTTGGTAGTGTCACTAATCAAAATGAAAAAAGAATGATAGACAAGGCTTGTTTCAACGGATTATTTTTTGGAACTGGATATAGATTAGAGGAGGCGAGAGCATAATGTATGTAAGCAAAGAAAAGGCAAAACAGATAATTGATGAAGCTCCTGGCATGATATGGATTGACTCTTTTAATGGAATTACTTTTATTCATACAAGACCAAGACAAATCACTATTGATGAGGGGAAAAGAATAATTAACAAGGCGAATACGGTTGATTATCAGGATAATGATTTCTTTGGACTGCTTTCATTAGATGGAGTACAGGAATTTATGGTACACAATATCAAATTTCCTCAGATAGAGTCCTGATTATAGAACTCGAAATACCATATAATAAAAAATATCGAATAAAAAGCGAACAAATCTCGAACTGATGTTCTGAAATATATTGACAAGAACAAATGTTTGAAGTATTATAATTTTTGTAAGCGACAAAAAGATAGAGCCAAGCGATTCAAACGCTGCGCCAACAGCTTTCTACTTGACTCTATCAACCAAACACATACAACAGCATTAAGCCATTGCAGAAGCGAAATATCGCTTGTACTTATTTTACATATATTTCGAAAGAAAGTCAAGTTTCAAGCGTTTCTGCAATTAAAATTCCTAATTTGCACAATTGAATATGGAGAATAATATTATAGGGCTATCGCCAAGCGGTAAGGCACAGGACTTTGACTCCTGCATTCACCAGTTCGAATCTGGTTAGCCCTGCTATGTGACATTCCACCCGGTATGTTACAGAACGCAGGATTGATTCTGTAAGCGCAAACCATAAGTTGCGTGATTACTTATGGAGAATAATCTACTAACAGATTACATAGCTGGCATCTATTAGTTTTATAGTTCTTCTGGGTTTTAAATTGTATAGGATGTCAGCAACTTGGATCATTAGCACAACTGGTTAGTGCATTCGGCTCATAACCGAAAGGTTCAGAGTTCAAGTCTCTGATGATCCATTGTTGAATTAAACAAAGAGAGGAGATGATTACGTTGGCACAATATGTAATTACAGACGGTTCTCGTTGGATTATGAGAAATCGTAATGGTAAATATGTTCCAACATCTTGCGAGGCATTGGCTGATACATTTTCAAATAAAGCAGTCAATAATCTATATAATAACTCGCTACCCAAAGCCTTAAAATCAGTATTTTATATCCAGAAAATTGATACTCCACCCGATAATGTAAAGCAGATTACACAATCAGAAGTGGAAAATAATACTGAAAAAGTTATGGTTGCTGAAAATATTCAGAAATGGATTGATAAAATAACTGATTTAAATGGATTGGCAACAGATGCATTACATAGAAAAGAAGAGTTGTGTGAAGAACTTAGCTTTGTAGATAGGGAATTATCCGACATCAATCATTATATAGAATTTTGCAATCTTAATGCAGCACAAGGATGGAAGGCATATAAGATGATAAAGGAACGGAGAATAAAAAGAAGAAGTATAAAAAATGAGATACAAATTCTTAACATTATTCTTGATAAAAAGATCTCTGATACAGTTACAAATGAAATTTTGGAATCCATGTCGAAAATGGATAAGCGTACATATGAACCACGAGTAATGAACGAGTTGTTTGATTTGTAAAGGAAGGATATACATATGGTGATTTGTAAAAGACGTTATATACCTATGGTTAATGTTATGTCGTTCTCAAAGGACAAGCATGAGAAGTTTTGTAGATGTCCAAAATGTTATTCAGAGACAAAACATAGTCAAATTAAAGATGATGAATTGAATTTTAAAGAGATTTTAGAAACTAAGAAGATTGGAGACATGCGAAAGTGATAGTAAAAAAAATAAATTTATCACCCGATCAATTGGCAATAGTTGATAGATATTGTCGCAATGATTTACGAGAATTAAAGAAAATTTGTCTGCCGCTAATATCCATGAAGGGTGTTGCAGATATGGAAATTGATGATTTGTTAAGTGATGCGATGAAGGTATTGCTTGAGACAGTTGAAAATTATGATTGCTCAAGGAATGATAATTTCGGAGCATATTTGACAACAAATATTAAACGTTCGTATTTAGATTGGACAAGAGATAGAATGCGAGATAAACGTGTTAATTATGCAAGGGATAGAAATGGGGATATTATTTATGATTACTACGAAGAGAATGGAGAGAAGAAGAAAAGAAAAGTAATTCTTAAACCATTAACATTAGATGTGACAACAGAGGAAGGAAAGGAAATTAGAGATACGATAGCTTCAGATTTTCGTGTGGAGAATATTTTTATAAGAGAAACAAAATCTGAATGGCATCAAGAAGTTAATGATTACTTAAATAGTTTGTCTCCTTTGCAATACAAGATAATTATGATGCTTGCTGATAAATACACAAAAGAAGAGATTTGTGAAATCTTACATATTGAACCATTTCATTATGATAATCTTTTAAAAAAGATTACTTCTGATGAAAAAACTAAGCCTTTAAAGAGTTTGATGGGAGGAAAAATTCTATGAAATTAATAAGAGATAAGGTAAAAAAAGATACTTACATGGCATCTAAAATATGTGGAATGATTGAAAGAGAAGATCTTAGAAATGATCATCCGCAACAGAGAAAATCTGGTCAATGGGAAGAAGAGGTTAGAGATAATTTTATAGTAACCGTTATTCAGAATGAAGATTTTGATCCAATTAAGATTTGTGAGCAGCTTACGGAAAACGGTGTTATTTTGTGGCTAATTGATGGATTACAGAGATGTACTACAATAGAAAACTATAAAGCAGGTAAATTTGCACTTGGTAAAAAAATAAATCCATCAGTGATCGAGTATCAGGAAGTGAAAAAAGATGAAAATGGAAAAATTGTCAAAGATGAAGACGGTAATACAGTATATGAAATCGTTTCTTTTGATTTAAAGGGGAAAAGTTATGCTCAATTACCAGAAAGATTAAAGGAAGATTTTAATAATTGTCCAGTAGAGGTAGTAAAACATCTTGATTGTAGCGATGAAGAAGTGGGGCGACATATTGTTAGATATAACAGTGGAGCAAAAATGAACGTTGCCCAAAAAACGATTACTTATATGTGTAATGTTGCAAAAGATGTCAAAGAATTATCTGGACATGATTTCTTTAGTGATTGTGCAAAATTTTCTGATGTTAAAGATAGAAATGGAACTATTGATAAGATTGTAAACGAAACAATTATGGGGCTTAACTTTTTTGATCAGTGGAAAAGAAATGCAATGCAGCTTGGAAAGTTTTTAAACGAAAATGCAACCAAGGAGATGTTTAATAAGTTCAAGGAATATCTTGATAGATTGTACAATATTGTAACACCGACAACAGGGAAATTGTTTAGTGAGAAAAATGCACTTATATGGTTTATGCTCTTTGACAAGTTTGAAAAAACAGGATATCCCGATGAGAAATTTGGAAAATTCTTAAACGAATTTGAAAAGCTAAAGAATGTAAAAGTTGTTGTAGAGCATACTAGAAAACCAAAAGGAACTGAAGAAACAAACAATTTATCATTTGCTGAAATTGATACATGCAATTCTACAAAGGATAAAGGAATGATTACAGACAAATTACATATTTTAGAAACACTTTTAAAAGATTTTTTAGCCAACGAATCAATGACGACAAAAGAAACAGAGAATATTAAAGAAGATGACAATACAAAAGAAACTACACTTTCATTTGTTCAGAAAAATGTAAATTCAAATGTAATCGAAGAAGACATTGAATGTTATGAAGGTATGATTGACTGTTGTGTGAGAGTCGATTCAGAAGTGTACAAGCAGTGTAAAACGGCATTAATTGCACTTGTGGCTTATGCTTGTAAAAATGAAAAAGACATGGATTTTGAACGGTGGATTCAGAAGTATCAGAAAAATAGCTCTGGTTTTAGTGATGATCAGAAAGTCAATTATACATATATGAAAAATAGTTTTGATAGCTTTATAAAGAGAGGATAATAAAGGGGAAAGGCAGTCAATAATGTCTATCGACTGCCAAAATACAAAATAGTCAACATATGAATCGAAAGACTCATAAGCCAGTATATATTATATGCTTTTCAAAGAAGATTATCAATACTTCAACGGCTAATTCTTATCAGTTCTGATAGAGTCTTTTGGTTCTTAATATAAAAATGAAAAGAGGAATATAGTATGGGAATGGATTATACGCATTCTGGAAGCACAAATTATCCAAGATTTGATAGAGAAATTTGTGCTGTAGCAGAAGTTTGGTGGTAAAAAATCTGAGAATTTAAAGGAAAGAGAAAACACAGAAAATGAAAGACCACTTGGATATTGGTTTGGCTTCCTTAGTTCAGACGATTCAGATTTGCCCAAATTTATTTTTCCAGAAGGGACAAATGATATCCTTGTAAAATGGTTCAACGATATATATGGAGAATTCACAATAGAAGAAACTAAAACTATTTGGAAGGAGATTTCTAAACATCCAGAAATTGAAGATATCTCAGAGCAGATTTGGCATGAATTAGAATGTGACGTTGAAATATTTGAGGAAGCGTGGGAAATTTGCCAGTAATTAGAATTTTAAAGGAGATAAAAGTTGGGATGGAAAATGTGTAAAGCAATTCTGATGGAATTAAAAAGAATATAAATCATCATATTCATTTTGTTACAAAGATGAATGCTTGGAGTATAAGTTTTGCCGAAAGTGTAAAGTCGCTCACGGTAGGTAAATAAATTGAGGATTAGAAAAGGAAGGCGTGTATGTTAGACGAATTATTAAAAGAAATTGCGGAGTTACGAGAATATAAAAATAAATATGAATCTGCAATGAAAGAAAAACAAGCAATGTCAAATTTGATATATGGATATATGATGACAGAATACGAAGGACTGTCAAAAGAAGATAGAATATTAAAATATAAGAAAGAGTTTTGTGCTAATTGCAAACGTGAAAATGATTGTGATTGTAAATTACCAGATGATATTTGCAAACCGATTCCAAGTGACAACGCATGGATTCCTGAAATTGTAATTTGTGGGAGAACGCGCAAATTATGTGATGATGTGAAAAGGTTATAGGACTTGATCTATTCAATTCAATATTGTTATATTCACGATTTAAAATTTTAAAATGAAAAAAGAGAATATATAAACAGGTGATTAAATATCGCCAATCTAAAGGAGAGAAAAAATGGGATGTCATACATGGTTTAAACGACCAATTACGCCTGAGGAATTTCAGATGATGAAAGATTATGCTCCTATTGATATTTATAATCTTGTAGGAGATTCTGAAAAGAACATTAGAAATGGGACATATGATAAAGCGTTATATGAATTTTTAATGAAATCATATAATGAAAATCTTCCATGTGTTTATGGTTACTACTGGTGGCAACTAGGATATGGAGAAGACAATCCTAAATTCCTTAATGGTGAAGCTAATGTTTCGTTAATTTATGGGAAATTATATGTAGAAGTTCCTGAATACTGGGATACTTTTAGGGTTCTTCGTTATCCTAGAAAAGTTATCGGAAGTCGTAAAGAACTGAGAAGATGGATGGGGAAGAAATATTTTCATCTAAGTGATGATCAATTAAGTAAAATATCACAGTTCTTTAAAGAAAATTTAGGTGGAGTTATTACGTTTGGTTAATGTATTCACCTGAAAGGAGAATAATGTTATATAGATTCAATAAAGGAAATCCAATAGGAATTTGCCGTGTCAAAAATCTTCAAATTTGTTGGTACGATATGACGCAAGATGGAGATTGTTTTGACGAAAGTTTTGCTGGTATAAAAGCACCACTACAATATATTTTAAGTTATGTTGAAACTGAAGAAGATAAATGGAAAGATGATCGTAGTAGAGTGTTTGTGAATATGGATAATGGTGATGTATATGAGTTGATTATGAGAAAAGTTAAGTCGCTGTGTAGTAATTTTGATGATAAGTAAAATCAGATAAAAATTCTCTTTCTTTGGATTGTGAGGTGGAATATGACGTTAGAAACTTGTATGGAGATAGGAAAAAGTTGCGGATTAACAAAAATAGAAGAATGTTATGATAATATTTATCTTCATTCTTCTATGATATTTAAATATCAGAATATAAACAAAGAAATTGAAGAATTACAAAGGAATATATTCTATCATGAACCTGATTTATTTTGTCAGATATTTGATAGTACAAAAGAAGATTTGATAAAAAAGGGATGGAAAATAAAAGAATAAAGAAATGCTTTTCTTTGGATTGTGAGGCGAAAAGATGGAAACAAAAGAAATAGAAGTATCTAAAACAATAAAATAATACACCTTAACAGAGGACGAATACCATAACCTAATAAATAATAATATGGAATATGGTAGTAGGAAAACCAAAGAGTATATTATTTTTTGTTTCAAATATTACAAACTTAAATTAAATTTTAGTGGAATGGCAAAGTTCATTGAGGATATTATTGATTTTGTAACAGGAAATAGGAATTATATTCCCAATTTATATAACAAAACATTCTTTGAATGGTTAGATGAACATAGATAACAATAACAAGAATGTTCGATTTCTTTGGAAAATGAAAGGAGATTTTATATGGGTGTATCATGTGATATTTGTAAATATGGATGTGAACATGATTATGTGAAAAATAATTATTATTGTTCAAATAAGAACAGTTGCCATCCAATAGCAGATTCCCCAATTGTTAAGAATTGTAGATATGGAGAAATAGACCAATGGAAATATGATTTTAAATATAAACCAAATAAGAGTGATAAAAATGTATCGAAAAAACTTATGTATGAAGAATTGAAGAAGATTCTTTTTGGAATTAAGTTAAAAGATATTGATACTATTATGAAAGAAATTAATGAACTACAAGATAAAATTACATCATACAGAGAACCATATAAATGTGAAACTTGTGCGGTTAAAGAGTGCGATGTATATGCATTAGGTTGTAGAGATTGTAGTGGTTGGAAGTAGTAAGAAAACTTCGATTCATTGGGTTTTTGAAACACCATTTATTACCAATAAATTGCTAACTGGGTATGAACCGTACCCTCTATCCCATTGCAGTTAAGCGTTTGGGAATACCTTTAGAGGAGATAAGGATTATTCCTTATCTTTATCCTCAAAGTATTTCTCGATAAGTTTTTCGAGAAATTGTGCAACACTCATATCTAATTGAATTGCTTCAATCTTAGCTTTCTTTAATAATTCTGAATCAAGTGTTGTTGTAAATTTTGATTTTGCCGTATCTATTCACCTCACGATTATAATACCATGCATACGTATATAAGTCAATACGTAAAAACTTATTATTTTAATTGACATATACGTATGTACGTGCTATATTATAATACGTAAGGAGGTGTTTTTTGTGAAAGTAAATAGAACAGAACAACAGATTATAAAAAAGAATAATCCAATATACGATATAGTTGATCAGTATTGTTTCTATTCTAAGAATGTATATAATCAAGCAAATTATATTATGAGACAAGAATTCATAAATAATGGAAATAAAATAGGAGCTTATGAAGCGCAAAAACTTATGCAGAATATGGACTGTTATAAGGAATGTGGCTCTCAAGCTGCACAGAAAACAATTCAGTTAGTAGATAAAATGTGGAAGTCTTATTTTAAGGCTATCAAGGACTGGAAGAAACATCCTGAAAAGTATCTAGGTATGCCAAGACTTCCAAAATATCTTCCTAAAGATGGTAGACAGGTTTTTATGTTGAAGAATATACAATGCTCATTAAATAATGGACAATTCAGAATTGCATTTAAACCTTTTGGTGGTTATACAGTGAAGACTCATGCAGTTGGTAAATTGATGCAGTGTAGATTTGTCCCTAAAGCTGATTACTATGTGATGGAAATTGTATATGAGATTGAAGTTCCTGATGCAGTAGAAGAGAGAATAAGAATATGTAGCATTGATTTAGGAACAGAAAATCTTGTGACAATGGTTAATAATGTTGGTTTGCAGCCAGTAGTAATCAAAGGTGGTGCAATAAAATCTGTTAATCAGTTTTATAACAAAAGAAAAGCTGAAATGCAATCTCAGCTAAAGAAAGAAACTGGTAGAGATTGGAGCAAAAATCTTCAGAAGCTTACAGACAAGAGATATGAGAAGATCAAATATCTTATGCACTGTGCAAGTAAAAAGGTGGTGGATTATTGTGTAGAGAATGAAATTGATACATTGATTATTGGATTAAATAAGAAGTGGAAACAAGAAAACGAGAATAAGCAGAACTTCACATATATTCCATTTGATATGTTAATTAGTCAAATCCAAAGCAAGTGTAAAGAATATGGTATCGAAGTCGTTATGACAGAAGAAGCATACACAAGTGGAACATCATTTTTGGATAAAGAACAACCAGTAAAAGAGAATTACAATAAAGAAAGAAGAGTATATAGAGGTCTGTTCGTTGCAAACAATGGTAAAACAATTAATGCTGATGTGAATGGTGCTTATCAGATTATGAAAAAGGTAGTTCCCGATGTCTTTGACGAGGGAATAGAGGGTGTTGGTTCTCACCCAATTAGGTTAGAAATAGCGTAATAAATAGATTAAATTAATCTAATGAATCGCACATTTCTTGAGGAATTTTGGAGGTGAAATAAATGGCAAAATGGGGAACTAAAAATCCACCACAGAAAAAAGGAAGATATTTAGTAACAATAGAAACATCTTTTGGAAGACAGGTAAGACAAGCTGATAGATGTGAATATCCAAAGGGAAACTGGACATGGAATGTTTTACCAAGTGGTAGCACCGTAGATGTGATTGCGTGGCAGAAATGTCCTGAACCATATAGAGAATAAATTAGGTGAGAGAGTGAAAATAAAGGATATAATACGAGATAAATTAAGAACTTGGTTGTTTGAGACTGAATTAAAGGACTTGCAAAAATCTACTATACAGATGGAAATGGCACGAAACCAATATTCAGACGCATATAGATTAGTCAATGATTGTCATCAATTAATGAATTCAATGATAGATGTCGGAACTGATATTCATTTATATAGCGACCATTCTTGGGCGGTTGTATGTATTAAAGGTTATCCAGAGTACGTATCATTTATGCCATTGTCATCTGATGATGCTCGTAGTGTAATCAGATTTTTACAACGATTCAAATATTCGAATAAGGTGGTTGATTCACCTTATGGATTTAAAAATATGATTAATGATCATATTATGGATAATCCATTTGAAAAGTAAAGTGAGATGAAATGGTGAAATTAACAATTGATATTCCAAAAGGATATGAAAAGAGATTTTATCACTGATAAGTTCAAAGATTTCTTTTCAAGAGTAATTGCAGATATTAACTACGATGGTATGTGTGGTAATTATGAAAAGGAAATTGCAGAAATGTTTTTAGAAGCGTTTGATAAGGCTATTGTTGGCGATGTTATTTCAGTTGCAAATATATCTTTTAACAAAGAAGATATGCAGAAGATGATTCAAGATGAATTAAAGAAATTTCAAGTAGAGAATAATCTAATATAGAAGCAATTCTATTCACGGCTGATCAGCCAAATTTTCCAAGCAAAGAGAGGTGAGAAAATGATATATTGTAACAATATAGATGCAAGATATAATAGTATATATAGAAATACCTTTAATGATTTACAATACATTGATGACGGAACACATTATAATAAAGATTTTTGGGCTTTTGCATATAAAGAAGATGAGAGAGCATTAAATCTTATGTGCAAGCCTGTAAAGGGTAGAATCAAAGAAGATAAATATTTTTATGAATACAAAGTAAATGGTAGAGATTTAAAAAAGAATGGTGTAACTATATATGCAAGATTATTTGCTGATACATATGAAGAAGCTGTAGTTGGATTTAACAAATTGGTTAGAACTAGAATTATGTCTCTAAAAGATGAAATTTATAAACTGGAAGATATGCTGATTAATGAAAATCAGTGAGAATATTTCTTAGCTTGGACATTCGTTCAAGTATTTCCAAAAACAAAAATATAACAATGAAATATTTTTTTTCTATGGTTTTAGCAGACGTGTTAATTCCATAGGATTTTACAACAAAATAATTAAGAAGAAAGGAATTAAGCAGTAACTCCTAGGTAATTATGGTTACGTAACCTCTGTAAAATAGTGTATTTTGACAGAGAATAAAGAAAAAAATAATTCTCAAGGACTACGAGTATTAAGTTTATGTGGTGGCGTTGAAACAGGATTGTATGCGTTACAGCAGCTCGGAATACCTATAAGAGAATATCATACATATGAAATTTTGCCAGAAGCCATAACAGTTTCTCAGTACCATTTTCCGTTTGTAGTACATCATGGCGATTTATATGAAGCGGATTTTGAACAGTTCAAAGGATTTGATTTACTGTTGGCAGGAACTTGTTGTCAGTCACTTTCAAGAGTGCGAATTGAAAGTAAAGAGGTCAACAATGGTCTTGATGGTAAGTCAGGAATTTTCTTTAAAGCAATTGAGTGTCTTAGGGCAATTCAGCCCAAATATTTCATGTTTGAAAATGTAATACCAAGTAGTGACGAAGATCTGAAGACAATGACAGAATGTATTGGTGTAGAACCTATTCTGATTGATTCAGGAAAATTTTCTGCGCAGAGTCGTGAAAGATATTATTGGACAAACATACCATTAGGTAAATTACCTGATGAATCTCCATTAGTTTTGAAAGATATTATGGAGAAAAGTGTAGATGAGAAATATTTCTATAAGAAAGATTTTGAAATCTTGGATATGAGCAAACGTGTATGTGCAGAGTTAAAAGTTAATTCTATGGAAATGAATAGAAGAATTTATAATCCAAATTTCAAGTGCTGCACATTGACTTGTATAAATGGTGGATATCACGAAAAGAAAGTATTAGATGGTGGTAGACCACGAAAACTTACAGAAGTTGAATATGAAAGATTACAGGGATTACCTGATAATTTTACAAAAGTTCAGCTCAATAGTCGTTGGTTATCATACTCAAAAAGATGTAGTTTAATGGGCAATGGATGGAATGAACCTACTATTGAATGGATTTTGAGTGGATTAAGAGAATAAAAGAAAGGAGTAAGAGGTTTGGTATACCGAAAACGCAGCGTTTACTCCTGATACATAATGATAATAAATAGAGTCTGGCAGATGCCAAATAGTAACACATTTTCAATTAAGCCAATCAAAGAGCTGATTGAGAAATATGCAATAGGTAAGATTGTTGATCCATTTGCAAATAGCAATAAATTAGCGACAGTAACAAATGATCTAGATACACAATATGATACTGATTACCATATGGATGCATTGGATTTCTTAAAGATATTCGATGATAACTCAGTAGATACAGTGTTATATGATCCACCATACTCGCCACGACAGGTAAGCGAATGTTACAAAAATCTTGGACAGACAGTAAATATGCAGACAACACAAGCTTCCTACTGGTCTAAACAGAAAGAACAGATAGGAAGAATTGTAAAGAAAGATGGTATTGTAATTACTTGTAGCTGGAATAGTGGTGGCATTGGTAAGAAGTATGGATTTGAAATTCAGGAAATTCTACTTGTTCCTCATGGTGGTTGGCATAATGACACAATTGTTGTGGTTGAAAAGAAAATTGAGTAGAGAATAACATAATATGAAGTTCCAAGTAAAGCGGAATTTCTTGTGATGAAAGGAGAGAATATAACATGCAGAAATGTGAAAATAATATTGAATGTCAGTTAATAAAGGGAACAACTATTGATTTTAATGGGATTTGTAATCATGTAAGAGAATTTACATCTGATACATTTGCCTTTGTGTGTAAGAATTTTGATACAAGTTTAGAAATTATTCTTGAAGTGATACCTAAGAACCAGATTAAAAGAATTATTTTTAATCATTCAGAAGATGATGTTGAAAAAATACTTATCAAGGAGGACAAGTAAATGATAGATATTCAGTGTAAAGATGGAAAATATATTATTGACGCAAGAATTCATAGTGAAGTTGATACAAATGATATTGCAAAAGTGCAGGAAAGATTTACTTCTGATTGTGCTTATGAGTTTGCAGAAGCTATGAGAGAAGCAGTAAACGTTAGCCATTTGGTAATGAAAGAACAGAAGGAGATCAAATTAGATGAATAAAGAAAAACAAATTGAAGTATTAGAAGATCTGAAATCTTATGTAAATGAAAATTGGGATGAGTATGAATACGCTGATGATATAAAGGATGCCAATGTAGCACTAGATGCAGCACTAGCTTTAATCAAATCGTCTAATGTTGCAGGTACATTAACCATAAATGATAAAAGTTATATAGTTCTTGAAGGCTAAGAATCATAGATCTCTTCGGTAATGAAAAGAGGTGAAGTTTTTGAAAATTACAGAAATGAATATTTCGGTTAGATTGTACATAATTTTACACAAACACGGAATTGAAAACATTGAAGATATGAGTAATTACACACCTGATGACATCATTCGTTGGAAAGATATTGGAAGAAGATCATTAGAAGAATTATTAAGTATAATGAAAAGCAATGGTATCAAGTTTAAAGGAGAATAAACAATATGAAGAAGTGGCACTTACGTATTAATACTCACAAATCTTGGTACAGAGATAAGTTAGCAAATCATTCTGCATATGATATACATTTTCTACCAAGTATTGAATTATATTATGATTCTATAATGGATTGCATTAATGAGAACAGCAAAGAAAGTCCACAATTATCTATTCAGTGGTTAGTATGGAGTGTAAATATCTGGCTTGATTATGACAAGAAAGGAAAGAGATAGCATGAAGAAGAAAATTTTAGCAGTTGCATTAGGATTAACATTGTGTTTTGGAATGATTGGATGCACTTCAAGTGATGATTTGGCAGCCTCTAATATTACAAATGAACAACAATCTAAATGTGAACATGAATATAAAGAAATTGATTGGCATGTTCAGTCATATTCGGATGGTAGTAATATTGGTTATGATATTTATTGCCATAAATGTGAATATGAAACAAATGTTAGTTATAAAGAATGGAATAAAATTCAAGCAGATATAGAATATAAGAAGGAAAATAAAGCACAGTAAACCGAAGTTTCTTTTGAATTTTCAAGGGCAAGTCGCTCAAAAATCCAAGTAAAAGAGAATATTACAAAGAAAGGATAATTAGTAGCTGGCTTTAAAGGTTGCAACCGCTTTGGTACTAATTATTGAAACTACAAAATGATAAGTATTACACACCAATAGAATTGGCGAATTACTGTTGGGATAAGGTTTTTGAAGTTGTTGGCGAAGAAAATATATCAGAGATTATTGAGCCTAGTGTTGGGAATGGCAGTTTTCTTCATCATGCAGAGCAACTACCACATTTTGCGTATGATATTGAACCTGAGTGCGAATCTAATTTTACTCATATCTTTAAGCAGGATTATTTAAGTGCTGATATAAAGTATCTTTGGGGAAGGCTGATAATAGGAAATCCACCATACGGAAGATGTTTAAATATGGCACAGAAATTTTTTAAGAAGTCAGTTGAAATTGCAGATACAATTGCATTTATTCTTCCTATAAGTCAATTGAATAACACAAGGTCAATGTATGAGTTTGATTTGGTATATAGTGAAGATTTAGGTATCCAGCATTATACAGATAGAGATTTACATTGTTGCTTTAATATTTATCGCAGACCTGATAGTGGAGAATTAAATAGTAAACCAGTCGCAAAATTAAAGGATGTCACTATATATCGGCAGGATAGCAAGGGATATAACGAGAAAGATTTTGATGTTCGTATGTGCTATTGGGGTGATGGATCTGCTGGAAAGATATTAAAGGATGATGAACATTATTCGGCAGAATATAAAATCAAGATAAATAATGAAGAATTAAAAGAAGATATTATTGAAGTGCTTACTACATTTGATTGGAAGGAATATCTAAATTGTATTGCAATGAGAAAAATACAACAATTTCACATTGTCGATGTCTTAAAGAAGAATATCAAAGGAATTAAATAAGAGAATAATACATTGAAAGGAGCAAGAGATTTGCTGCAGCGTTAAATCTGGATTTGCTCTGAGTAAGAAATGTTAGAGATTAACAAAATATACAACGAAGATTGCTTTGAAGGTATGAAAAAGATTGATGATAAGTCAATAGATTTTATTTTTACGGATCTTCCTTATAATACGACTAATAATTCTTGGGAATGTGAAATGCCGTTAAATGATTATGTCGAGTTATCAGGTCAATATTTTTATGAAACAGATTTATTCAAGTTAGCTCAAGTAACAAATAGCAGTCTCGAATATACAAGAGATTGGTTCTACGAGAATAAGAAAGATGGCTTATGGAATCATTACAATCGAATCATCAAAGATAACGGTTGTATTGCACTATGGGCGCAGTCACCTTTTGATAAGAGACTCGCTTGTAGTAATGAAAAGCTATATCGCTATGAATGGATTATCGAAAAAACCAAAGCAACTGGTCATCTAAATGCAAAGAAAATGCCTATGAAGGCACACGAAAATGTCTTAATTTTCTATAAGAAACTCCCTACTTACAATCCACAAATGACAGAAGGACATACACCTGTTCATTCTTATACAAAACATACAACAGATGGTAGCTGTTATGGTGCTACAAAGACTGGTATTTCAGGTGGTGGTAGTACACAAAGATACCCAAGAGATGTTCTGCAGTTCAAGTGGGACACTCAGAAAAGTAGCTTACATCAATGTCAAAAGCCTGTTGAAGCGTGTGAGTATTTTATTAAAACCTATACTAATCCAGGAGATTTAGTTCTTGATTCGTGTGCAGGAAGTTGTACCACTGCAGTTGCAGCTTTGAATACAGGTAGAAATTACATATGTTTTGAGAAGGACAAGGATATTTTTGAGGTTGGAAGTAAGAGAGTAGCTGAATATGCTAATCAGGATTTATTGATAAGTGCAACTTAATTAAGAGAATAAGAACAATGAAAGGAGACGAGGTTCGTGTACACAAGAAGGAATTCCTTACTCCAAGTAATTTATGAAATATATGGGTTCAAAATCTCGTATAGTTGATAATATTTTACCGATTATTCAAGAAAGATTGCGAGATTATAATATCAAAACATACATAGAGCCATTTTGCGGCGGCTGTAATGTAATCGACAAAGTTCAATGTGATATAAAAATCGCTTCTGACAATCATAAATATCTTATTGAAATGTTCAAGAATCTAAATCAGATTCAAAATCTCCCAGAATTTATTACAAAAGAACATTACTCAGATGTAAGAAAGTGTTTTAATAAAGGATTATCCCAATATCCAGATTGGTATATTGGTGCAGTTGGCTTTCTTTCAAGCTATAACGGAAGATTCTTTGATGGAGGTTACTCAGGTATCGTATATACAAAAGCTGGAACTGAAAGAAATTATTACGATGAAGCTAAGAGAAATTTGTTAGAGCAGATTCCAAGGTTAGAAGATATTCAATTCCAATGTGGAGATTATAAAGAGTTATATTCTGATAAAGTTGACTGCTTATTTTATTGCGATATTCCATATAAGGGTACGAAACAGTATGGATCAAGTAAGAATTTTGATTATGACAGATTCTGGAATTGGGCTGAGAAGATGAGCGAGAAAAATATTGTCTTAGTCAGTGAGCATGAAGCTCCTTCTGGATGGGAATGTATTTGGCAACAGGAAGTCAAGAGAACGATTGACAATATGAAGCGAGTTAAAGCAGTAGAAAAGTTATTTGAAATTAGAGAATAAATATCTGGGAGGTGACAATTTGAATGAACCAAAGTTTTATGTACAGGAATTAATATCTACGGAATATATGGACAAAAGAGTTTTAATCCTATATCCATATGAACTTAGCAATGAGCCGATATTAAAAGACAATATTCCCAAAATGACAAAAGTGATAAGAGAATATATAAAAGAGTCTGAAATGTATAGAAAGTGTGTAGATACAATTCCAAATCTTATATGGGATTCTCAAAAATTATCTATGCAGAATGAAGCTGATGAACATCAAAGAAAAGCTGATGAACTTGCAGAAATAATGAATGAAGGTATCAGTCCTTATGCGTGGTATGTTAAAGGTAGGTTTGATGGAGAGATAGGTGGATTTCATTACAATGTAGATAATATAGTTTATTTGGATAGAAACTAGCAAGAAATTTTGGTTTCTTGGCTTGTCACGAAAACTATACAATATTCAAGGCAAAACAAGAGAATATAACAATATAAGTACAATTAAAGAAAGGAAAATGTTCACATGTGAGTAAAGCTGCGCAGCTACTATTGGTGAACAAATTTGAAAAATACATATATTAAATCGCCTCTAAATTATGTCGGAGGCAAGTATAAGTTACTACCAATTATTGTACCAATGTTTCCAGATAAGATAAATACTTTTGTGGATTTATTTGGTGGAGGTTTTAACGTTGGTATTAATGTAAATGCTGATCATATTATCTATAATGATATATGCAAACAGGTAGTTGGTTTTCTAAGATATTTACAAGGTTCAAATATTGAAGAAGTGTTACAGAAGATTGATTCATATATTGATAAGTATGAATTAACGAAAGAAAACAAAGAAGGATATTTGCTGTTTAGAGAAGAATATAACACAGGTATCAAAGATCCAATTAAATTCTATACGCTTTTATGTTATGCGTTCAATAATCAAATCAGATTCAATTCCAAAGGTGAATATAACATGCCTTTTGGCAAAGATAGATCAAGTTTTAATCCCACTCTTAGACAAAAATTTATAGATTTTCACAAGCGACTAAATGAAATAGATTGTAGTTTCTTAAATATTCCATTTGAGAGATTTGATTTTTCTGATTTTACGGAAGGTGATTTTGTTTATGCAGATCCACCATATTTTAATTCTGTTGCTACATACAATGAAAACGGTGGTTGGACAGAAGAAATGGAGAATAAATTACTAGAGACTCTTGAGACTTTGAACGATAAAGGCGTTAAGTTTGCATTAAGTAATAATCTCAAATATGACAATCCACTGCTTGATAAATGGAAAGATAAATACATAGTTCATTACTTAAAACACGATTATAGCAACTGTAATTATCAGAAAAAGGACAAGAGTGCCGATTGTGAGGTATTAATCACAAATTATTAAAATCTCAATCTCTGAAATGCCCTAAAATCAAGGCTTTCAGAGGTTGAAAAACCAAAGGAAACCACGTTTCTTTTGGTTGTGAAAGTAGGTGAGAAAAATAACAGAATTAGAGAAGAAATATTATAAGCTTTTAATAGGCGAAACGTTTCATTGCTATGATATTACATTAAACGAATTACTGATTATTATGAATGCAGAACTTAATATAAACACAATATCTTTACAGAAATCAGGAAGACATAATTTTTATTGTAGAGTCGATGATAAAACCAAACAGTATTATTTACGAAAATTTGGTTTGTTGGATGAAGATCAAGTAGAAGCAGGAGAATAACAATTTGAAAAACACACTATTAGATGTAGCTCAAAACTTTGATAAGATGAGTGATTCAGAAAAAGTAGAAGTAAACGATAATGTCAGAAAGCAATTTGACAACATTATTCATGGTAATCCTCCGAAGACTGAGCGAGAAAAAGAAATTGATAAACTTGCAAGAGAAGAATTAGAAGAGTACAGACGAAAGAAGAAAGCTTTTTATAACAATCCTATCCATTGGAATAACAACAAGCGTAGAAGACATAGACTTCCTGTATTAAGAGGTAGCGTTAATAAATGCCGTTTGAAAGAATATCCAGGATTTCATCCGTCTGTACGATTCTTTGGTATGATGGAAAATTTATTTGATGAGATATTGATTACAACTATGGAAGATAATCTAAATTCTTTTGTAGAAGTAAAAGATTTGGCAGTTGGTGATGCAAATGTATTTAAAGTGAACAAATAGGAGAAAAACAATATGGAGTTATCACAAGATGAAAGACAAAGATTTTTAGAGTTAATAGATAAAGTAAGTCCATGTGCTGCAATTTCTGAAAAAGAAAATCTTGAAAAGTTTAAAAAGTGGCTGGATA
>ERZ779729.1266-NODE-1266-length-18722-cov-2.289548_pt1 | contig 18722 bp, 12 predicted proteins | sample MGYA00511072_ERZ779729 | MGnify/ENA primary metagenome ERZ779729 (study PRJEB29588, sample SAMEA2156675) | human gut metagenome | biome: human gut; feature: human-associated habitat; material: faeces | place: Denmark | collected 2008/2010 ...
GAAGGGTGCGGCAGCCGAGCCTGTTCTTGAGGTGCTCGCAGGCCTTCGCGGCGATGAACTTTTGGTTGATCGTCCGAACGACAGGCTTGCCGACGGTGATCCGGTCACGATCACGTCGCCTCGATCGGCGGAAAAGATGCAGAACGCCGAAGCGATGAAATAAAGGGGCCGCGATCATGCGCAAGCACAATCTCACCGGACGGCTCACGGCGCTTTTCATCGATTCGAAGCTCACGCTTGTTTTGATTCTTGCCGCGCTGATTTTCGGCCTTTACGCCGTTCTCACGACGCCGCGCGAAGAAAATCCGCAGATCTCCATGCCGGCGGCGGTCGTGCAGACGCTTCTGCCGGGAGCTTCGCCCGAAGAGGTTGAAGAGAAGCTCGTCCGTCCGCTTGAAGCGCTCATCAATCAGATTCCAGGGGTCGATCACGTAACTGCAATCGCCGCAGATTCCGCTGCGGTGCTCACCGTGCAGTTCGAGGTCGGCGAAGAAAAGGAACCCTCGCTCGTGAAGCTCGCCGAACGGCTGCTTGGCGGGCGCAGCGCGCTTCCCGCTGAGGCGCGCGGACCATTCATTCGTTCCGCGGACGCCGACGATGTGCCGATCCTTGCGCTTTCGCTCATATCGGACGAATACGACGACGCGGCGCTCAAGGCGCTGGGGCTGCGCATGCTCGATGAGCTTCAGAGCCTCGAAGGCATTTCGAGCACGTCGGTCGTGGGCGGCCGCTCGAACGAGTACCGCATTCGCATTGATCCGAAACGGCTCCAGAATTACGGCCTCTCTTTTGACGACGTGAAGAATGCCGTCCTCGCTTCAAACGTTGCGGGGCCGATCGGCCGCTATGTCGAGCCGGCGCTCGACGCGGGCGGCCGCGCACTCGAAGCGCGCGTGCGCGTTGAGGATTTCATCGCATCGAAGAGCGACCTCGAAGCGCTTGTTGTTTCAGCGGCGCCGGGCCGGACCGTGCACCTCTCGGACGTTGCGGACATCGAGGCCGGCCCGGATCCGGACCCCGACCACCTCAGCCGCTTCGGCTTCGGACAGGCGGCCGAGCAGTATGCGGCGCACCCCGAGGAGTATGTCTCCGTTACGCTTGCCGTCGCGAAAAAGAAAGGCGCCAATGCTGTTTCGGTTGCCGATCAAGTGATCGAGCGCGTCGAGCGCATGAAGGCGAGCTTCATTCCGAAGTCGGTCGATGTCGTCGTGACGCGCAACGACGGCGAAAAGGCGAACGATGCCGTCAATGTGCTGATCGGCCACCTCGGCATCGCCGTTGCGGCGGTTGTGGGCGTCACCTGGGCGTTCCTGGGCGTGCGCCCCGCGCTCATTGTCGCCGTCACCGTCCCGCTCATTCTGGCGATCACGCTCGGCATGGTGAATCTCGCGGGACTCACGATCAACCGCCTCACGCTCTACGGGCTCATCATTGCGCTCGGACTCCTCGTCGACGACTCGATCGTCGTCATCGAAAACATTGTGCGCCACTATCGGCTTGGCCCCATGGCCGACCGAACGGAGCGCCTCCGCCGAACGGTCGACGCGCCCGACGAGATCGGGAATGCCACGCTCCTAGCGACGATTGCCGTGATGCTCGTATTTGCGTCGCTTATTCCTTCGCTCTCCGGAATGCCCAAGCAGTACTTCTTCCCGGTGGGCTTCAGCGTGCCTGTTGCGCTCGCAGCGTCCTTCTTCGTGGCCTACGTGGTGGCGCCCTGGGCGGCCGTGCGCTGGATTCCGGATCCGCCTGCGAAGCAGGCAACGGACGAGAAGGCGCAGAAGGAAAAAGATGAAACGCCGGGCGGCGCCATCGGGCGCTTCTACTGCCGCTTTGCGCGTCCGCTCATCGGGCACCCGAAGCGTGAAGCGCTTTTCCTGCTTCTCATCGTGGTGCTTCTCGCGCTCTCGAGCCTCATGCCCTTCTGGCAGCTGATCCGGCCGGCCGGACCGGGCGGCCCAGTGCCCGCCTTCGGCGTTGAAATGGGCTTTCTCCCGAAGGACAACAAGAACACCTTCAACGTCACGATCCGCATGCCCGAGGGCACGCCCGTCGAGACGACGGACCGCGCCGTGCGCGACGTGGCTGAGCTTGTGCGCGCCATTCCGGAAGTCGTCGATTACCAGAGCTGGTCGGGGCTTTCCGGCGTCGCAGACTTCAACAGCATGATCCGCGGCGATCCCGAATCGGGAAGCAACATCGGCGCCGTTCGCGTCAATCTTCTCAAAAAGGACACCGGCCGACGCTCGTCGATTCTGCTCACGCGCGAACTGCGCATTGCGTTGAAGCCCATCGCAGCGCGCTATCCGGGCGCTGATATTCAAGTGGTCGAAGATCCGCCGGGGCCGCCGCTCAAGGCGAGCATCCTTGCGGAAATCTACATGCATGACCAGGCTGACCTTGAAAAAACGGCGCTCGCCGTGCGCAAGGCTTTTGAAGAAACCTACGACATGATGGAGACGGCCGATTCCGTCGAATCGGATGTGCCTCTCTACAGGCTCTCGGTCGACCGCGAAAAAGCGATTCTTGCGGGCGTCGTTCCCGCGAAGGCTGCCGAGGCCCTGAAGCGCCTCATTGAAGGCGAGGTCGTGGGCTACGCGCATGCCCCGGGCGAGCGCGAAGCGCAGCCGATCCGCATCGACATTCCGAACGATAGCGCCTTCGATCCGAAGCGCCTCGATGAGACGTATGTGCCGGGCGCGCTTGGGCGCAGCGTTGCGCTCTCTTCAATTGTCCGCGTCGAGCGCGGGACGGTCGAGCACATGATCACGCACAAGGACGGCGTTCGCATGGCTTGGGTGGGCGGCGAACTTGGAAAGACGACCCCGACCTATGCGGTGCTGGATCTGCAGCAGCGCCTCGACGGCATGACGCTTCCTTCGGGCGGAACGCTCGCCTGCGGGAACCTTTCCTTCACCGATGAGCGCCCCGACCTCACGAAGGCCGACGGCGTCCTGCTCTGGCAGGGCGAAAACCGCATGATGCTCGATTCCTATCGGGATCTCGTCAAGGCGCTCGGGCTTTCGATCGGATCGATCTTCCTCATTCTTGTGGCGTACTACCGCTCCTTCGGGCTCGCACTCATTGCGCTTTCGGCCGTGCCGCTTGCCTTCATCGGGCTTTTCCCCGGCCACTGGCTTTTCGGCGCGCAGTTTTCCGCTTCGTCGCTCATCGGCGTCGTGGCGCTCGCGGGCGTTGTCGTGAGAAATTCGCTTCTCATCATCGACTTTGTGCGCGACTACCTCAAAGCGGGGCTTTCGCTCGAAGATGCCGCGATCGATGCGGGGGCAGTCCGTCTGCGGCCGATTCTGCTCACGACGCTCGCGATCATTCTGGGTTCCGTCGTAATGATCACGGACCCAGTCTTCTGCGGGCTTGCCATTTCCTTCATCTTCGGCACGGCCGCGTCGACCGTCTTCACGATCTTCCTGATTCCGATCCTTCTGAGCTTCTATTACAAGCGCTGGCCCTATGACCGGTCGGGAGAGGCGCCGATCTGAGGATGGAAGGGATGGCATGATGAGTTCGGACGGTCCGAAGGCGGGTCAGCCCAGTGTCTGCCTAAGGGATCTTCCGAGCCCGTTGACGGCTGTTGTCGAATTCCAACGAGGCGAGGCCTTCAGCCGCGTGTGCGGTCTTGACATGGCATTGCCGTGTCGAACACCCTAGACGGAGGGCGGAATTCATTTTATAATTTCGTAAACTGGATATGATATAGGGTAAATACCCCCCCCATACAGCCCCCACTACGATGACTCCGTGGCCCTGCGGCACAACGCTGCGCGCAGGGTCGCGCCGTCTGCGCAAAGCAGGCGGACAGGTAATATTTCTTGGAGTTTATCGATGAACAAGAATTTCAAAGCCACGAAAACAGTGCTTGCTTTGGCTGTTGCGGGGCTTATCAGCAGCGGTGTTTTTGCCGCTGACATTGCCAACGTCACGATTGGTCAGGGTGGTGTTCTGACGGTTACCGGTGCAGCCAACGGAACTAACAGCGCGGCTGGCAATTCAGTTGCTGACGGTGATGTGGCCGCAACCGATGCTTCGAATACCGCCGCGACAATCGGTACCGATGCATTCGCCAATCCGATCGACCTGACGATCAACGGCGGCTCATTGACCGTCAAGGCCAATGCAGAATCCGCAACCGGTAATGGCGTTTTGTTTATTGACGATCTGACCATTGCCAACAATCACGAGAACACTATCAACCTCAGCAGCGCAGAGGGTCGTGATACGACGGTTGTCGTCGGCAATGCGGATGAAGCTTTCACGAAAGCGAACGTTACGCTGTATTTCTCCGGCGAAGCGAATCAGGTCAAGATTCGTACTGATGAGAACAGTGGAACCATCACGCTCGGTCATCAGGCATCACCTGACGGTACGGATCATGACTACGTGACAGAGATCAATGTTGCGCAGGACACGAACAATGCCATCATCCTCGCCGGTCTGGTGGGTGATGTTCAGGGAACGATCGATATCGAGAACGTTCTCATCAACAACAACGGGCTGCTGACCTTCGAGGGCAAAACCATCAACGCCAACGGTGCTTATGAAAATCTTGGCAGCGGCGTCACGCAGTTCACGGGAGCGCTTACGATCGGAGACACGTTCGTGGCTGACAAGCTTGGCATGCGGAATAGCAGCGTGCTGGATGCTGATCCGATGCCTGACTACACAGAAGTTGCGCTTGGTAACGTGACTGTGTTTGCAAACGGTTCTCTGACAGCTAATTCGCTTACCATTGAGAAAGATGCAACGGGCACTCTAGCAATCAATGGCGTTGCAAAAATCGGCACGGCTACTATCGGCAACGGAGCGCACACGTTTGCCGGCAAGACCTTTGATGTCAATACTTTAACGATTGGCGGCAAGGAACAGGGGACTGCTAGCTTCACTGCTTCGAAGGGCAAGATGACGGCTGGCGATGTCACGGTTTCGGATGGCGGCACGCTGAACGTTTCTACGTCCTCTAAAACTGATGAGCTTCAGTTCTCTGCACAGTCTCTGACGGTGACGAAGAGTGATGTCACGACGGCTACTGCGGGTGCGCTTACGGTTGGCGGCGACAATGGCTATTCCGTTTTTGATGTCGATGCCGTCACGGTTGAAGCGGGTTCTGCGACCTTCAAGGGCGATACCGATGTGGCAGTCGAAACGCTCAATGTCAAGGGCGGTACAGCAAGCATCCAGGGTGATGTCGCTGCTGAAATCGGCTCGCTCGCTGTCGATGACGGAGCAACGTTCAAGATGACGAACGGCACGCTCAATCTGACGACGCTCACGCTCAATAAGGCGGCGGATGCCGATTCCTACGGCAAGTTCGATTTGGATGGCGGCACGCTGATGACGACGCGGCATCAGCTGATCACCGTTGAGAATGACGTCGATGCCTTGGTTCAGGGGCTTGATGTTGATGGTGCTGGAAGCGCCACCATTAAGCTTTCTGATGCCGGCGACATGACGCTTGACCAGTGGAACGCCGATGCAACGCTTCTGAAGACCAATAATCTCGAATACACCAACGCCAAGTTCTGGGCTGCAGATCAGGACGGCAATGTTCAGGTTGGGACGAAACTCACCTGGAACGAAATTAATGCTGCCGGTGTGGATCAGACCTATTTCGGTCGGTCGGACATAGTCGTCACGCATGGCACTGCCGCGCCTCATATTGGCGGCGCAGGGAAGACAGTAGGTTCTCTGGAACTTAAGAAAAATCCGGCTAATACCGATACAGATGCCACGAGTTTTGCTTTTGACGCAGGTGATCTGACGATTCGCGGCAACGAAAAGGGTGAAGTCTTCACCAATTTTGTTGATAAGGATGGCAAGCTACTGACCATTACCGTTAATACTAACGCCAACTTGACTTTCGGCGAGCTCGACACGGATGCTGGCACGATTGCCAACAAGATGGTCTTCAAGGAAGACGCCACGATTGCTGCCGGCACCTTCACGTTTGATGAAGTTTCTATCGATGCAGGCAAGAAGCTCAGCGCCGTCGACGGCAGCACGTTGAGTGTCTCCAAGGTGACGAAGGATGATACGGGTGCCTTGGTGGCTGACGGCGCCACAGTTGTCAATAAGGGCGAAGCGGAAACCGAAGGTGCTAACAATACGCCGACGGGCTATACGCTGATCAGCGGCAATATGACGATTGAGAATGGCGGTCTCTATGTCGCCGGTGATCACCTCGCTGCTGCTAAAACTTTTGCCGACGACACGAAGAACGTTCTCTACATCGGCGAAAAGACGTCGTTTGCTCAGAAGCTGACTTTCACAACCACAACAGGCATTTCCAATGAGGTGGTTGTCGACATGAAGTCGGTTGCCAATGCCGGCGCTTTTGATGTTGAAAAGGATTCCGTGATCAAGGCTGGAAGCGGTGTAACTTTCGATAGCAGTGCCACCTTGAATCTCGTGAACCTCGATGGCCGCATCTTGGGGACGGACGACTACGGCCACAAGTACCTCAACGTCGGCACGGCTGTGGCTAATCTTGATGTGGACTTTGGGTTCAGCGATATTTTCGCCAAAGGTCAGGAGGTTTCTTACTATGAAACCGAAGGAGCCAATGACAACGGTAAAGTTAAATTCGTTGTGAATGAAGATGCTCTCAGCGATTTCGACGGTTTCATGAGCTACAACCGCATCAAACAGTCGCTCGAAACGGTCAACTTCAACGACAAGCTCGTCAATGCCATCCTCTTTGACGAAGCTGTCGGCGACCGTATCGCGCAGCGCATGGGCTTCGCCGACTACGATGCCTATGACGCCGCAGCGCAGCAGAATGGTGATCTTGAACATGCTTTCTATACCATCGCTGAAGATGACGAATACACCGTCACGAATATGGCTCTGCTCGGCGGCGCCTTCTCGACGGCTGTCGACATCAACAACGAAGTGTGGAATGCGCTTGACCGCCGCATGACGCTCGCGAACCTCAATGCGCCGCGCGCCGCTTACGGCGTGACGCCCTGGGTCGATGTAATCGGAACGACAAACGAAGCCAAGGATCTCTTCGGCGGCGCCGGCTACGAAGCCGACATCTACGGTGCAGTCCTCGGCGCCGACTGGACGGCTCCCTGCGGCGCCATCGTTGGTGCTGCGCTCTCGATCGGCCAGGCGGATGCGAACTCCTCCAACTGGAGCACGGATGTCGACAACGACGTCGACTTCTGGGGCATCAGCCTCTACGGCTCGCATCAGATCGGCAGCTTCAACGGCAAGATCGACATCGGCTACATCAGCACGTCGAACGATCTCTCGACCAACACGGTCTTCGGCAGCTACGACGAAGATCTCGACGGCTCCATCTTCACGATGGGCCTCGGCGCCGAGTATCTCGTGAAGGCCGGTTCGCTCAACGTTGTTCCGCACGCCGGCATCCGCTGGTCGCGCATCGATCTCGATGACGGCACGTATGCCAGCTACGACGCGATGAACCTCTTCCAGATGCCGATGGGCGTGACGTTCTCCGGCACGTTCGACATGACGGGCTGGAAGGTTGCCCCGATGCTCGACCTCTCGGTGGTTCCTGCCTTTGGCGACAAGGACGCCGTGGCGACCTACACGGGCGGTATCAAGGACACGACCCGCGTTGTCGACACCAATCCGATCCAGATGACCTTGGGCGTCAACGCTCAGGTTGATGCCTGGACCTTCGGCGTCAACTACGGCCTCACGGCTGGCGGCGATGAACGACTCAATAACTCGTTCAACCTCAACGCCCGCTACACGTTCTAACCCGTTCTGACGAGACGCCTTCGGGCGTCTCGAACGGACGACTGGAACGTCGTAATCCAAAAGCACCCGTTCTCCGTTTCGATGACGGGGAGCGGGTGTTTTGTTTTCGGATTTTCCAAAGAGGTGCCGAAAATGAAGGAACTCTACGGATTCGGCTCGACCGACGGACCGCGTGAGAAGCCCGTTGTGGCGCGCGTTCGGCCGACAGGCGCGGCCTCCGACAAGAAGCGGCGCCAGGCGCTTGAGCTCTTTGAGCGAGGGTTCGGCTACAAGGCGGTTGCCGACATGCTGGCGCTTTCAGTCAACACAGTTCGCGACTGGTCCCGTCTTCATAAGCAGGGCCGTTTTTCGCCGAACATGAGCCGCAATCAGTACCGCTATACGGCAGAGACGAAGCAACTCGCGCTCGGGCTGCGCGAGCGGGGCTATTCCTGGCGGGAGATCGAGGCCGAGACGGGCGTCAATGCATCAACCTGCCGAGCCTGGGTTCGGGCGGCTGCGGCGAAGGATCTCTGACGCATGAAGCATGGCGACGGCGCGTTTAAAGCGAATAGTTATCATAAATTTATGATAAAAGTATGATAAATCTCGGCTCAGCGCCGGCCAAGTATCATAAATGTATGATACTTGTATGACAAATAAGCGAATTTCCGCCAAGTTATTCATACTGATAAAGCGGAACGCCTGCATCAAGTCTTGAAGTGACAGGCGCCAAGGCATCAATCTGCCGCACCTGGGTTCTGGCAGCAGCGGCAGAGGATGTCAGAAGCATGACGGCGCAGATTTTTGAAATAGAAAAAGGCCGGCGGCATGAAACCGTCGGCCTTCGTCTTTCAGTGCGTCCGGGCAGGCGCGTCGGACGCAGCTGAAAGTCGTCATTAGTTTTCGTTGTCGCTCGGCGCGATCTGGTGGCGGGCAGCCCACGTCCAGGGGTTGCTGAGCCAATCAAGGAGGCTCGCCTTCTTCTCGGCTTCAAGCTTGCCGAGTTCGATCGCCTTGTCGAGAACCTTCTCGAAGCGGACGATTTCGTGGCAGGTCACGTGTTCGCGCTCGAGGAGCTTCTTCGTTTCGTCGATGCCGAACGACGTGATCGCGACGCAGTCGGTGACGATGGCGCCTTCGGCCTTGAGGCCTTCGATTGCGGAGAGAAGCGAGAGGCCCGTCGAGATGTGGTCTTCGATCAGGAGGACGCGCTTGCCCTTGACGTCGCCGCCTTCAACGCGGCTGTGGTTGCCGTAGGTCTTCGGCTGCTGGCGCACGAAGATCGAGGGCTTGTAGAGGCGGTAGGCGAGCGCTGCGGCGTGTGAGACGCCGGCGCCTTCAACGCCGGCGATGACGTCGTATTCGAGCTTCATCTGGTCGAGGCGCGAAACGGTCGTTTCGATGATGTCGCGCCAGGCATCCGGGTAGCACGTGAGCGAACGGTTGTCGACGTAGATCGGGGTGACAAGACCGGACTTGAGGCGCATCGGGGCGTCCGTGAGGAACGAAACAGCGCCGTAGTGCACGAGGTGTTCGGCCAGGATGTCTTCAGCAATGCGGGATTCGTACATTGAAATTTCTCCGATTCTGTCTCAAGGGTTACGCGATGCCGATTGCCTTGCGGCCGTTGATGGTGGCGATCTTCACGAGTTCGTCGAAGTAGTCGAAGCGGCAGCCCGTGGCGAGCGTGGTCATTTCATGCCACATGTCGCCGGCGTTCCAGGGCACCATGGCGTCGCAGACGTTGTCGGTGCCGAGCGCAACGGTGATGCCGGCGGGAACCATTTCGTCGACCGGCGTCATGGAGTTGTGCATGGGAACGAGCTGTTCGGAGCGCGGCGTATCGATCCAGGCCGTCGGGCAGGCGATCATCATGACGTCGGCTTCCTTCATGAGCTTGTAGAGGCGCTGACGGTACTGGCGCGAGTGCGCAGCGATCGAGATGCCGTGAATGGCGACCACGCGGCCCTGCATGCCGTGTTCGATCGTCTTTTCGCAGAGCTGTTCGGTTTCGTATTCGAGCGATTCGTTGAACTGGTCAACGTGCACGTGCACCATCTTGCCGAGGCGCTTGGCCGTTTCGAGAATAATGTCGAAAGCTTCGGCACCCTTGCCGTAGTCGCGTTCATCGCGCTTCGGAAGCGCGCCGATGATGTCGACGAGTTCTGCGCCGATGTCAAACCACTTGCGGGCTTCCGGATTGATCACGCCCTTGAGCGTCTGGTTGGCAAACTTGACGACGAGCTGATCCTGATAATGTTCGCGGGCGCGCAGGCCGGCCTTGATGGCGCGGTCTTCCGACTGCGGGTCAATGTCCACGAAGGTAGCAAGCGCCGTGACGCCCTGGGCGATCTGGTTCTCAAAGAAGGTGGAGAAGCGGCGGTAGAAATCCTCTTCCGTCGATTCGCGCTTGAGTCGGTCGAGCGCGTCCCACTTCTGCTGCAGCGTGCAGGTGCGGCGCAGCTCCAGGACGTCGGGCGAGAGCGTGTAGGCGCGGTCGGCATGCGCGTGGGTGTTGACCCAGCCGCCGGCGGCCTTGATCGCGGGCTCGATCATGTCGCGGATCGTCAGGGGAGTGTTTTCGTTCGTGGACATTGACGAATCTCCTTCCGTAAAGATGATTAGCGGATTTGATGCAAATTAACTCGGCTACGAAAATGCCGCGATCGTGGGCTTCACGTTTTCGCGGCTCAAATTGACAAAATTTTATGGATGAGCTCTATGTTCGTCAAGACTAAGAAACATTTAGTTTCATTTGTCGATAGATGAGCGTGTTTGATCGACAAATAGTCGAAAAATTTCAAATACTTGATCGGGATTCAGGAAAGAAGGGGAATCCTTTGCAAAAAGGCGCCCGTCAATCGACATGCCGATGACGGGCGGAATTGGTTTGGCGCGGCTTTGCCGCTGCTGGCTTCTCTGCGGGAAAAAGAACGGCGTTCGGGCTGCGTCAGTGCCCTTCGCTTTCCGTCGCTCGGTAAAAACGCTTAAGCGTTCTGGTGCGCAGAAGGAGCGCAGCCGCGAAGGTGAAAAGCGCCGTGCCGGCCATGATGGCCCCGGCGAGCAGAGGAGAGCGGCCTTCCTCGATGCGGCTCATGACGAGCATCACGCCCGCGCGAAGCCATTCGATCGACCAGAGCGAAAGGAGCGCAAACTGCAGGAGCCGCATCCAGTTTCTGGGAACGAAAAGGAGCAGCAGGCAGATGAGCGGAAGCGCGACGGCGTAGCCGAAGCCATGAAACATCAGGTGCGCGCCGAAAAGCACGTGCGCGAGCACGGGCGGCACGAAAAAAAGGAAGGTTTTCATTGAAGAAATGCGATGTCTGCCGCGCCGGGCGCGCGGCGGTCTTTGTCGGTTTTTCGGTTATTTCGTTGTTTTGCGATTGGGGGCTTCAGAGCCGCGTGCGGTTTTGTCGACGCCCTCGGCGGGCTTGGCGCGCCCGCGCAGATTTCTCGGCTTCTCAGGGGGCTCTGCTCGCGAATACAGAAGGTGCTTCACCGTGAGCACGGGGTGCGAAAAGAGAAGCCTCGGTCCTGCCCAGCGCATGATGACCCGCGCCTTTTCCTTTTCCTCGGGCTTGTAGCAGTGAATGCGGCATTTGGCGCAGACAGGCTTCTCGCCGCCATAGGGACAGCAGGCAAGGCGCTTTTTCGCGTATTCGAGAAAGCTTCTGCAGTCTTCGCAAAGCCCGTCCTCATCCGGGAGATGATGCTTGCGGCAGTAAAGCCGCACCATCGCCTCGATCGTCATCGCTTCTTCCTTGAGGCGAGGAATGGTTTCAAGCCGCGCCATTCGATCGGGACGCGCGGCAGGCTTCCGTTCGTTCTTTTCGGCGTCAAATTCGGTCATGGTTCTTTGCTATTGTTTCCTTTGGCCGGCGCAGGCGTCGGTAATGCGTGTAAACGTTGAGCCCTGCGAGGCACGTTGCACGCCGAACATTCGACGCCGAGCAAAACGGCTGCAGTGGCAAAGTTCTAATATTGAACGCTGAAACTTAATTGGACCTTTCGAAAAACTCCTTAAAAAATATACCTTTAGGGAGTGTTCTAACAGTATAGGAAGCTCTCCCGGATGGGAGGGCGCCAATCACCCGCAAGGAGGGGAAATGCCTTTGATTTACGATCCGGCTGTTCTGCGCCGCGAACTTCATGAAATGCCCGAACTCGCGATGCAGGAAGTGAAGACCTCGGCTTACGTGCTCGAAAAGCTTCAGGCGCTCGGCATTGAAGCGCACCGCATCGGCGAAACGACGGGCGTGCTCGGCATCATCCGCGGCACGGAACCCGGCCCCGTCATGATGCTGCGCGCCGACATGGATGCGCTGCCCTTCACGATCGACGGCAAGGACTGCGCCATTCACGCCTGCGGCCATGACGGCCACACCGCGATGCTGCTTGCCGCAGCGAGCCGGCTCGTCGGCCACGTCAAGCGCGGCACGCTCAAGCTTCTTTTCCAGCCTGCTGAAGAAAAGATCATCGGCGCGCCCGCCATGATCCGCGAAGGCGTCATTGACGACGTCGACCTGATCCTCGGCGCCCACATCCGCCCGATCCAGGACGTGCCCGCCGGGAAGCTCTGCGCTGGCGTGCGCCACACCGCGTCTTCCACCGCTTTCGTGACGGTGAAGGGCCGCGGCGCGCATGCTTCGCGTCCGCATCTTGGCGTCAACTCGATCGACCTCGGCTGCGCCATCGTGAACGCCGTTCAGTCGATCTGGCTTGACCCGCGCGCCATCTGGTCGATGAAGGCCACGCAGTTCCACGCCGACTCCGGCGCGACGAACACGGTGCCCGACAACGCTCGCATCACGTACGACATCCGTACGGAAACCAACGAGCTCATGGCGGAAATCCAGGAAAAGATGAAGGCTGCCGTTGAAAATACGGCCCGCGCCTTCGGCGGCGAAGCCACGATCGACTTCCCGGAATACTGCCCGGCGGCCGTCTACGACGAAGACTTCCGTCAGGAAGTGGCCGACACGATCGTCGAGTGCTTCGGCGCCGAGAACCTCGTTGGCGACTGCGGCGGCGGCGGTGAAGACTTCCACTTCTACAAGCTCCACAAGCCCTCGATGAAGGCTGCCTACTTCGGCGTCGGCGTCGGTGCGGAGCCGGGGCTCCATGCCGCGACGATGCACTTTGACGATTCGCACCTCGTGATGGGCGTGGACGTCTTCGAGAAGATGGTTCTCAAGCACCTCGGCTGATATCCGAGCACTGACGGGCGAAGAGCGATGTTCGCCCGTGCATGACACAAGCATGGGCGTCGAAGAGATTCGGCGCCCATGCTGTTATAGGCTCGTCGAACGGAATGAAGAAGCGTGCATGCGCTCGCGCGAGCGTGTCAGCCAATGTCTGCAGGCGACGGCTTGCAGGAAGCTAATTTGTTCTTTTTTCGGAAACTTTTTTCGACTGATTTGAGTAAAAAGCTTAATTGCGAGACAATACGGGATCTTGAGCAAAGGAGGGAATGCCTATGACCGTGACGAGCGGCGAAGACAAAAAGAAGATTGAAGAACGCGAAATTGATCTGACGGAACTCGATCGACTCGACGAAATGGAGGATGCGGAAAGGCGCGCGGCCGAACCGCACACCGTGAGGAAGCTCAAAAGCTTCCGAGCGTCGCTCTTCGAGCGCGTCCGCTCAAAATTCCGAGAGCCGCCGGCGCTCACGGCTTCGCGCCTCGCCTTCTTTTTGGGCGGCTTCGTCTTCGCCGTTTGGGCGGCCATGGTGCCCTTCGTCAAGCAGTATCTCGGCCTTGACGAAGGGCAGATGGGCATGCTGCTGCTTTGCCTCGGGCTCGGCGCCCTGATCGCCATGCCGCTCACGGGCGGCATTGTCGGTCGATTCGGCTGCCGCCGGGTGCTGCGCTGGTCGGTGCCCGCCACCATGGCCTGCGGGATGCTCCTCGCTGCCTCCACGCAGGTGGCCGTGACGGCCGTGTCGCTTTTTGTTTTCGGCGCAGCCTTCGGCATCATGGACGTTGCAATGAGCATTCACGCCGTTGAGGTGGAAAAGCGCATGAAGGCGCCCGTGCTCTCGGGCGTCTATGCCTTCTACCCGATCGGCGGCGTTGCAGGCGCGCTCGTGATGTCGGCGCTCCTCAACATGGGCTTTCCGGCGATTCCCTGCGTGATCGTGCTGATGACGCTCGCGCAGTTTGCGTGGATTGCGGCTGGCAGCTCGATCATCGCCACGGCGGGGCGCTCCGAGGTCGGCGCGCCGAAATTTGTGATGCCTAAAGGCCGGGTGCTCCTCTACGGCGCGGTTGTGTTCGTTCTTTATCTCGCCGACGGCGCAGTGCTCGACTGGGGCGGACTGCTCTTGAGCGCGGAGCAGGGGGCAAGCATTGAAAATGCCGCCATGGGCTACGCGAGCTTCTCGGTTGCCATGACCCTCATGCGGCTTGTGGGTGGCAGGGTTGTGATCTTTCTCGGTCCGCGGAACACGGTCATCCTCGGCTCGCTTCTCGGCGCAGCCGCTTTCTGCTGCGCAGTGATTCTCGGGAATCCCTATGTTTCGGTGCTCTGCTTCTTCTTTGTGGGGCTCGGCGCTTCGAACATTACGCCGCTCACTTTCTCTGAAGCCGGCCGCACGAAGAGCATGCCGATGAGCGCAGCGCTCGCTGCTGTTTCGACGCTCGGCTACAGCGGCGTCCTCGTCGGACCTGCCATGATCGGTGGCATTGCGCACGCGACGAGCCTGCCGACGGCTTTCTACTTTGTGGCGTTTTTGCTTGTCCTCACGGCCTTCGCGGGCGTCTTCTACCCGAGCAAAGCGGAAGAAGCCGCCAATCCCGCCGCCGAAAGCCGCCCGTCTGAAGGCGCTTCTGACGCTTCTGAATAAGGCCGCAGCGAAAAGTGCAGGCGCCGCCCTTTGGGCGGCGTCTGCCGCTTAAAGCTGAACCACTTCCACGCCGGCGTGCCGCAGGAACTTGAGGCCTTCGTCGCTTCGATAGAGCTCGTGATAGAAAACCTGCGAAATGCCGCATTTCTGGATAAGCAGCGCGCAGTGAATGCACGGGCTGTGCGTGATGAAGATGGCGGCGCCCTTCGATGAGTAGCCGTTTTCTGCGAGCTTCGCAATGGCGTTCAGCTCGGCGTGCTGCACTTCAGGGCGCGTGACGAGCTCGCCGTTCACTTCCATTTCGCAGCAGTTGTCGTAGCCTGTCGGCATGCCGTTCCAGCCGAACGAAATGATGGAATGGTTCTTGACGATCACGCAGCCGACTTTGAGCCGCTTGGCATAGCTGCGCTCTGCGGCAATGTGCGCGATCCGCATATACATCTGATTGTCTTTTTTGATGTCCACGATCGACAGGCTCCTTGCGAGAAAAGGCCAGCAGTGCTGGCGCAATGCGCGTCAAATATAACGAAAGTGCGCCTGCGCGGGCAAAAGAAAACCCGGCCGGACATTGTCTCGGTCGGGTTTCGGGAATCAGCGCTTCGGTTGAATGACCGATGCGACGCCGCTCACTGAGTCAAATTACTTGACGCGGTTGCGGTATTCGCCTGTGCGGGTGTCGATTTCGATTTTGTCGCCCGTTTCAACGAAGGCCGGGACGGCGAGTTCGTAGCCGGTGGCGATCTTGGCGGGCTTCATGACCTTGCCGGAGGTGTCGCCCTTGACGGCCGGTTCCGTGTAGGTGATTTCGCGAACGAGGATCGTCGGGAGTTCGATCGAGATGGCGCGGCCTTCATAGAAGACGCATTCGGCGGGCATGCCGTCTTCGAGGTACTTGAGGGCTTCGGCCATGACGTCGGAGTCGACTTCGTACTGGTTGTATTCGTCGTCCATCCAGACATAGTGCGGGTCGGCGAAGTAGGAATACGTGACTTCCTTGCGTTCGAGGATGAGGTCTTCGAACTTGTCGTCGGCGCGGAAGACGGTTTCCGTCGTGGCGTTCGTCAGAAGATTCTTCATCTTCATCTTGACGGTGGAGGCGCCGCGGCCGCCCTTGGAGTATTCAGCCTTGACGACGACCATCGGATCCTTGCCGACCATGAACACGTTGCCGACGCGCAGTTCCTGTGCGGTTTTCATTTCAAAAAATTCCTCAGAAAGAGTGTTCGAGAATGCGTCCCCGACACGTCTCGATCCGGCGCGCCTCGCACGAGCTTCGTGCGGGCTGCGTCGATGCGGGTGCAAGGACTGATGCAAAAAAACTTTAACGGCGCATTTTAGCAAAATCGCCGGCTGTGCGTTTTCCGGTTGCCCGCAAGCGCCATAAAGGCTGCGCTCGAGGCGCATGATGGCAGAAAAGCGAGCTTGGCGAGCGTCGCCTGCCAGCGAGTGGCGCAGCGGCGCTTCTTGTGCGGCCCGGCGTTCCTTTTGGGGAGGTCAACCTTGCTGGGCGCGTTCGATCATGTGCCGCGCCAGGTCGCCGCGCGCAAAGAGCGACTCGCGCCAGCGCCGCATGCCGGCATGAAGTGCGGGTGCGGCGTCAAGAAACCGCGCGAGCGTCTCGGGCGAGAGCGTGCCTTCGAGCCAGTCGCGGTTGGCTTCGGCAAAAATGTCTCGGAGGGGCGCTGATTCAAAGCTCGGCAGAATGCGCTCGAGCCAGGCGTCGAGCTTGATGCGGTGCGCATGATCTTCGGTGGGGTAGGTTGCCCAGAGCACGGGCTTGCCGGCGAGCTGCGCGCGCACGAAGCTGTCTTCGCCCCGAATGGCGGCGACGTCCGACGCCCAGAGGAGCTTGTCGAAATCGGCCTGCGGCAGAAAGGGCGAACGACGCAGGCGAATGTGCGCGCCTGCGGGACCGGCCGCTTCAACGGCGCTTGCAAGGCGGTCGCCCGCTTCGCCTGGCGCTGCGAGCACGTTGATCGGCTCAGGCCGGGCAAGCAGTCCGGCGGCAAAAGCTTCAACGGCGTTTTTCGGATAGGCGAAGAAAAAGAGCGTCCGCAGCGACGGATCGCAGCCGAGGGATTCAAGAAAGCTTTGCTTTTGAGAGAGGAAGGCGGCTTCTCGCGCCTTGTAGTCGTCTTCGATCAGAAGGCCGCCAGTGCGGTCGGTAAAGCCGGGGAAGAACCAGAGCTTGCGGATGGGCAGCGTCGGATGAAGCCCCCAGATGTTGTGATAGTCCTCGACCCAGGCTTCGGCAGAGAGGTAGTCGAGGTTGAAGTAGAAGGGAATGCGCGGATCCGACGCATCGGTTTTTGCTTGAAGACGGCCGGCGATCGCGCGTTCGTAGTTCTCCGGCAGCCGGCAGGCGAAGGTTTCGATGATGAGATCAGCTGCGCCGGGGTTTGCCTGCGATGCGAATCGGCGCCAGTCAAGCACCTCGATGCCGTCGGCGCGGCCGAGCGACGCACGGCCTTCGGATGAGGCGAGCGCGGGCTTCAGAGCCGGCACCAAGTTGGCGAGCACGTCGGGGCGGTCGGTAATGAGGCGGACGGCGAGACCGAGGGCGGCGAGGCGCTTGGCAAGACGCCAGCACACGCCTGCGTCGCCAAAGTTGTCGATGACGGCGCAGAAAATGTCCGCGGTGCGGAAGGGATCGCAGAATCCGTTGCAGACTGCGGCGGAAGTTGTTGTCATATTGCAGTTTCTAGGACGGCGCGCGCAGCGTCGCCGGTTATTCAATAGCGGGCGTTGATGAGGCGCTCGAAAAAGGGCTTTTCTGCCGATTGAATCGGGCGGCCGGCGGCGTCAAGGAGTCCCGCCAGAAGGCAGCGCCCCTCTGCGCAGCGAAGCGCTGCAAAGCGAGCCTTGTCCCAAAGGGGCGCTTCGCCCGAGCTGAAGAACCAGCGCGACGGAAGCTTCGCGAGACGCGTTGTTGGATCGTAAGCGAGTTCGAGGCGCGTGCCTTCCGGGGGCGCATCGCCTTCGGGCTTCACAGCAAGGAGCCGAAGCAATTCGCCGGACGCGGTTTCTTCAACGCCGAAGCAGGCTTTGTAGCGAATGTGCCGATCTTCGGGACTCGCGCCTTCGGCTTCTCGGGCTTTTCGAAGCGCTGCGGCCGAAGGCGCTTCACGAAGCGCGTCGTAGCCGAGCGCCATGAAGTCCCCCATCAGCAGGTCGCGCGGATCGACTGGCGCGAGCGCGGCCGTGAAGGCTTCGCCCGTCTGGAGAATCCGTTCATCGCGAAGAATGCCGAGCGCAACGAAAGCGGCCGTGAGAAGCAGGAGCGCCGAGCGGGCGGGGCGATCAAATCTGCGAAGGCCCTGCGGCTTGGCAAGGAGGCTTTGTTCGCAGCAGCCCACATGCAAGGCATGGGCCGAGGAAGCGGCTTGCCGCTTCGCTTCGAGCCCCGAGAGCAAAAAGAGTGCGCCGAAGAGGGCGGCGAAGAAGAACTGGTCGAGGGCGGCAGAGAGAAGCAGATTCGCGCCGTCCTCGGCGGGAAGAAGCCAGTAGGCCGCGTGCGCCGAAGACCAGAAGAGGATAAGAAAGAGCCAGGGACTGAGCGAGCGCCGGCCGACTTCGTTCCCGCGGATCGGCGTCATGCCCGCGAGCGCAAGCAGGAGCGGCGCGGCGTCCGGACCGAAGCGCGCCATGACGGCAGCGCCGAGCGCGAGAAAGCCAAAGGAAAAGAGCTGCCCGAAGCCCGCGCGAAGGAGCGCGGCAAAGCCCCCCAAAGCAGCAAGCAGAGCGCCGGCGCAGAGAAGAAGGCCTTCGACGGAAGCCCAATCAGGAAGCATTTGGCCTTCAATCCAGGGCAAAACGCCCGAACCGAACCAGCTCATCCAGATAAAGGCAGGCAGACACTTTGCGGCTGCATTGGCAAGGCGCGGCTTGCGGTCAGCAAAGGGCGTGCGCAGGAGCACAACAAGAAGGCCCGCAACTGCCGCAGCAGCGCCGGTCAGCCACGGTGAGCAAGCGGCGGACGCAGCAGCCGGCAGCGCCATGGCAGCCCAAAGAGCAAGAGACGAGCGGAAGACAAGGGACGCAGCGAGCGGGAGAATCGACGAGAGGACCGTTGCCGACCAGCTGCTGCCGCCGGTTGCTTCAATGAAGACCATGGCGATGCCCGCAGCAGCGAGAAGCGCTGCGG
>ERZ779729.1268-NODE-1268-length-18664-cov-4.668655_pt1 | contig 18664 bp, 14 predicted proteins | sample MGYA00511072_ERZ779729 | MGnify/ENA primary metagenome ERZ779729 (study PRJEB29588, sample SAMEA2156675) | human gut metagenome | biome: human gut; feature: human-associated habitat; material: faeces | place: Denmark | collected 2008/2010 ...
TGGACGAGGTCCACGAACTAATAAATAGCGTTATTTAGCAAACGTTATACTAGAGCGCGTAGTCACTTTGCGCACGGGTAGAACTTTGCGCTTCGACAGCGCCCAAAGCTGCGGGAACCGCCATAATACGGGCGATTTCAAGCGATGCGGCTTGATGCGCTCAGCTCCGGATGCGTTATTGAACGGGAACCTGAAGCACGCTGAGCAAGCCGCCCTTTTTTATTTCTCTTCCCGCTTCTTTTGCCTCGCGACGATATGAGCGACACCGACGATCTCTATTCCATCGTTAGCCCCGACACTCCGACGACCCGCACCCAAAGTCGATCGGCTGATTGCGGCGCAGCGGCTGAGATCGGCGGCATTCTTCGCGTCGGCCTCCCCGGCGATTACCGACCTTTTGCCATGAAGGATCCGGATGCGCCTTCGGGGTACTCGGGCCATGACGTCGAGTTGCTCGAGGCACTGGGAAAGGCGGCGGGGCTCATCGTTGTCTTTCTGCCGACAAGCTGGCCCGATTTGGAAAGAGATTTGCTCGCTGGGCGCTTTGACGCTGCCGCGGGCGGCCTGACGCCCACAACGGCGCGGGCGGCCTGCGGCCGGTTTCTGCCGCCCTATGCGCCTTTCCGCAAAGTTGCGCTCGTGCGCCGCTGCGACGCTGATCGTTTTCCTTCGCCCGCCGCACTGGATCTGCCCGACGTGCGCGTTGTCAAAAATCCGGGCGGCACCAACGAGATGTGGGTCGATGAACATTTTTCACGCGCCTATGTCGCAACCTGCCCAGTCAACGAGGCCATCCCCGGCCTCATTGCCGACGGCGTCGGCGACGTCATGATCACCGATGCCTTTGAAGCCGATTGGTACGCGGCGCACGACAAGCGTCTGAAGGCCATTTTCCGCGGCGTTGATGGAGAACCGGCACTGACGCCAGTGCAGTGGAAGGCCATTCTCGTTCACGAAACCCTGAAGCGCACGAAGCATTCGAGAAGGCCGCCGCTCTACGAACGGCTGCTCTCCGCCTGGGAGCGACTTGAAGAAGCGGGCGAAATGGCGCGACTCGCTCAGAAGTGGTTCCGCTGAAAAGCCACCCTGCTTCTCTTTTGCTTTTGCCGCATCGCACCGGTACTGACACCCCAAACCCCCGCGAAGCGCAATAGGCTAAATCGCCTAAGGAGACTATCCACGCTCGCCTGAGCATGGGCAATCTCCATGCGCATCGCTTCGCCGTCCCTGCCGCTCTCATGTTCTAATGAATCTCAGCCGCTTCACAACAATGACGAAGGCGGTTTTTTTCTTTCACTCGAACATGAGGTTCATATCATGAAACGTCGCACTTTGATAAGTGCCATCGGTGTGGTGGCACTGAGCAGTGCCTACTTCTTCCCGATGACGTCTTACGCTGCGGCGATCAAGGGTGAAGGCGGCCGTCCCATTCGCATTGTTGTCCCCTACCCGCCGGGAGGCCCGCTCGACGTGTCTGCTCGTGCCATTTCTGAAGCTGTGAAGGACACGCTCGGCACGGTTGTGGTTGAAAACCGCCCGGGCGCGGGCGGCAACGTCGGCGTTGCCTATGTTTCCAAAGCGGATCCCGCCGGCTACACGCTCGTCATGGGCGCCGTCGCAACCCACGCCATCAACCCCTGGCTTTTCAAGAAGCTCCCCTACGATGCTGAAAAGGACTTCAAGCCTGTAACACTCGTTGCAACAGCCGCCAACGTCCTCGTCATCACGCCTGCTTTCTCTGAACGCACCGGCATCAAGTCCCTGAAGGATCTCATTGCCTATGCGAAGGCCCACCCCGGCGAACTCAATTACGCCTCGGGCGGCAACGGCTCCGCTGGGCATATGGCTGGCGAACTTCTCAAAAACAAGGCCGGCATCGACATGGTTCACATCCCGTTTGCGGGCGCATCTCCTGCGCTCCTTTCGGTGCTCTCCGGCCAGACCGATCTCATTTTCGACAACCTCGCGAGTTCGGCCGCAAACATCAAGGCTGGCAAGCTTATTCCGCTTGCCGTAACGACGAAGGAACGCACGGCGCTTCTTCCCGATGCGCCGACGATGGCCGAAGCTGGCGTCCCTGACTTCGACATCTACACTTGGTTCGGCCTCATGGTGCCTGCAAAGACCCCCGACGACGTCGTCAAGCAGCTTTCCGACGCCATCATGCCGGTGCTTGCTGACCCCGAAATGCAGAAGAAGTTTGCGGCTTTCGGTGCTGAAGCCAAGCCCACCACGCCAGAAGCATTCGGGAAGCTCATCGCTGAAGAGAAGGCAAAGTACAAGACGCTTGTCGCGCTTTCCGGCGCCCGCGTTGACTGAGGTCGACGTCGTGCCTGAAGGCATTTGAAGATCCCTCAGACGAAAGTCTGACGATGAAGCCCGCGAACGTTTTAGAAGCGTTCGGGGCTTCGCGCTTCCAAAGAAAACTGCGTTTTTTGCCCGGCTCTAAACCGATTGCTGCGCTGAGATTAGCGGCGCAGCATTGTGCTGTGCCGCTTCATCAAGCTCTCTTGATGCTTTTCGTTCCTGTCGCTGTCAGCACACTGGTGCGGCAGTCGACACGAAGAAAAGCTAACCGGACGAAGAAGCGAAGATACTGTTTTCTTGTGGCGCGCTTCAGCGTTCGCTTTCGCCAAGGGAAGCAATTGATTTGGAAGAAATCGGCATGATCGGACTCGGAAAGCGATAGCTTGCTTCCCGCTGCGGTCCGTCATTATGACTCGATGCTCCTTATTCATTCGCTTTTGCTTCAGGCACTGCGCTCTTCACCATTGTCTTTCGCACCCCAAGTATCATGAGTGCTTTCGCCAGCACGAAAGCCCATAGTAGCCTCATGAAACGCATGCGCTTCACGTAGGCTACCGCACAACCGAACACAGAAGGATCGGACCTTCCATGCTCCTCAAAAACCAAAAGGATTTCGCCGCCGGCATGTTCTATGTCGTCATCGGCATCACGGCGATTCTGACGCTTAACGGCAATGAACTCGGCACACTGGCCCGCATGGGACCAGGCTTCTTTCCGACAGTCATCGCTACCGGCCTGATTCTGACCGGCCTCGCCATTGCGGTAAAGGCCGTCCTGCGCGCGCCTGTCTCTCCCGACGAAGGACGCATTCATTTCGGCAAGCCCATCTCGGCGCTTCTCATTCTTGGAAGCGCCGCTTTTTATGCGGCAACGCTCCTCACGCTCGGCTTCTTCCTTTCGATCGGCGGCATGATCGTGATCGCTTCGATTGCACACCCGGCCTTCCGGCTGCGCGACGCCCTCATCTCCGCCGTGTTCCTTACGTCGCTTTCCGCTGTCCTCTTCATTTGGGGACTCGGCCTCATTGTGCCGCTCTGGCCGGTTTTCTTCTGAGGAGACAATCATGGATCTTTTCCAAAACCTCCTCATTGGTTTCGAAGCAGCCGTTTCAGTTCAGAACCTGATTTACTGCTTTATCGGCGTTGCCATGGGAACGCTCGTGGGCGTGCTGCCGGGCATGGGCCCGGTTGCCACGGTTGCGATGCTCCTGCCCATTACCTACGCCTTAGACCCGTCTTCCGCACTCATCATGCTCGCGGGCATCTACTACGGCGCGCAATACGGCGGCTCCACCACAGCCATTCTCGTGAATATCCCCGGCGAAGCGGCAGCTGTCGTCACCTGCATTGACGGCAACAAACTCGCCAAGAAAGGCAAAGCCGGCACGGCGCTTGGCATTGCTGCGATCGGCAGCTTTATCGCCGGATGCTTCGCCACCATGCTCATTGCCGCCTTCGCGGCTCCCATGACGGAACTCGCCTTCCAGTTTGGTCCGCGCGAGTACTTCAGCCTCATGGTGCTCGGCCTCATCGGCGCCATCGTGCTTGCCTCAGGCTCGCTTCTCAAAGCGATCGGAATGATTTTGATCGGCATTCTGCTCGGCTGCATCGGGATGGACGTCAATTCCGGCGCGCTTCGATACGTTTTCGGCATAGACGAGCTCATGGACGGCATTGACTTCGTCGCGCTCTCCATGGGCGTGTACGGCTTCGCGGAAATCATCCGCAACATTGAAGTGTCGGGCATGCGCGAACCCATGCCAGCGGCCATCGGTCAAATCCTCCCGACAAAAGCCGATCTCAAAGAGGCCGCGCCCGCCATCGGCCGCGGCACGGTCATCGGGTCGCTCCTCGGCATTCTCCCGGGCGGCGGCGCCCTCCTTTCTGCGTTCGCCTCCTATACGCTCGAAAAAAAGCTCGCAGGCCGTCAGGCGAATCCGCCTTTCGGCGAAGGCAACATTCGCGGCGTGGCGGGGCCGGAGTCAGCCAATAATGGCGGCGCGCAGACAAGCTTCATCCCGATGCTCACGCTCGGCATTCCGTCGAATGCCGTCATGGCGCTCATGATCGGCGCACTGATGCTGCACGACATCACGCCAGGACCGCAGGTGATGAGTTCGAACCCGTCGCTCTTCTGGGGACTTATCGTTTCCATGTGGATCGGCAACGTCTTTCTCGTGATCCTCAACATTCCGCTCATCGGACTTTGGGTTCGGCTGCTGCGCGTGCCCTACCGGCTGCTCTATCCGGCCATCCTCTGCTTCTGCGCCATCGGCGTCTACTCGATCAACAACAATCCTTTCGACATCTGGATGACGATCATTTTCGGCATCTTCGGCTGGATCGTCGGGAAGATGGGTTGCGAATGCGCACCGCTTCTGCTCGGCTTTATTCTTGGACCGATGCTGGAAGAGAACCTGCGCCGTGCGCTTCTTCTCTCCCGCGGCGATCTGATGACCTTTGTTGAAGGTCCGATCTCCGCCACCTTGCTCGCCATATCAGCGTTCCTGCTTGCCATCGTTGTCTTCCCAGCCGTTCGTGCCGGACGTGAAAAGGCTTTTGCTGAAGACGAATAATTGTTCTGAATATTTGTTTTATCAGCTTCGAAGCATTTGCTTCGAAGCTGTTTTTGATGCCTCTTCGCGAATTTACGGGCAAAGCTACCCTTTACAAGAAATTCGACATTCGGAAAGAGCTGAAATAAATCCTTCCTCGAGGCCTTATTTCAGCTCTTTCTCTTTTGTGGTGCGCGCCGCGCGGCCTGTCAAACGCGGAACGGCATATCGTAGGCCGAAGGCCGAGAATATGCCCGCGAAGCACTTAACCGCGCTGCGTGGCGTGCAGGTGCCATATACTTCCTTTGACGAATTCGATATTCAAATAGCCATAGAACTTCCTGGTCCGGTTCGGAGACTTTCGTCATCCCGGTCTTGATGATTTGCTCGTTCCAGACCGTGCACATCTCACGGCTCATCTCCTGCATCCGAGCTGTTTCGCCGTTGATTACCGATTTGATTTTCAAGAAAAAATACTCATCGTCTCGAAACCCGTATCCCGTGCGCTTCAGCACCTTGATCCGGTTGTTCGCGCCTTCGAGCTTATTCGTGCCGACGCCATGTTTGTATACGCTCAGAATCCCGTCGGATCGCCGATTGAACATCGCTGCAAATCGCTTGGCCGGCGGGAAATGGAATTCTTTGTTTACCTCCTTGAGCAGGCTGATCACAACTTTGAGCGCTGCTCCACCACGAATGCCGACGGCGCTCGCCAGATCGATCGGAGAATGTCCGCAATCGGGAGCAACGCATTCAGCATCTCATTGTCTTTAAGAAGGCCTTCCAGCCGGGCCGACGCTCATGCGTGAGCTGGTCTTCCTTCATCAGGATCAGGTATTCGCACCCTCTTAACCGCTTCCTTTCCCCCTTTTTTATCAGCTGCGTCGACTCGCTGGATCATCTCCAGCTTTGCCTCCTTCAAGACATCGACTGTAAAGTTGGCAATGACGTGGAACAGGTCGTCGCTGATGTCGGCCTTCGGCATGTACTCTCTGACCAACTTCGGCCAGCCAGCGTTCATGTCTATGGCTACCGTTTGGATCTGGTCGAGAACGCCTTCAGCCTTGAGCATCTCAAAGCCTTTCCTTACTGCCGCATTGATTTTTCCGCGACAAGCGAAGATGATTTTCCCTGTGTCGAGATCCATGAAGATCGTTACGTATTTGTGAGCTTTTTGGGGCGCAAATTCGTCTATTGCCAAGCGTCGAAGGGGGCTCACATCAACGTGTTCATAGAACTTTTTGAGCATCATCTTATCCAGCCTCTCCTCTGTGCCCCAGTCAAGATGGAACTGCTGGGCCACCCAGGAAACCGGCTGGCCCTGCCGCAAAAAAACACTGCACCTGCGCTGCGAATCTCGGGATAATGCGTCCATGTTTGCTATCCACGGCAAGACCTCCGTGCCTTGGCATCCACAGTCGCATCGCACACGGCGCACCGGGACGAACAGCACGGTGTATTCACAGCGGAGACTGCGCAGTCACGAATCTTTCTCACGCAGGTCTCTTTGATGCGCGAGCAGGATCTTCCGCATTTCGAGCAAACCGGTGCGGCAGTATGGTTAAAACGATAAGCGCACCTTTACGATGGCGCTGAAGACTTCGTAGTCGAAATAAAGAGCTTGTTGAAACTCCGAAAAGTCCGCTGGATCAGCGAGCTTGGAAGAAGAACCGGATACAATAGCTATCATAGGTGGTTTTGTTTTTCTTTTGGTTTTGCAACTAAGAATTATAAGGCCACCTTTTCTTGTATCTAAACATTGTAATCGCTACAGGGTTTTAAGGACACTCTGCCTGTAAATTCCAGAAGTGCCAACTATAAGCATTTAAGAAATGATTCCTTCTGAATTAAAGTTTGCCATCATCGTCCCCGTGTACAACACTGCCAAGTATCTTCGTGAATGTCTAGATTCAGTACTTTCACAGACACACAAAAACTTTACTTTGTTTGCGGTAGATGACGGTTCAATTGATGAATCCGGCAAAATTTTAGACGCATATGCAATCAAAGATTCGCGATTCAAGGTAACACATAAGGAAAATGAGTGAGTCTCTATCGCTAGAAACACAGCACTGAAATTGATCGAATCTGAAAATGATTATGACTTTATCGTATTCTTGGATTCCGACGATTACCTGTCGCCTACCTGCCTCGAGACAATTTCTCAAACAGCTACAGAAAGCAACGTAGACATGGTAGCTTTTGGATTTAACCAATTTGATCGTAATGGCATTGTCGTCGATCGAAGGAAGAAAAACCATGATCCAATCGTGATAAGCAATGACGAATCATTCGGTCTCTTCAGTTTTGCCATTTTAAAGAGAATTCCCTTTATACGAAAAACACTTGCCTCTGTTTTAGAAAAATCTCCTGCTAGATCTGCATTTGTAGCAAATATTGCTTTTCGTACTAGGACTGTTCGAGGTTTACGCTTCAACTCCTCATTAAGAGTCAGCGAAGACCAAGACTACAGAATTCAAGGGCTCATGCGCTGTGAAAAATGTGCAGTTATTTCAGATTGCTTATATAATTATCGCTTGCGTAACGGAAGTTTGTCTCACTCGGAAGATTATATTCAATCAGATCTTTTGCTATGCTTATCATGGCTAAAAACTATAAAAACATTGCCACCAATTGGAAGAATTACACTTGAACAAAAAACTTTTGATATTTGGTGGCAACACCTTGAATTGCTAAGTAAATCCAACTCTCTCGAACAAGAGTGGGATAACTGTTGCTTATATTTAACAGAGATAAAGAAATTGTTTATTTCTAGCGTCCTTTCTTATCCAAAATCATTAAAACGCCTCACTCTTTTTAAGCTTGGAAAAACGATAACTAATAAGTATTTGTCATATCGCTTGTCCAAAAAGAGGACAAAACCTAATAATTTCTTCGATTGAGACGCTCCATGCTTTCAACGCAGCTGACTGCGCCGCATCCATTGCAGCTGTAAATGCATGCTTCAAACTCTTCGTGCGTTGTTTTCGAATAGCGAGGCAGCAGGTACAGCTACTGCGGGATTAATTTCGAACAGCAATGCAACCAAAGAGAAAAGCTTTGATAAATATGTCCGAAAAAACGAAAATAGTAATCCTCTTCGAAATTAACAATCTCTTTTTCTGAAATTTCTAATCATTAGGCGAGACAATTGACAAATACTCAGCTGTTCTCCGACAGCTCAGTATTGACACATTACTTACTCGAGGACAAGAGGTCTGTTTCGATTTTTGCGTGAAAAACCAAATCGTACACAACTCCGTCTCCTTTTTGAGTGTGCATAACGGAGTATTTGCTGAGCCTATTCGGTCAGAAAACGTACTGGGGATTAGCAACATTTTAAATGCGAATCCTTATCATCTGAATTCGGCAGACTGTAGAGAAAACCTTCTTTACGCCTGCCGTATTGGGAATCACGAGGCATCAGCCTGCAATGCGGCTTGTTCTCTCACGTAGGTCGCTGAGCAGTACTCCGGAACTTCCGTCAACGCCTCTTCCAGATGCAAATCTGCACAGTAGCGCTGCAGTAATTTCGTCTGTGTTGTTCCTACAAATCGGCTCTGCCCCGACTGGTCAACTACCACGCTCAGGTGCCGGAAAGCGTCAACCAGTTCTCTGAAAGTAAGCCCTTTCTCCTGGAGGGATACAGCCTTCATTTCATTATTTGATGTTCGCTTGAGAGTATCGGCAAGCTCCTTTGACATGCGCCACTTCAGAATGCCAGACACGGTGAGGGTCAAAGCGTTGAGAAAAGCGCGGCCGCGGGCAGCATCCGTGCTGTGAGCGCGTATCGGATCTGCTGAAAGTTCCTCCTTGCTCATCTCGAAGACCTTCTCAATTTCGTCTCGCTGGCTGTAGAGCTCATAGGCTTCCTGAGCAGTGCACGCACAATTTGTAACGTTCGCAAAGATGCCCAGATTTCTTACGCAGTCGTCGATCGTGCGCTTTTTAGGCACAAGCTTGCCTTGCTCGACTTTGAAGAATCTGCCGATTTTCTCTTCCATCGCGGGACTGACTTCCCGACCGGCAGAAATCTCGGTCCGATATTCATTCAACTGCTTGAAAAACTTTATTTTTTCAGCGGACGCAGCGGTTTCATCCCGATAGATATGAAGCCAAATCGGGATGTTCGGACGACTGCTTCTGGGCTGATCTTCGGGCTCTATTGCCACAGTCAGGCCAGCCACGGACAAATGGTTCGGCATGGCATATTCGAAACCGGTCAGCTCATCGCGGTGCTCTGCGATGGCTTCGAGCACCCAGCTCGGCTGCTTCTTGGCAGCCATCAGAATTCTGCCGCCGGTTTTAGACGCCGCCTCGATGTTGGCTTTGCAGAAGTAGCCGCGATCCATGATGAAGCTGTAGATCCGGTCGCGCATGTTTTCTTCGAGCTTGAGACGCTCCATGATTTCAGCGCAGTTGACTGCGTCGCTTCCGTTGCCGTTGTAGAGGCAGGCATCAAACACTTCATGCGTGGTTTTCGAATAGAGCAGCGACAGGCACAACCGCTGAGAGAAGCCGCCGTATTTGCTTTTGCCGGCTTTCGAGAGTTCGATGCCCTTCGAGACATTCGTAATGGTCGAGTCAAACAAGATCGTTTGCCGCTTGTCTGCACGGGCTCTGCGCCGATGGAAAAAGTCTTGGATTTCCGTCTGATTGGCGCCGAGGCTGACGAAGAAATCGCTGAGCTCCCCATCTGCCATCGGTGCATTGAAGGGAAGAAGGTGTTCGCGAATCCAGTGCTCGAAGCGTCGTGCAACCAGACTTCCATTCTCGATCTGAGCAATGACGCAGGAGATGAGAATCAGGGCTTTCAGCGGACCAAAACTCGCCTGCAAGTCTTCGAGCAGAGAGTGCTTCTCAGCGAGCTTCCATATCAGCGGGCCAATACCGACATAGCGCTCGGTGAAGCCGCCTTCAGAAGGAGCGCCCTCCTTGATTTCCTTGATATTTTTAGAAGAAGTCAAACCTTCGCTGCTCTTGGGGGCAGGCTTCTTCGGCAACGATCTCGGCACGTCGCCACGCTTGAAGAGGCGGCTGTATTCGGCATTGGAATAGTAGCGGCCGTCGACCACGCGGCCGAGATATTCCTTCTCGTAGTAGCTCTGTCCGGGCTGACGGTTTGTGCGCTTTTTCAGTCGGACGACATGAACGGAAGTTTTCGAAAAATGAAGGCGCAAATCGCTCAGATCCTTCGGCAGATTGGAGATGCCGGAGAAGTCAGTTGTTGAGCGCGAAGAGGAACGTTGTTTTCGAATGGTCGGCATGTTTTCGAGTTTTCTGCATATTGCTCATGTTAGAGAAAACTAAAACACAAAAAGAGAGCTCAGTCAATTGATTTATCTAAAAAAATCGATTAATTGAGCTCTCCGGAAAGTTTTTCTCTTTTAGTGACAGAATTCAGATGATAAGCGTTGCAAAAGCTATCCTATGGGATGATTCAGCTTAGTGGACTTCAGATTTCTGTTTTACTCGCAAGAAATTCGCCTGATTGAGAACCCGAGCTCTCAGTTGCCCGCAACCACCGTCGACATCCTGAGCAGCCGAGTCTCGCAATGTGGCTATAACGCCTCGAGATCGCAAGCGACGAACCAATGCAGCAGCATGTTCACGGTCAGGACGTTTAAAACTGCTGCCATCCACAGCATTAACGGGGATGAAGTTCACCATCATGTAGCAGTTTTGAAGCAAATCCGCCAATCGATCAATCTCCGAAGGAGAATCATTGACGCCTGCAATCAACGTCCATTGCACTTGAGCGGGATAACCTGTCTTTTGAGACCAGTCATGTGCGGCTTCAATAAGCGCTTCAACGCTCATGCGCGTGCCTCTGGGCAATAGCTGGCGTCTCTTTTCGTTGTCGACGGTATGTAGCGACAACGCCAGCGCCGGCCGAACACGTGAATGATGAAGCGCTTCAAATAAGCGCGGATCCCCCACTGTAGACACAACCAAATCCTTGTGGCCGAAGTCGCCGTGCTCTCCGAGAAAGTTCACTGCGCGCATGACAGCATCAAGGTTGTGAGAAGGTTCCCCCATGCCCATGAAGACTACTTTCTTCGTCTCTGGACGAAGCGTTCGAGCAAGGGCGACTTCTGCAACGATTTCAAGATCCGAAAGCTGTCGCACGAGTCCGCCCTGCCCCGTCATGCAGAAAACACAGCCGACTGCACACCCCATTTGCGTCGAAACACAGACGCCTTTTCTCGGCAAAAGCACGGATTCGATGGTTTGCCCGTCCGTCAGCGTCACGAGAAGGCGCTCACTTTCAGGATCCGCTCCGGGATGCCGGCTGCGAAGCCGAGCAACGCTCCCCAGCATTCCCCGCAGTGCTGGCAGAATGCTTAAAAGAGCCTTCGGAAATCGCTGATCGTCTGAACGCGGCCATTCGCCCTTGCCGAGCCACGCGCGGCAAAGGCGATGAATATGCATCGGCTTCGCGCCATGCTTTTCAAGCAGAGACAGCAAGGCCCCGAGCGTCGGGCGTTCTTCATCACGGAAAAGCGCAACGTGTTGACCGAGGGTGTTGAGCGTAGCAGTCATGAACAATGAGATGGCAAGGGATATTTGGTGCGGCGGCAGATGCCGTCAAAATTCGAAGAAAGGACCCCGATCGTTAAAAATTTGAAGCTAACAGAAAGGCGACAAAACGAGCCCTGACGGCCCTCCGTCGCTAGAGGCATCATTCTGAGAAACGTTCAACGTACCAGGCAACTGTGCGCTCGAGCGCCGACTCAAAGGTTTCCTTAGGCGCCCAATTCAATTCCTGTTGAATCTTCCCGCAGTCAACGGCATAACGGAAATCATGGCCGGGACGGTCTGCGACAAGCGTGATTAGGAATTCGTAATTGTGACCGATCCATGGCTTTAATTTGTTCAAAAATCGGCAGATTTCTGCGGCAATTTCCAGATTGTTCCGCTCATTGCCACCCCCGACGTTATAGCTTTCTCCGACACGACCTTGATGGAAAACCAGATCGATCGCACGGCAATGATCTCCAACCCAAAGCCAATCGCGAACATTTTTCCCTGTTCCATAGATAGGGATCGGCTCATGCCTCAAGGCCTTTCGAATGACGGTTGGGATCAGCTTCTCTTGATGCTGCCAAGGACCGTAGTTATTTGACGAATGGGTCGTAACAACATTAAGGCCGTAGGTTTGACCGTAAGAACGAACAACCAGGTCGGCCGATGCCTTGCTAGCGGAATATGGACTGTTCGGCCGATAGGGTGAATCTTTTGTAAAGAAGCCCGTTGGCCCCAAAGAGCCATAAACCTCGTCGGAAGAAATCTGATGAAACCGTGCTGTCTCAGGACATCCACGTTTTTTCCAATTCTGACGTGCGACATCCAATAGCGTCGTCGTGCCGACAATATTCGTTTCGATGAAACGAAATGGATCCGCTATTGAGTTATCCACATGACTTTCGGCAGCAAAATGAATAACGCCATCAACAGCGTATTCATCAAAGATACGCTGCACCAAGTCGCGATGGCAAATGTTGCCTTTGATGGGCACAACCTGCTTCATGCCTCTCTGCTTTTCGAAAAGCACCGGATGCGCAGCATAGGAAAGCACATCCAGATCTATCAACCGATAAGTTGGATGCGCCTGAGCAAAATAGTCGATGAAATTTCCACCAATGAATCCAGCGCCCCCTGTAACAAGAATCGTGCGTTCAAACATGTCGATATGATGCAACCACGGCACCATCCTAAGTCAGCCCCGTTAAATATTTAGACCTTACAACTCAAGCCGCAAATCTAATACAGTCCGAAACAACTGTTTTTTTATTTTTTCTCTTCTGCTTCAGTCGATTCCAAGCTCATGAAGCTTTCGCGTGAGGGTATTTCGACCGATGCCAAGACGTTCTGCGCCTTCTATTCGACGTCCGCGTGAAGCAGTGAGGGCTGTCTGAATCAGAATTCGCTCCACATCTGTCATCACAGACTCCCATAAAGCCGGCTCTTTGTCTTCAAGCCGTCGTGTGACTTCCGACGCCATGAACGTTCTCCAATCGCCATTGGCCTTTGACTCCATCGTCGACGCGTCAACGCCGCGAATAATGGCCGCTGAATGCGGCACGGGAGCTATGCTTGCAGCAGTTTCTTTCTTCCTCAAATCCGCAGGCAAATCTTCCGGGCGCACTTCATGTGCCGGCGCCATTACCAGCAGCCAACGACAGAGATTCTCGAGTTCGCGCACATTGCCCGGAAATGCATGCGCCTCGATGACATGAAGCGCTTCAGCTGTGAGCACTTTGGGTTCAAGCCCAAGCTCCTTGGCTCCTTGCGCCAGGAAATGCTTCGCTAGCGGTTCGATATCCTCTTTGCGGTCACGCAGCGGGGGCAGACGAAGCCGGATGACGTTGAGACGATGGAAAAGATCCTCACGAAATTCGCCGGACTTGACGCGAGCTTCCAGATCCTGATTCGTCGCCGCAATCACTCGGGCATCAGCCTTGATAGGCTCATGTCCTCCGACACGGTAGAACCAGCCGCTGCTGAGGACGCGAAGCAGACTTGTTTGCAACGCCATCGGCATGTCGCCGATTTCATCCAAAAAGAGCGTGCCTCCTTTGGCTTGCTCAAAGCGGCCAAGGCGCGTCGCAGTTGCTCCGGTGAATGCGCCCTTTTCATGGCCGAAAAGTTCACTTTCGAGGAGCTCCCGCGGAATAGCCGCCATGTTAATCGCGATGAAGGGTGCATGACTTCGGCTGCTGTGCTTCCAGATCGCCCGTGCAACCACCTCCTTGCCTACGCCGGATTCGCCCGTCAAAAGCACCGTTACACTGCTTTGGGAAAGCCTGCCGATGGCGCGGAAAACATCCTGCATTGCCGGTGCATGACCAATCAGCGTCAAATCGCCTTGAGGAGATTCAAGCGGCAGCGTTTCTAGCGCTTCAGTCTTGGCCGCATCCCTCCGCATCGCTGATTCATCCATCGCGCGGCGAATTAGTTCTACAGCCTTGGTCACGTCGAAAGGCTTTGTCAAATATTCAAAGGCGCCGCCCTGAAAAGACGACACAGCACTTTCCAGATCAGTAAAGGCTGTCATGATGATGACAGGAAGTGCCGGCGCAAGCGCTTTGACACGCTCAAGGAGTTCAACCCCCGTCATGCCCGGCATGCGGATGTCGGAAACCAGCACAAGCGGCAAATCAGTTGCATTGCCGGAGGCCGAGGCAGACATCAGTGCATCAAGAACATCCTGAGCACGCTCAAAGGATCTGGATGAAATAGATGCTTTAGAAAGCGCCTTGGAAAGCACCCATCGGATGGCGCGGTCGTCGTCCACAATCCAAACGGGGGCTTTCTGCTGCAGAGCGGCTTCATTGCGAGCTGCTTCTTTTTTCATTTCAAATGTCGTGAGCGTCATTGGTGTGTTTCCGTTTCCTGCTTCTTTCGCAAAGCGCTGTTGCCTCGCCCGAAAGGCAGAAGCACGGTGAAATCCGTACGGCCGGGTTCGCTTTCGACAGAAACCCGCCCGTGCGCCTCTTCCACGAAACTCTTCACGATGGAGAGTCCAAGCCCTGTCCCATCAGCGCGGCCCGTCACGAGGGGGTAAAAAATCTTGTCTCGAATGCTTTCCGGTATGCCCGGCCCATTGTCAACAATGTCAACGCAAAGCACGGAGCGAACGCGTTCGCCCCCCGTCAGAACATCCCGAGCGATCCGAGTCTTGAACGCAATGACGGCCTGCCCGATAGCTCGTTCCTTTTCCATCGCTTCGGCCGCATTGCGGGCAATATTGAGAAAGATCTGCGTCAGTCTTTCGCGATCTCCCCACACAGGCGGCGCCGAAATGTCATAGTCGCGGCTGAAGTTGAGCCCCGAAGGAAATTCAAGCTTTAAAAGCGATGCCACATGTTCGAGCACTTCGTGAATGTTCACGGCTGCCATCGATTTGGGGACGCGGTATGGCAAAAGCAGTCGATCAACCAGATGCTGCAGCCGATCGGCCTCCTCCAGAATGAGGCTTGTTGCCTCACGGTCTTCGTCATTCTCGAGTTCCGCTTCGAGGAGCTGCGCCGCGCCGCGAATGCCGCCGAGCGGATTCTTGATTTCGTGACCGAGATTTCGCAACAGTTCCGCATTGGCAGCGCGAATGTTCTCTTCAACGGCATCGCGCTCTTCACGGAGTGCGTCATCGAGCGTGACAGCTTCGAGCAGATAGCTGACGGCCGGCTGTTCCTGAGAATCTTCGGTCGCAACGGCATTGCAAACCGTGCTCGCAACATTCAGCGTGGCGCGCACGCGAAGCGGCGAACGCATTCCACAGTTAACTACCGCAACGGCTGTTGCGCCGCCTTCGCTCAGCTTGTCATCCGTCGAGGAGAAGGCCGCGTTTTTCTCTTGTGAAGGCGCATTGGCAAACCAAATGCCTGCAGCGTCCAGGTAGTCTGCCGCAGGCGTGCCGATTACCGTACGCTTTGCACGGCCGAGCAACGACTCTGCTGCTGTATTCAGCTTCACAATGATGCCTGACGCATCGAGTCCCAGCACAGCTGTCGAAAGATGCTCGAAAGCGGCAAACAGCTCGTCATCCGCGTTCCGCACAGATGCTTCTGCATCCGCTTTGCTGAGCTGGATCGATTTCCCCGTCATTCATTCATCCTTTCAATCTCTGGATTTCTGCCTGCACAGCTTGAGACAACACGGGGACGATGCACAAATGTCACCGTCCCCGAAATATCAGCTCGAAGCGCAGGACGCAATCGCCCGACGCTTCATTCACACTTCACTGCCAGCCATTAAAGCGAGTAGTAAAGGTCAAAGTCGAGCGACGTCACAGCCATCTGCGCACGGAGCACTTCCTTGCGCTTCTCGGCAATGTACGCGTCGAGGAAATCATCGCCGAAGACGCCGCCTTTCGTAAGGAACTCGCGATCCTTTTCAAGCGCGTCGAGCGCTACGTCGAGCGACGGCGCAACCGTCGGTATCAAAGCGTTTTCTTCCGGCGGCAGATCGTAGAGATTCTTATCGGCAGCTTCGCCCGGATGGATGCGGTTTTCGATGCCGTCAAGGCCAGCCATCAGCATGGCGGAGAAGCCGAGGTACGGATTGCAAAGCGGGTCCGGGAAGCGGACTTCAACGCGGCGCGCCTTCGGGTTGGTCACAAACGGGATGCGAATCGAGGCGGAGCGGTTGCGGGCCGAATAAGCAAGCTTGACCGGCGCTTCAAAGCCAGGAACAAGGCGCTTATAGGAATTGATGCCCGGATTCGTGATGGCATTGAGCGCACGGGCATGCTTGATGATGCCGCCGATGTAGTAGAGCGCCAAGTCGGAAAGCCCAGCGTAGCCGTTGCCGCTAAAGAGATTCTGGCCTTCCTTCCAGATCGACTGATGGACGTGCATCCCAGAGCCGTTATCGCCTTCAATCGGCTTCGGCATAAAGGTGGCGGTCTTGCCGTAGGCGGCTGCAACATTCCAAACCGTGTACTTCACGATCTGCGTCCAGTCGGCACGTTCGACCAACGTCGAAAAACGCGTGCCGATTTCACACTGCCCTGCGCCGCCCACTTCATGGTGATGAATTTCAACAGGCACGCCCTGCTGCTCGATCAGCGTGCACATTTCCGCGCGAATGTCGGCAAGCGAATCCACGGGCGAAACCGGGAAATACCCGCCCTTCATGCGATTGCGGTGGCCGAGATTGCCGCCCTCCATGTCGAGACCGGACGACCAGGGCGCTTCTTCGGACGCCACGCGGAAGAAGCTGGAGCCCGGCTTATGATCCCACTGCACCGAGTCAAAAATGAAGAATTCTGGTTCCGGCCCGAAGAATGCTGCGTCGCCGATGCCGGTCGACTTGAGATAGCTTTCCGCGCGGTTGGCGATCGAACGCGGATCGCGCTCATACCCCTTCCCAGTCGTGGGCTCGAGCACGTTGCAGGACAGCACAAGCGTATTGGCCTCGCGGAACGGATCCATATGCGCCGTCTTCGGATCGGGCTGCAGAAGCATGTCGGAAGATTCAATGCCGCGCCAGCCGATGAAGGACGAACCATCAAAAGGCTGACCGAGCTCGAACGTGTCTTCCGTCAGATGTTCAGCGGGAATTGTGAGGTGCATTTCCTTACCGAGCATATCGGTAAGCCGAAGGTCGACGAACTTGACGTCGTTGTCCTTAACCATCTGCAGAACGTCAGCAGCGGTAGTCATGTGTGCTTCTCCTGGAAGTATTCGCCCCGGCGTTCAAACACAAGGGATGCGCACGGGTGCGTGATTGAATCCGGACCGACGCAACGCAATTGCTCTGCGTCGTCATTAAAGCTGGTAAGCAATCTGCGTGCCAAACTGAAACTCGTCAGGCTCGTCGTCAGAATGACTGGCAATTGCCGCAACCGAATTCATTGAAATGGGGCGGCGGCGATCCGATGCGCCATTATGCACTCGCTCGGCGAATTCATGCACCATTTCGGCGCATTACTGCGCACGGATCCCGCACAAAAGTCACTTTTTTCCTGAAGGATCAATTTCTTCACAGGAAGCTTTCCTGCAGATCCGAGAGGAATTGCAATCCCAGCGCTGTCGGGCGGAGAAGGGCAGGATTCTTATCCAGCAAGCCTTTTTCCTCGAGTTCGCCCCTGCGGTCGCGAATGCAGGATAAGGGAAGTCCGGTCCGTGCCTCAAAAAGCGCCGAAGGAACGCCGTCGACAAGCCTCAGCGCGTTGAGCATGAATTCGAAAGGCCTGTCTTCTTCGGCAACAGGATTAGCTGACGCTATGCCGTGTCCAAGCTCCTCAACCTGATGAAGATAACGGTTTGGCGAAGCAATTCGGACTTCGCGGAAGATGCCTGCACTGGTTGTAATCTTGCCGTGCGCGCCTGCACCCGCAGCAAGATAGTCGCCATACGTCCAATAGTTGAGATTGTGCCGACAACGATGCCCAGGCTTTGCATAGCCCGAAACCTCGTATCGAATGAAGCCGGCCTGCGCCAAGCGTTCTACGAGAGCGTCCCCCATGTCAGCGGTCAGATCCTCATCTGGAAGATCCGCCGGCACATGCTTAGCAAACGCGGTCCCCGGCTCAATCGTGAGCTGATAACACGAGAGATGCGTTGCTCCGGATGCAGCTGCCTCGTCCACTTCCTGAAGAAGACCCTCAATCGTTTCGCCCGGCAGTGCGAACATCAGATCAAGATTGAAATTCTCAAAAACGCGGCTTGCTTCGCGAATGGCGCAACGGGCTTCATCCGCCGAGTGAATGCGGCCGAGCCGCTTCAGACGTTCGTCGCTGAAGCTTTGGACGCCGATCGACAGCCGATTGACGCCGGCTTTTCGGAAATCGGCAAATTTACGCGCGTTCGTGGTGCCTGGATTCGCTTCAAGCGTTATTTCGCAGTCGGAAGCCAGCGTAAATTGCTTGGCAACGCCGTCGAGCAGCGTACTCACAGCTTTTCCCGACATCAGACTTGGGGTCCCGCCGCCGATAAATATCGATGTGATGGGACGCGCCTCTGCAAGAGGCTGCCAATGCGACAGATCTCTCAGCAGTGCGGTTACATACCGCATTTCATCGTTGTCATCAGGGAGTCGTCTGGAATTGAAGTCGCAATATGGACACTTGCGGATGCACCAGGGCCAATGCAAATAGATAGAAAGCGGAATAGCGCTGGGCGTCAATAGCGATGCTTCACCACCGCTCCCCTTCATCTCCTCGAGAGACACTTTTCGGACGTGCTCCTCCATCCGTCTACCACCCCCAGCGTTCGCTCAAAAGCTTTGCCAACACGCGAAGCGCAGCGCCGCGGTGGCTGACTGCATTTTTTTCGTCCGCCGTCAATTCAGCCGCCG
>ERZ779729.1272-NODE-1272-length-18609-cov-20.480435_pt1 | contig 18609 bp, 18 predicted proteins | sample MGYA00511072_ERZ779729 | MGnify/ENA primary metagenome ERZ779729 (study PRJEB29588, sample SAMEA2156675) | human gut metagenome | biome: human gut; feature: human-associated habitat; material: faeces | place: Denmark | collected 2008/2010 ...
TTGACGCAAAAAACTCCTGAATCGTGATACCCAAGCCATCGCATAGCTTTTTGATCGTTGAGATCGTTGCGCTGTTATTGCGCCCGCTGACGATATTATTGACAGTCGACTGTGTGACGCCGCTCATGCTGCAAAGCTTATTGATGGAAATGTCCCGCTGTCGGCACAGCTCAATGATCCGCGCCCGAACAGCTTCTCCGATGTTCATGGATATGCCCCCTTTTATGGAAGAGCATAGACGAAATGACTTGAAAAGATTAACCCATTTGAGTTATAATTATCTCAAATGGGTTAAAACTATACATGCCCGCCGCTGCGCACGAGACGCTTCCCAAATAGGCAGAGCAGGACATGAGCTGCTGAAATATGCCGCTTGAAATTCATGCTAAAATCTGGGCTAAAATAGTAATTCGGATTGACTTTCGGTATGCTATAGAGTAGACTTAATATAGATGGAATATCCTGCAAGTGCGTAAGATCTTGAAAACCGGCTGCGAAACTGTATTTTTTTGCCCATATTTTATTCTAAAGATGCAGAAAAGGAGAGAAAGCAACATGAAAAAACGCATCATCAGTATTCTGTTGGCGGTATGCCTGGTATTCGGGCTGCTGCCTGTCGGCGTTCTTGCCGCAAGCGCGGCCTCGGGCTCCTGCGGCAAAAACGCCACATGGAGCTACAACGCCGCAACGAAAACGCTGTCCATCAGCGGCAGCGGCGACATGACGGATTATCACTACGATCCGGTTATGGGTGAATATAACAGACCGCCATGGGATACATACCGGGAAGAGATTGAGCATGTAATCATCAACGAGGGAATCACCTCGATTGGACAGCAAGCATTCGGAAGCACATGGGTGAACGGAAACTATCCGAATCTGTGCAGCGTATCGATTGCACCTACTGTTACAAAAATTGGCGCAGAAGCATTTGCATGGGCGCAGAAGCTCGAATCCATCGAACTTCCGAATGTGACGAGCATTGGATATGCGGCATTCAACGGCACGGGGATCCGCTCGATCTATATACCGCCAACCATGGAGGAAGGCGAAGGAGACGTCGATTCCGGTCTTGGTTGGTTTATAAACTGTACGAACCTGCAAACAATTACTGTCGACCCTGGAAACCAGACATACCGCTCCGAGGACGGTGTTTTGTTCTCTGGCGATATCCTCCTGCGCTATCCAGCGGGAAAAACAGGCAGCAGCTATACTATACCGAATGGAACAGCGCGAATTGCACTCAGCGCATTCGAGGGCAACGAAAACATTACCTCTGTTTCTGTTCCTGCCAGCGTGAGCAGGATCGACGCATTTGCATTTAACGGATGTACAAAGCTCCAGAATATTACCATCGCAGAGGGCGTTACGCTTGTTTGCTCAAACGCTTTTTGCGGAACCGCGCTGACCTCAATCGTACTGCCTGCATCCGTTAGAGCCTTCACCTCGGATTGGACGCGCGAGTCCAGTCTGGACATGCTGAACCGCACGTTCTACTTTACTGGAACAAGAGCGCCAGAATTTGATACCTATTGCTGCAACGTCGGCAATGGATATAAAACGACTATCTACTATCCCGAAAACGCGACCGGCTGGGATGCCGTCCAGCAGCAGGACAACGTAAAATATCAGGTCGAAGCAGGCGTTTTGGAATTCAAAGTAATTGCATCGGCAGCAGAGGATGACGAAAACTGGGTCTGGGGTCAGGATAACTATCGATTCTCGAATGATTATTCTGCGTTTGGATACGGTTCACGTTACATTTCAAATTCCGATTTAAGCCGTTATCTGAGCCGACTCAGCAATACAGAAATTGAAAATATCGCCAGTGTTTATGCATACGGCGATAGCATCCAGCAGCAAGTTAGCAATCTAAAGGCGAACAACCTTGTGGAATGGTCGGGTTCTTGTTATGGTATGTCGTTGACAGCGGCTCTATTTAAGGCAGGAATCCTAACCCCAAAGTCTTTTGGTACCAGTACAACATATGGTATCAGGATGAACAATGATGTGAAATCCTTTATCAATGTTTATCACATCTCCACCGCAAATGCTACCGTAGAGTATCTCAACTGTGCTTCGATCGGCAACAGCAGGATGAAATACGTCTTAAAGAATATGTGGAACGCAGCGAACGATGCAGGACAAACAAATAAACCCATTATTGTGTATCTTGCCAGCGACACCGCAGCCCATGCTGTTGTTTGCTATGGTGCAGAGACGGGAAGCTATGAATTCTCTGTCAGGAATGCGGCTGGCGTAAGCTCCAGACAAACCTTTACCAAGCGTTTGCTGATTGCTGATCCGAATTTGACAAGAGAAAGCTATATTTATATCAATGACACAGATTCTTATGCAGTTTATAGTGGAGAAACGAGTTACGATATGTTTGGCTATTACAGTGCGCCGCTAAGCGTACTCGATCAATGGACAAATAAGGGAAGCTTTTCTGCAAAAATGGCTCGGTTCAGCATTGCCTCGGGGGATGCGGTAAGAGTTGCGGCAAATGGTGGAACTGCCATCGTACAGAATGGACATATTCTTGACTCGGACGGTCTGGATATTACAGTAGTTCTTCGCAATGTCGACGGGGAGAATGGTGTATCGTCCGGGGACTACAGCTATATCCTCGACACCGACTCCGATACCGTTACGCTTTCAACTGTCGATAGCGAGAATTTGAACGCATCCGTTATAATTGGCGAGTATTCCGTTTCCGTCGACGGAGCGTTAGCTTCATTCACAGCTGGTAAGGATGGAAGCGTTCGCATTGAAAACGCCGAAGATAATGTCCAGCTCGATCTGGCGATCAACGACGCAGATTTTGACTTCGTATCTATTTCCGGAAAAGCAGACGGCGATACAACACTGTCCGTAACGTCCGATGCCGTGACTGTGTCTGGTGAAATCGCAGATATGGAATTTACGAATATGAACCGGCAGATTGAAACGTCTACCGCAGTGGTTCATGGAGATTTGGATGCGAAGTTTACATTGAAAAATGATACTGTAGTTGCAACTGTGGATAAAGACCACGACGGTACATTTGAAACGACGCTGGATAGCGATACCGCGCAGCATCAATTCAAATATGTTATCAACACCGACGGTACGCACACCGCTCGCTGCACACTTTGCGATAAGGCAATCACAGAAACCCACGTTTTTGTGAATGGCGTCTGTGTGTGCGGTGCAAGAAAAACAGGCGGATCTATTGATGACGGTTCCCACGGAAACACACTTCCGATCACAAATGATCGCATCAGCTTCACCGATGTTTCCAAAACCGACTATTTCTACGACGCGGTTCTCTGGGCGGTCGAGAACGGGATTACGACCGGCACGAGCAGAACGAGATTCTCCCCGTATGCGACCTGCACCCGTGCGCAGGCGGTCACATTCCTTTGGCGCGCATCTGGTTCGCCTGCGCCCAAAAACAGCCGTATGCCGTTTACGGACGTCTCTCCCAGCGCGTATTACTATGACGCGGTTCTGTGGGCGCTGGAAGAAGGTATTACGACCGGCACAAGCAGCACAACGTTTAGTCCGGACGCAGTCATCGACCGCGCACAGGCTGTGACGTTCCTGCACCGCGCGAATGGCGCACCTTCCGTTACAGGATATTCCGCGTTTACGGACGTGCCGCAGACAGCATATTACGCAGATGCCGTAAAATGGGCGGTCGACAACGGAATTACGACCGGAACGAGCGCTGCCGCGTTCAGCCCCAATGCATCCTGCACCCGCGCACAGATCGTGACATTCCTGTACCGCGCCAGATAATTCGTGAGATCATAGCAATTTATCCCCCAGCGCCTCCGTGCGCTGGGGGATAAATTCTGTGCTGTGATCGCTTGACAGATTTTCGTTTCTGCGATAAACTGACACTATAAAGGCATATGCAGCTGCGACAGGCAATTTGCTTGTCAGGCGGCTGCATTTTTATTTTGATTGGATGGGATTGATGCGATAAGATTCTCAGAAGATGCGCAGGGACAGGTTCACACAGACAGAATTTCTTGGAGGTAGCATTTGAGCAGGCGGAAGAAGCTGGTCAACCACAGCGGCATCCCGCAGCATGAAATCGAAACCATCGCCAGAGTCCTGTTGCCTGACATCCTCGCCTTTTACGAGAGCGAGGAAGGGCAGCGGGAATTTGCCGAATGGAAAGCGCAGCGGGATGCAGATGCAACCGACAATGAGGCTGAGAAAATCGCCTGAAGATAACAAAAAGGACGGCACAAGCCGTCCTTTTTCTGTGTATTCAGTTTTCGTAGGGCGTGTATTCTGTAACGGCGTTCAGATATGACTCAACGTCTCCGTTCAGAATGAGGTCTGCATACGCCAACGGGTCGTTATAGATGAGATAGTCCAGCTCCGACCGCTCGTAAAGATTATCTGCCACTTCGTTTTCCACGGCGGTACAGTCAATTGCAATCATACTGTTATCCACAAATCGCAGCTCCACGCAGCCTGTGTCCATGTTAAATGCACAGCTTTTGATATTTTTCATGTTCGCCCTCCTAATCTCGTTTCATCTTTGGTTTTCTCGGTCCTCTGGGTTTGGATTCCGGGCGCTTAATGACACCGTTTCTGAAATGCGTATCCTCAAACTTCTCGAAATAAACAAATAATCTGCACCCGTCTCCCACAAGGAAGACGTAGCTTTGATTACCCAAAGCCTGCGTGATCGATTATGTGCTGAGCGACAATTATGCGGAATACAGTAAGACGCTCAAAGCAAGAGTCTAATACAAATCAAAACAACGCATTGAACACAGGGGGAACCACCCCTATGAGGGTCAAGCTCTTGTGGCATCCCCTACTCGGGCACCTTTAATTTGCGTCGTTTTACCGGTCTACTCATGTTCATAAACCAGTAGATTGTCCTGCTATAGCGACAATCGGCTAAAAAAGCAGCTTGCTTAAATTTAAGCAAACTGCTTTTTGGTATTTACTCAATATCAAATATCTCTAATTGTTGAATTTGGTGTCCTTCTATATATTCTCGTTGCGGTTTTGTAAGCTGCTCTGAAAATAAATTTAATAAAATAGTTTTACTCCACGATTCAAAACTCATATCAGCGTTTGCAATATCTGTTAAAGGAACAAACGAACCACTTCGCGTTTTTCCCTTCTTTTGTACTAATTCGTATGAATCTAATCTAAATTTCGTTTCTTCATCCATAGATATTTTCCATCCTATGGCAAGATGTTTCCTGCTTTTTGCACTGTCAGGAGTATAAATTACAAATGGCATTTGGTTTTTATCAATTGCAATAGATATACCCAATTCCTCGTACAACTCTCGTTTCAGCGTATTTCTTAATACATCTAAAAAAGAATCACAAGTTGAAGAACAATCCTCCCTCCGCATATGTCCCCCAACATATAGTAGCGTTTGCCCCGACTCAGGAGAGGATTTTTCAGTACTTTTAGCTGTCTTCTTTACGCAAAAAACTTTTTTCTGATCATGGGTAGTAATTACTGCAATTGCTATGGGCTGAATTGAATTGGAATCGCTTTCAACTTTATCACGAAGATCATATTGAATTTTCTCCAATCCGGTTTTTACAGAAGAAAACTCATTTATTCCATCATGTAAAGTCAAATTTGAGCTATGCACATATCCTATTTTTTCCATAAGCATATCCCTCAATGCCATTAAAGTTTTTTCTGTTACCTCATATCCCACGCTATTTTGCTCCTGTTCGGTCGTATCAATAACATATGTTGCTCTAAATGCATTTTTGTATTCAAGAAGTGTTTGCTGGACGGCGTCTTTATACTGAGACAAAATGTCTTCTTTCATTATTGAGCCGCGTTTATCGGTCAGCAGATTAGCGTATTCTCTACGTATAGATTCTTCAGGTGTGGTAACAAACACATATACAAGATCAATATTTTTCTGCCACCTATTAAGTAAAGCAAACTGTGTTAATACATCATACTCTGTATCATCCATTTTATTTCTGTTTTTTAGCCATCTAAACCAACACAAAGCGTCAAAAATACCCCTGTCACAAATGATTATGTCCAAATTGTTTTCTGGATTAGGTGAAGTGTTTGCTAGATCGATCTTTTCATTAATTTCATTAATCGTCGCAGAACAGGTCCATGAATTGAAGACCGGACTTTCTTTGTCCGAAATTGGGCAAACACTTGCTCTTTCGGTTAATATAGCCGTTTTAAAGCCGTTTCTCTTTAAAAATATGTTCAAAGAATTAATCGAAGAAGTTTTTCCGGCCTTTGGACTACCACAAAATTCTATAACAATAGGTCTGCGCTGTCTATGTATATTTTTTAATTGCAAAACCTCTTGGGCGAGTTTTTCCAATTTTGCTATATTTTCTTTTCTTTCTTCTGATGCTGACATACTCATTTCCTCTCTTCACTAAATTTAATCATTTCCGTAATTTTATCCTTACTTCTATCCAATTGGACAATTATATTGCCGTTTGAGAACCCAACAATAAATGCCACTAAGGCGGTAAAAATATAGAATTTTTCAGTATTAATTGCTGGCTGATCTTGTAAAAAGAAAAATCCACCATATATACCGAGAATAATAAAGAGGGCTAATGTAGCACCCATTATAGGTCGAAAATAGAAATATACTTTTGCTCCAAGGGCAACTACCGAGTTTACACTATTTTCAGTATCAATCAAAAGTTGTATACATGACTTATATAGTTTTCTTATGTAATAAAAGGTGCTTCCTAATAATCCGCAATTGAAGGAGAGAATCAGCAGCATTCCAATATTGCCAGTTTGCATTCCGATAAAGTGATAAATAATAATGCCGAAAACTACGAGTGATATGATAAAAATACTGCAATAATAGATAAAAATATGCTTTAGCTCCTTTCTGGATAGATTTATCCATTTCTCTTGCATTGAAAATGTATGCGGATTTTCCATATTATTCAACCCCTTTAAATAAAAATTCTTCTCGTAACTGCTGTAATTCACCTGTCGCAAGTGGGTGACGCTGGTCTAACTGTTCCTTTATACTGTCGATACGGGAGAACAACGGCAAAAATTGTGCCGATACTGCTTTGTGACGGAGGGTACGCCCGTCAAGCGGCTTACAGCATTGCACGGTATGAAATAGGAGCGGCCTTTTTTAATAACGCCCTCAATTTTTCCTTGCTGGCACAGAATGCGAACCCTGCGGTCAGAAATCCTCCACTGCTCTGACGCCTGCGTGACTTTCACATATTCCATTGCGTTTACCGCTTACGTAATATTCTCTTTCGCTTATATTTATAGTATAGCGCATTATCGGAATAATATCAACGCGTTCTGGCAATGGTTCAAATTTATACCATTCCTAATATTACATAGCCACCTGCTTCGCTGCAAGCGGCTAAATTTATGCAAAGGAGGAAAGCCATATGGCGAATTGTAAAGTGATTGCGGTGGCGAACCAAAAGGGCGGCGTGGGCAAGACCACGACTACTGCCAACCTTAGCATCGGACTTGCCCAGCAGAACAAGCGGGTACTGCTCATTGACGCAGATGCACAAGGATCTTTACCCCTATCCCTTGGCTACCCGAAACCGGATGAGCTGCCCGTTACGCTGGCAGACATCATGCGGAAAGTGATCGACGTTAGAGCCCTGTTATCCGACATTCTTGCTTACTATGAAAGTGAGGAAGGGCAGCGGGAATTTGCCGAATGGAAAGTGCAGCGGGATGCAGATGTAACCGACAATGAGGCTGAGAAAATCGCCTGAAGATACAGAAAAAGGACGGAAGTGGCCGTCCTTTTTGCGTGTGTTCAGTTTTCATAGGGCGTGTATTCCGTGACAGCTTCCAGGTATGTTTCCGGGTTGCCGTTCAGAACCAATTCGGCATACGCTAACGGGTCGTTGTAGATGAGATAGTCCAGCTCCGACCGCTGAAAACGGTCGTCTGCCACTTCATTTTCAACAGCGGTGCAGTCAATCGCAATCATGCCGCCGTCCGCAAATCGCAGCTCCACGCAGCTCGTATCTATGTTAAACTCACAACTTTTGATGTTTTTCATGTTCGCCCTCCTAATCTTGTTTCATCTTTGGTTTTCTCGGTCCTCTGGGTTTGGATTCCGGACGTTTCAGCACACCGTTCCGGAAATGCGTATCTTCAAATTTCTCGAAATAAACAAATAATCCGAACCCGTCTCCGATTACGAAGACCTGGTTCGGATTATCTTTGTCTGGTGCGCGAGGCGGGACTTGAACCCGCACGTCCGGAGTGGACACTAGAACCTGAATCTAGCGAGTCTGCCAATTCCACCACTCGCGCATCTGCTGTCTTCCGACTGCTGGGATATATTATCACAGATCCGCCTGCTTGTCAAGCAGATTTTTCATTCCTCCGCCTCTTTTTCGCGCTCTTTCTCCCGCGGAACACAGTTCTCCTCAGACCGCAGCTGCGCGTGCAGTATGCTCACTTCAGAGAAGGTGGAATACCTAACAGTAAAATCGGCAACCTTCTTGCGAAGACTGTAGATTTTGTGTCATGTGAACACTTTAGACAATGTCATTAAGTTTGCGCACAAAACGCTCAATCACTTATGATGGTGATTGAGCGTTTTTATTTCAGCACAGGGGGACATATAAAAGCAATATTTCTCAAAAAAACACTTGACAAATCAATAAAAATCGAAGGCTTCGCCTTGAAAATGATGACATTTTTTAAGGAGGCCTTCCAAGTGAACAGAAAATCATATCCAGAACGTGTTCGGTCCGCATTGTTCCATGCAATAAAGAAAACCGCCGCAAATTTAGACGCATGCGTAAAGGTCCCGGGAAAAGATTTTTCAAAAAAGAGAAAACTTCCGTTGCAAACGATGCTGCTAATGCTGATCGGCATGGGAGGCGGAAGCCTTTCAAAAGAATTATATGACTGGTTTGGATACACACCAAGTACAGCAACTGCTTCCGCATTTGTCCAACAGCGCAATAAAATCCGCTAGTCAGAACTGTCCGGCAACTTCAAACCGAGGTCAATACGGAATCCAGAGCAGCCGACTTGTGTATCTACTGCAAATCCTTTGGATCTCAGATAATCGCACACCTCAAGCTCAAAATCGGAATCGAATTGCTCAAACGGGCTAACGGAAATTGACCGTTCCAGCGCAACGCTGCCATTCTCAGCATAATCGAGGTATTCACGAAGCAGCTTTGCACCTTCTGCGGATGTATGCTTCAAGTCAATGTCCGTATAGTGCATGGAAGAAACCAGTTGGACATTGCATTTTGCACGGGTAACGGCAACATTCAGCCTTCGTTCACCGCCGACGCGGTTCAATGGGCCGAAAATATGCAGTAGGCGCCCTTGCGCATCAATACCATAGGCAATGCTGAAAATGATCGTATTGCGTTCATCACCCTGCACGGTTTCGAGATTTTTGATGAAGAAAGGCTCTTTCCCATCGTTCTTGAAGAAGTATTCCTTTTCCGGTGTGCTTTGCCGCCGCTTGGAAAGCAGTTTATCAATCAAGTCCTGCTGCGCTACGCTGAACGCAACTACACCAAGACTGCGGTTCGGGTATTTCTCAATATTCTGATAGATCAGATCAACAATAAACTCTGCTTCCTTCCGGTTGGTATGGACTTTGCGGTCAAATACGCCGTCCACGTGATAATAGTCTACACCGATTCCCGGAGCATCGACCTTAGAAGACGGGAACGTCACAAGATCGCTGTCATAAAAATTCTTGTTGGAGAAAGTAATCAGCTGCTCATATCGACTGCGGTAATGCCAGCGCAGCCGGAGCTGCTGCATGGATGTCGAACACAGATCTAAGATAGATTCAAAGTCCGTTACATCTCCGGTTTCTTCATCGTTGTCCTCCGCTTCAATGGTAGCATTGAAGAAATTGCTGGGCGGCATCTGCTAAATCTATTGCTTTTCGTGACGGCAAAAAAATAACGGGTATCCGGCTCTCACCAGATACCCGTTATTCCGTTGCCAATCCCGCCTGACAGATGCTCATTTCGTAATTTCGGTCTAAACCTGTTTTACGAACACCCGTCTATCGGCTTGCTGTGTTTTTGCCGCTGGCTGAATTTTGCTGGTTTTGGAGGACACGGCACTTGTTTCAGAAGTGTTCCGCTTGAGCTTACCCGCCGCATAAAGAATCATCATGACGATCCCAGCCACGCCTGCAAGTACGGAAAGTAGTAAGCTTTGCTCAGAAAGCTCGATGCCAAGCAACAGCAGCAGGAAACCAATAACGAGATTTTTCTTCGACCGCATCGTGCAAACCCTCTTTTTCCTTCCACCGCACGACACCTCGGTGGCTCGAATTGTGCTTGATCGGCTCCGTCCTCGCTTGTGTTTGTAATATTATAGCATATTTCGTCAGGCTCGTCGATAGGCTTTTCCGCAAATGCGTCGTTCAAAATGATCTCCAAAAGTTTCTTTTTCGATAGTCTTTCAGCTGCAGCCCTTTGCAGACAGGATATCCGCTGTACGCTTGTCAGTTCCGCTTCCATGATGACCACATTCAGCGTCCAGCCGATTTTCATCGCCAGACGGAGGAGCGTTTGGTCATTTTCATAAGTCCGGTAAAAATCTCGCATCCGGCGCACATTGCATGGGGAAAAGCCTGTGCGGTCAGGGAAATTTGTCTGCAAGAACTCCGCAGCTGCAACCGCTGCGCTCTTCTCCGGACGCTGGCTGATGGCTTTGCCGATGACATGAATTTCGTCCATTTGCGGAAGATTATGTGCAAGAATTGCAGTCAATTCTTGGTGCATCGTGCCGTAATCCACAAGTTTTCTGACGTTCATGGCTTCTCCTTTCCGCGCTGCCGCGCATCGTATATTTCGTCGTTTTGCGAATAGCCTGCTACAATATTTTGTGATATGATTGCTCCGTTCGTTTGATTCTTACGAGGGAGGAGCAATCATGCAGTACACCGATAATGAAGCCGCCCTGATCGGCGGTCTGATTTCAACCTATTTCTTTCAGCCTGCCGTGTCTGCATCTTTGAAGGATGCTTATGGCCGCGTTTTGGAGCATCTGCAGCAGAATGCACTCACTTCCTCTGACCTTCAGCAGATTCGAAAGGCTGTGAATTTTCTGATGCCAATGTGCCAGACGAACCGGCAGACTCAGCGAGAGCTTATGTGTGTCAATGCACGGACGACAGCGCTGCTGAATATCTCCAGATGATAGCAGGCTGTATATAATCAGTAAACAAATAGAGCGAAACAGCGGCGTCAATGTCGTTTTTTCGCTCTATTTCTTTTCTTGTCAGACTTTTTACTTAGATTCAGGCGGCAATGCGCCATACTCCTTGAATTTCTCAATTCGATGATCGTTCGTGAGAGACTGCATCATCTGTTTGGCGCTGGCATTTAACCGCAGGAGGCGCTCACTTTGCGGTACGCCCTGGCGAATCAGTTCGGCGTTGATGCTCTCCAGATTTGCAAGCACGATCAGTTGCTGCAGGCTGGCTTCATCTCGGATGTTGCCCTTGGAGTCCAAATGCGCTTGCCGCCATTCTTTTGCCGTGATTCCAAACAGCGCAACATTCAGCACGTCTGCTTCGTTGGCGTATGTATAACTCTGCCGCTGCGGCGTCACATCTGGCGGGATCAGCATATCTTTGATCGCATCGGTGTGTACCCGGTAATTGATCTTTGCCAGTGTCCGGTTGAGGTTCCAGCCCAGCGCGAGTCGGCTGTTCTCATCATTTTTCAGCCGCTGATAATCCTTGATGATATACAGCTTGAATTCAGCTGAGATCCACGAGGCAAATTCAAATGCGATATCCTTTTGCGCAAACGTGCCGCCATAGCGTCCAGCTTTTGAAACGATCCCGATGGCTCCGGTCGCTTCGATCCATTTCTTTGGAGACATCGTGAAAGCATTCGATCCAGCCTGTGCTCTAAACCCGTCGAATTCGACGGGTTTGAAATCCGGGTTGTTGAGCTGCTCCCATAGGCCGAGGAATTCGATTGTATCACGGTTGCGCATCCAGTTTTTTATCACGTCATCCGGCGCATCACTTTTGTAACGTGCAATATCCGTCAGTGAAATATAGTCATTGGCATCACCGGTAGAAAGAACCGTGATCTCCGTTCCTTTGGCATGAATACTGTCTCTGAATTTCTTTTGTGCTGGCATATATTTCTCCCTTATCTGTGCTGCTTTTTAGAATTTGACCTCATATGTTATATCCATTATACTGGATACGGCGATTCTCGTCGAGAGTAAAAATGTGCTTGCATGTATTTTTTATAACGTCTGCTCATAGAACAGGTTGTGCCGCTGACCTTGCGGCTTCTACATACCGCGCATCTCATCCATTTTCATATCATCCTCAAACATCTCTCTGCGCATATAAGCGTCAAACTGCTCAGAATACTGCTCGTACTTTTCGCCGCCGATTTCTTTCAGAAAGCCCTCCCCGAACACCCACAGGGGATATTCGCAGAAGCCGCTGATTTTGCTGTGGCCGGTATCCTGCGCAATTTCATCGGTAAGGAGCTGCGGCGCGAACGGGCAATTATTTGTATCTATGAATGCGCAGTTTTTCAAGGTGAGGAAGTCTCCGAAGGACACCGTGAGGACGGCGTATTGCTCGGTTACGTTCTCATTTTGATCCACTTCGTCAAGAACAATCGCCAGTCCCGGCATTTGCTTGCCCATAGTGAAGCTGGCGGTCTGCTTGATGGAGATGATGGGGACGGAGGCGCCGTTTTCATCCGTGGGGGTCACAACGGCGCTCAGATCTCTGCCGCTCATTCTGCCGTCGGTGGAGTTCAGGAAATCCTCAGAGGTTTCGCCGCTGATGCTGACCTTGGTCAGACTTATAGTGCCAACCGTCGTCGCGTCGTCCGCGATCTTGACCAGCAGGTCACAGAGCTTGCCGTTCGCCGTGATGCGGAAGCCTCTGTTCATCATGTCGTTCGCAGTCAGATAGCCGCTGTCCTTGTTGCAGATTTTATAGTCGAAGCCGCTCACCAGATCGGTCCATTCCGCGCCTTTGAGCGTCAGGTTTTCGCCCAGCACGACGGTTGTGTCAAAGCCGCGGCATCTCTGGTCGTCCTGGATGCCCTTAATATAAATTGGGATCTTTACGGTTTCGCCCGGCTGACCGGAGGCTGTGCCGATCTCCAGATGCGCGTAAGCAGGCACATCTGCCGCAAAGGCTGCGACGCTTAGAAGCAACAGCGCCATGACGACGGCAAGCACCAGACTCAGCAGGCGGGTGCAAGTATGATGTTTCATTGTTCTCTTCCTTTCTGAGTTTACTCAGATTCTTCTGTGATCGTTCCTGCCAGCACATCCATGATGTACATGGCGTCGAGATAGCTGACGAGTCCATCGCCGTTGCGGTCTGCCACGGCAAGCTGCTCGTTGGTGAGCGTCAGGCTGCCTGCCAGATGGTCCATGATGATCATGGCATCCAGATACGACCATTCGCCATCGCCGTTGACGGAGTGCAGCCGCCATGTCGCGGTGAAGGTCACGTCGTCGGTTACTTCATAGTCCGCGCCTGCGGCGTAGGTGCTCGTGCCGTCGGACCAGCCCTGGAAATCATAGACCCAGTTCTGGTCGTTCGTGCGGACGGGCGCTGCGGGGAGGGTGATGTGCTGGCCGTCTTCCGCTTCATAGCTTTCGGGAAGGCCGGTCACAGCATCGCCGTCCAGTGCGCCGCTGGCGAAGCTGACGGTATGGGTTTCTGTTTCAGCGGGGAAATCCGTGGGGATCGGGCCGGTGTGCCGGAGCTGGGGATACTTTCCCTCTTCCAGCAGCCAGACGGTTTCGCCCGTGCGGGGGTTGTCCGTATTTTCCCAGCCGGTATAGGTATCGGGGGTCAGCATTTCCGTCTGCGACTTGCCGGCGCCGTTGAGATAGCTGCCGGTGTAGTCGTCCCAGCTGGTGTTGGACGTACCCTTGACGGAGAAATGTCCCTTTTCAAAGTAGACGTCCCGTGCGCTGCCGCTGCCGACAGCGGGCTGGGCGGAGTGGTAGACGTAGTGGCTGATGCTAAAGGTGGTGTTGGTACCGTTGGTGCCGTTGACGTTGGCGATGGTATAGGCACAGAAAGCGGAGCCGCTGCCCACCAGACCTGCCACGCCGTTGTTTGTGCCGTTCTGCTTGCCCTCGACAGAGCCGGAGGCCCAGCAGTAGCGCATGATCGCGCCGGTGATAAAGCCGACGATGCCGCCAGCGCAGGAGCTGCCGCTGGTGACGGTGCCGGTGAAGTAGCATTTTTCAATGTCCTCGTTGCTGCCGCCTGCAATGCCGCCAGCATTGCTGCTGGTAGAAGAGACAGTGGCGCTGGAGGCGCAGCGAAGAATGTATGCGCTGCCGCTGGAGGTGCCGGTGCGGGGCATGGTTTGGCCCACGATGCCGCCGGTGCCGTAAACGCACTTGCTCGACACGCTGCCGCTGGTATAGCAGTTAATGATCGTCGTGGCGTGGCCGTAGCCGACGAAAATGCCGGTCGAAACGTCAGACACAGCGTTGTTGACGACGTTCGCGTCGATCACGCTGACGTTCTGGAGCTTCGCGCCGCTGGTGCAGCCGAACAGGCCTACGCCAACACGGGCAGCACTGGAACCATTGGTGCTGTTCTGCACGGAAAGGCCCTTGATGACATAGCCGTTTCCATCGAACTCACCGGTGAAGGGCTTGTAGAAATACATGCCGATCGGCGTCCATGTTTCGCCGGTCAGGTCGATGTTCGCGGTGAGATAATACTTGCCGGAAAGGTTGTTGCTGATCGCGGCCAGCTCTTCTTTGGAGGAAACCGCCGTCCAGCCTTCCCGGTCCGGTTCTGCCGCCAAAGCTGCCGGGCAGAGCCCGGCAGCCAGGATAGCGCAGACCAGAAAGCGAAATAGAAGTGTTCTGATCTGCTTCATGGGGAATTCCTTTCTCAGCCGTTGCCAGCCAGCACGTCCATGATGCGCATGGCGTCGAGATAGGATACAGTTCCGTCATGGTTGTAATCAGCGGCTTCGATCTGCTCCGCGGTCAGGGTGGCGTTGCCTGCCAGATAGTCCATGATGGTCATGGCATCCAGATAGGTCCACTCGCCGTCGCCGTTGACGGAGTGCAGCTTCCACGTTGCGGTGAAGGTCACGTCGCCGGTAACAGTATAGACCGCGCCCACGTCATAGGTGTTCTCGCCGTCGGACCAGCCCTTGAAATCATAGACCCAGTTCTGATCGTTCGTGCGGACAGGCGCTGCGGGGAGGTTGATCTCAGTGCCGGAAGCAACGTTATAGCTTTCAGCCAGCTCGGTAACCGTATCGCCCTCCAGACCGCCGCCGAGGAAGGTGACGGTGAAGGTGTCGGTGTCGCCGGGAAGAACGATATTTTCATGTTTACCGGAGTTGCCGCAATCGCGAAGGACGGGATAATTTGTATTGTCGTAGAACCAGATGTCCCCAAAATTCCAACTGGATTCGCTGGGGAAGGTTTCCTGATCCTGCAGGTAAGACACGAGGACTCTGTTGGCTCCGCCCTGTGTGCCAGAGGGGCTCTGGGTCACAACAGCATAGCTGGCGGAAACACCGCCCTGGTTCTGTCCGACAAAACGGCCTGCATAAGATGCGTCTTTCGGGGCAGACACGCCAGCCCGTACGGGATCTACCCGGATGTTTCCAATTTCGCCATCGCTGTAAATTCTGCCGAATGCTCCGCCGACATAATCCTGACCCTTAATCAAGCCAGCATTATACACATAGCAATCCGTAACAGTGCCGTGCGTACCGCCTGCAATGCCTCCAACATAACCAATGCCTTTCGTTTTGTTCACAACGTGGTTAACGCCGCCGGTAAATGCGCACTCGCGAATTGTTCCTTTGTTTGCACCAGTAATACCACCAATAAAGTAATAACCGTTGACGCAAACATTCACAAAGCAATGCTCAATGACCGCGTCTGCATTGTTAAATCCCGCAATACCACCCGCATAGGAGTAATTGTTATCAGACGAACCCGGTGCAGAATAACCGGTCACGCCTTTGCCAGTGGAAAATGCACTATTTTGCGTCACTGTCACATTGCTGATGGTACCGCTGTTTCTGCCAGCGATAGCACCTACATACTGATTACCACCGATATCGTCAATCACAACACTCAAATTTTTGATCGTGCCGTTATTGATGGCAAACAATCCAACATAGGTGCCGTTCTCATAGTCCATTGCAGCAGAATGTTTTGCAGCCCTCTGGGAATCAGGATGCTTCGCGTCTTATTCTTGCACGCAACGGAGATTTCTCCGGCTCGGACAGCCTCCACCGTGAAATATTGCAGCTCGGATACGCGGATTCCTGTGGCGCAGAGCGTTTGCAGCAGCAGCCACAGCCGCTGATCTTTCCTGGCAGCGTGCAAAAGCCTCTGGTATTCTGCCTTGCTCAGTTCCCGATTTGCAGCCAGATATGTTTTCTTCTGCACGCGGTACAGCTTAACCTTGCAGTCCGCCCTGCCGCAGAAAATGAGGAAGCTGTTGAGCGAGGCGAGCATGGAGTTGACCGATAAAATCGTGTAACCTCTGGTCGGAAGATCACGCTTATATGCAATTGTCAGATCTTTCGTGAGCGCTTGTGAACCGGCGTATTTTGAAAAAGTACGGACATCGCGGATGTATTTTTCGATGGTGGCGCTGCTTTTTTCTTCTTCGTACAGCTGCTGTGCATACTGCGCAAGCAGCTCGGTGGTGATATAAGTCTCATTCATATTTTTCTCTCTTTCTGTGTCCCCATACGGACGCAGGCTTATTATACCGTTCTTTCTGCAAAGTGCATGACCAGCTTTGGAGGACTTCTTCAAAAAACTCTCTCCTATTTGCAGCTTTCTGCTGAACATTTTTCCGGATGTCTTGTGTTTCTTCGGATCTTCGTATATCATGTTCCATATTGAGTATGATCTCCGACAGGACAAGCACCTGACGGATACCCCTCTGCATTTTAGCATCCGCAAAAAGGAAGTGAACGCTATGACCTGCGACGAGGCTTTGTACCGCCAATATCTGAGCGGTGACGACGAAGGGCTTAATGCCCTGATGAAAAAATACGGCGACCCCCTGACCCTGTATATCGACGGCTATCTGCACGACGTTCACGAGGCGGAGGAGCTGATGCTGGATGTTTTCGCCTATCTGTTCACGAAAAAGCCAAAAGTACGGGACGGCGGCTTCAAGGCGTATCTCTATAAGGCGGCGCGGCACATGGCACTGCGCCACAAGAGCAAGCGAAAACCGCTATTCAGCCTCGATGCGCTGACCGGTGAGCCGGACGGACGGCTGCTGGCGGAGGAGGTCATCCGGACGGAGGAGCGAAACCGCATTCTGCATTTCTGCATGGATGAGATGAACCCGGACTATCGGGAGGTTTTATATCTCACCTATTTTGAGGATATGAGCTACGCGCAGGCGGCGGAGGTCACGGGAAAAACGGTAAAACAGATCACCAACATGGTGTATCGCGGAAAAGAGAGCCTGCGAAGGCTGCTGGAACGGGAGGGAATCACAAATGCGGAGTCATGAGGAGCGCGTTGCGGAGACGAAGCGGCGCATCGCCAAAATGGAACGAGAAAAACAGCGGCGGCGCAATACGATCACCATGGCTTCCGCAGTGGCGGCGTGCCTTGTACTGCTCATCGGCGCGTCCCTCGCCATGCCCGGCATTGCTGCGCGGATACAGACAGGCGATTATTCCGGCTTTGAAACGGCGGCCAGCATCTTTCACGGCGGCGCTGCTTTGGGATACATCGTCATCGGGCTGCTGGCGTTTTTACTCGGCGTGTGCGTGACCGTTCTGTGCTTCCGGCTGCGGCAGATGAACCGCGAGGACACGCAGGACGGAGAAAGCGAGGATGCGCATGGAGCTGATTGAGAACCTGCTGCAACTGCTGACCACATTCGTCGGCGCGCTGCTTTCGGGCATATCCTACCGGAAAAGCCGCAGGCAGGTGTATTTTCTGCTGCTGTGCTTCTACGGCTGCTTTGCCCTCGGTGCGCTCTACTGGACGCTGTATCTGCTGCTGTTCGATACAACACCCCGGGTCTTTTATGTGTCGGAGTTCGGCTGGGTGGCCAGCCTCATCTTCCTGCGCATTTTGCAGGCCACGCTCTCCGCCCCGGAGGAACGCGCCTTCCGCTGCCGCAGGGCGTGGCTTGCGCCTGCGTTCGGCGTGCCGCTGCTGGCGTTCTACTGCACCTTCGGGGACATCCTCTCCAACCTGATCTGGTGCGGCATGATGATATGGCTCTCCTTCTGCGCCATTCGTGGACTGGTCTACGCCAATGGGCAGACGGGCGCGGCGCGGAATATGCAGTACTTCCACATCGGCGTGCTGTGCTTTGCGTTCGCGGAGTATCTGCTCTGGACGGTGGGCTGCTTCTGGCCGGAAACCTCACCGGCAAGCCCCACCTTCTGGTGTGATATGCTGCTGACGCTTGCGATTCTGGGGCTGCTGCCCGCCACAAGAAAGGCGGTGGCTGCATGACCTACATCGAGAATATTTTTATCTGCATGGTGTCCCCGCTGCTGGTGGCCGCTTTGTGCATGGGCAGGCGGCAGCTCCGCTTCTTTCTCTTTTGCATTGCCGGGATGGGGGTGTGCCTGCTTTCGGCCTATATCAACACCTTCC
>ERZ779729.1281-NODE-1281-length-18482-cov-1.759809_pt1 | contig 18482 bp, 8 predicted proteins | sample MGYA00511072_ERZ779729 | MGnify/ENA primary metagenome ERZ779729 (study PRJEB29588, sample SAMEA2156675) | human gut metagenome | biome: human gut; feature: human-associated habitat; material: faeces | place: Denmark | collected 2008/2010 ...
TATAGCGGTTCTTACCGTTGATACAAACAAATTCATCTCCATCAGGATGGTATTGCAACGTCCGTTTTGCCCCTCGCAAATGCTCGTTTAAGGAGATGGATTCTTTAAAGTCACCGATCTGCTTTGCCTCTCTTTGAGCATTTAATGGTATTGCCGGCAACATCAAGAGGCAACAAACTGTCAGCTTTCCTTTTAAAATAAGATTCAGATGAAAATAACTCATATTTTTTTGTGTTTGATTATGGTAATGGCTTCAATCCTTCCCAACGGACATTCCAAGTTCCATCTTTCGGAAATCCCGGATTAGTCTCCGTACATCCGTCCCAACCGGCACACATCATCGCAATAGCAGTCAGCAAGCCGCCATTACCCGGTAAATAAATACGTAAACGACCGTCCTGATAATTATGACCATTCGGCAAGTATGTGTTTGTGCGTTTATCCATCAGTAAAGCTCCGACGGCCTTTTCCGGTTCACCCAAACGGGCAGCATTCATAGCCGTCATCGGATAATCCCATCCCCAGGTTTTACCCCAATTCCAGTTATCCCAAATCCAGTGCAATGTATTTTTCATATAATCTTCCCGGATAAGTTTATTCATCGGAAGAATACCGACTGCCCCTAATACTGCCATGTGGTCGGAAGTATAACGAATATCTTTATAAGTATCTATGGCTGTTTCAGCAGCCAGATAAAGTCCTTCATTATTAGATGCTAAAGGGGAAAGTTTGTCGATCATTTCATCCCATTCCAGACTACGTTGCTGTCCCATACGTTCACGCCATTGTTGAGCGGTCTGCATGGCAAAATGCCAGTAAGAAAGTTCAAAAGGAGGATTAATTGTTTCTGCAGCACGCAACGTTTCTTGTGCAGGAATGGCACCTTTCAATACGTAACGTCCTTCCAGTTCATCGTATGTAGCAAAAGAGTACATAAATTCTGCAGTCTCCTGTACCAAACGATTATATTTCTCCAACACTTCTTTAGTCGGATCAGCACGATAAAGTAATTCTGCCAAATAAATTAGATGAGGTTGTTGCCAAATCAGAAAACTTCCTACTTTGGAAGGGGCTTCTGTTCCTGAAGGGTCGGTCATTTTCATCCAGCGAACACCATCAAACCCTTGTCTTTGGGCTATTTGACGCGCTATCGGTTCAGCCTTTTCATACCAGCCTAATGTACGGTCAAGTAAGTTGCTACGATTCCAAAGAGCAAATTGAGCTTCGTGCCACCAGATCATTTCAAGATGAAATTTGCCAAACCACGAATTATAGGTAAGCCCCGTCTCTTGCGGAGGAGTAGTACCTGCACTCTGAATAGCAAGCAAATATTGGCTAAGTACCACACGTCGTTCCAGTTCTTTTGCCCGTGGGTCCGTACATGCCGAAAAGTCAACAGCTGCGCCTTCCTTCCAAAACGAGTTCCAATAGTTTTTTGCTTCTTCTTGTGCTACAGTAACAGGCTGCGTTGAAGGAGCTGTACTAGTAAAAGCACATGTAAAAGCTAAATGATCGTCCATCGGAGTCAGGACAAAATAATGTTTTGCTTTCTCATTGAAAGTAGCCTTCCCTTCCCAATACAAAGTTACGAAATACTCTGTGCTATCTAAAGTATGTTTCAAAACTGCGGAAGATTCATTTTGAGTAACAATAGTCGTTGTATGTTTATCAACGGCTTCCCAATTACATGCATCATCACAATGAGCGCCCGTAGGATACGGAAAACGAAAACAAATCCCGGTATGCGCCTTAGAGGTAATATTTGCAGCAATCATATCATTAGAAGGATGGCAGACTGTCTCCACTTGATAATCTTCACCGTTTAATTTAAACCGACTTTCGATTTTTCCATCCCACAAGCAAAGTTTCTGATGAACGTCAGTTACCTGTTCAATATCCGTACCTTCTTCCACGTCAAAACCGACAATTCCTAAATGAAGACGATGCGGATTGACACGAAACCAATTAGCGGCATCCTGCTGTCTGCCTTCTTCTTTGAATTGAGTAGCGTAAAGTTCTTTCTTTCCCCTGCCAAAATCGTATTCTTTCAGAGTTTCTTCCGAAGTAAGCCGGTCCGGATTGGCGAAGCTATGCCAGCCCCACTGGCTCTGCGGTCCCAATGGAACTCCTTTTTTATAATTGTCCGGAAACGTCTGTAATCCGGTTATGTCTACCGTATAAGCAAACTCTCCATTTCCTACAGAAAGTGAAGCCAATGAATCGAATGCCGTCACAACAGGACTATTCCTTTCTACTAATGCCTCACGGTCAATTATCGGCTGATTTCCATCTCCGCAAGCTGTCCAAATAAAAAGTGCTGCAATAGATACTGCGAATGTTTTCATGATTCTTTATTATTGTTATTTACGAAAGTATTTATTTTTGAAACAAATGACGCGGATTCTCATTCAAAAACCCGCGTCACTCCACCCTAATAATCCAATCCAAAGGATGATTTGAGGATCTTTATTTTAAATTCCAATGAACGAAATAACCTGCTTTTCCACCAACTTCTGCATTAATCTTAGCACGAATGGCTTCCGGATCAGCATATTTCGGACAAACACGATCAGCTATGATACTTGGATCATTGTAACGACGTGCCATACGAATCATAGTAGGATAAATCTTTCCTTCTGCCGGAAATTCAAGCATCATTTCATCAAGAATCGCTTCATCATTAGCTCTAGCATCCCCACGTGTAAACTCACGATTACCCAAGTTAAATGCCCCACGAATACCCAGGTCCGGATAACGACGAGTACCTAACGTACTAGCTCCGGTCCAGTCATCTGTAAAACCATCCCATGTCACTCCACCATTCGGAAAACTTCCGTTCACTCCCTGATTAATCAATGCCGATGCTTCCGTTACACGTCCCAAATTATTGAGAGCCTCCGCCAACATGAAATACAGCTCACTGCCACGATAAATATAAATATGCACATCATCTTGATAAGCATAGGTACGCGCTGTGCTATTTGACGGACGATACTTCTGGATAACATAATTACCACTTTTATCTTTCGCAAAATAATAAGTAGAACGCTTATCCGAAGTAGCACCTCCAAGCGGATTAAAATCCGGATCAGTATAACGATCCATTCCTACCTGTGACGGAGCCAACAGATACTCATTGGGTGATTCTGTCCCAAAATGTTTCAACAAATTATTAGTCTGGTTTCCTTGATAATTATAGATAATAGCAGAAACAGTCTCTTGTGGTTGAGGATTAGTATTATCCCAAATCTTACTATATGTACCTGTCAACTTCACATTATGCATATACTGTGTTGCATCGTTCACCGTACTGGCAAACTTTGCATTCATTGTATTCAAAATAACATTCACTGTTTTCTGGTAGTCACCATGCCACAAACATAACTCTCCATATAATGCAAAGAATTCTGGTGTCATATAGTCCCAATAACGATATGTACTTTCTGCTGTTTCCGTATCAGGATCGAGCCATTCTTTCCATGACATTGTATTCGTGCCATCTATTCCATCAAACCCTTTAGTTAACAAATCAAGACAGCCTTCCACTATCTCATCCAAATTCTTCACAGGAAAGTCATTCAAATCTTTCATCTCACGAACCGGATCATTAAACCAGACAGCCTCTCCATAAATCTTACCTAATGTAAGATATATCCACGCTTTCACACGAAGTGTACAACTAACCAAAGCTTTATAATGATCCAGATTAATAGCTGCCGGATTTTCTGTTTTATAATCATACAACTTTGACAAGTAGTCATTGCATGCTATAATTACATCGTAATAAGCAGCCGGATCGGCATACGAATTTCCTGCCAGGTCTGTATCATAATTGTAGATACTATACAACTCACTGGGAGCGTTCTTAGTTGGTTCCAACAATTCACCACGTGTATCTGTCAAATAGATCACTTTATCTCCAATGGCTTGTACTTTGGTCATAATACCTATATACCCCGAATACATCTCACTTTCTTCGGTGATGTATCCGTCATGATCTAATACATTCTTCGTCTCGACATTGAAGAAATCGTTGCATGCGCCTAAGAAGAATGTCATGCTTAGTAACACATATTTCAATATATTCTTTTTCATCATCCTTAAAAGTTCAAATTAACACCAAATTTAATTGATTTAGGCTGCATCATTTTTGCATAGTCGAATCCTTGCATAGCATCACTATAAGAATAAGAGAATTCAGGATCCAACCCTAAATATTTTGTAGCTGTCAACAGATTTTCACCTGTTACATACAATGTACCGGAACGGAAGAAATTCAAAAATTTCTTGTCAAAACTATAACTAAATGTAACATTCTTCATACGCAAGAAAGAAGCATCTTCTATCCAACGGTCCGAAAAGTCGTTGTTACCCATCGGGTCGTTCCATTGAGCACGAGGAATATTAGTTTGTTGTCCTTCCAACGACCAGCGGTTTACAACTGCCGCACTTTGATTGCCAAAAGTAGAAAGTGATTCCAAACTACGTCTCACACCATTATAAGCCTGATTCCCTTTTGAATAAGAGAATTCTGCAGACAATGCAAAAGATTTATAACTGATTCGTGTAAAAAAGCCACCGAAATACTTCGGTGCGGCACTGCCTAAAGAGACACGATCTTTACTATCGATACGCCCATCACCGTTCTGATCTACAAAATGGATGTCTCCTGCCTGATAAGCCTGTCCTTTTTGATTGACCAGATTAGCAGCATCTGCTTCAGCCTGTGTAGAGAATACCCCAAGCGTCTGATAACCATAGAACTGATAAGGAGACTCTCCTACACGGGAAACCAACTGCGCACCATCACTATAGCTATTAATCAATTGTGATGTGTTTCCTAATGACTTCACCTCCGATTCATTGCGAGCAATATTACCACCTATAATCCATTCGAAATCACGTGTACGAACCAAAGAAGCTTGCACTGCCAGTTCTACACCTCTATTTTTTATTTCTCCACAATTTGCATAATAGTTAAGAGAACCAAGTGCCGATGTATGAGGTACTGCAAAAATGACATCTTTGGACAGATTATTATAATAATCCAATGTCACTTCCAAACGGTTACGCAACAGACTCATATCCAATCCGAGATTGAATTGTATGTTCTTCTCCGGTTTCAAAGTGGTGTTTGATATATTGGCACGAACAATACCGGAAGTAGTCATATAAGGTAAACTTGTATAATAATATTTTCCAAGATTGGAAGAAAAACGGCTATTACCGGACAAGCCATATTCCGCACGCAAGTTTAAGCGATTTACTAATGTAGAGTTAGTCAATGGTAACCAACCTTTTCCGAGCAAAGTCACACCACCGGAAGGATATATATAAAAGTGATTTCCATAAGTACCGGCAGAGGACGCACCATCAGCCGCCACATTCAAAGAAGCTGCTACCATATCACGATAGGTATAATCAGCATGAGCATAAAAATTCGCCCAGTTCCATTTTTCCTGATAACCGTAAAAGTAGCGTCCGATTGTTTTTGTATCTCCCAATGTTTGATAAAAATCATTCGGAGTATTACGGCCTGCACCACCTTCATACTTATTTTGAGTTATCAACATTTGAGCACCTGCAAGAATATTCAAATGGTGGATACCTTGAAAAAGTCTCTGATAACGTACATTACCATTTGCGAAAATGTTCAAAGTTTCACCTACACCTTCCTTCACGGTATTTTCTGCATTACCATACTGATCGACAATCGGCAAAATACTTTTATCTGATAGTCCGGGAATAAATAGGTGTTCTTTATTATAATTATAAAACATTCCGAATGTACCATTGAACGATAATCCATTGAAAGGTTTGTAATCCAAGTCTGAAATTTACATCATACTGTCGGTTACGACCATCAAGTGTATTGACGATAGCTAAAGGATTACTGACTGCAAAATCCATATTCGTTGAATTGCCATAGTAATAAGTAGAGTAAGTATCCAAAATATTACCATCATTATCTTTTTTATAAGGACTTAACAACGGAGCACGTGAATAAGCTGCTAAGATCGGATTGCTAACATTATCCATTCCCTGTTGCTGATAATTGCCTGTCAGATAAGCTAAACCGACTGTCGCTGTCATCTCCACCCATTTACTAATCAAAACATTTGTATTCAATTGTGTATGATAACGCTGGCTTTTAGTGTAATCCATCAGTCCATTTTCCATCGCATATCCCAATGAAAGGTCATATTTGGCAATAGCATCACCACCTTCTACACGAAACAGGTTGTCTGTTACAAAACCATTTTTATAAATTTCATCTTGCCAATCTGTGGTATTGTTATACAAGTAATTGTATTTACTATTGGGATCACTCAAAAAAGGAAATTCCGAGAAAAATCCTTCCATATTACCGAAATAAGTCATACCAATATCCGAAAGATAAGATTTGTAATCATTACCTGTAAGTAATGGCATACGTTTATTATTCCAATTCACCCCATACTGCCCATAAAAGCTGACTCGCGTATCCAAATTATCGGAAGTTGCACCATCTGTTTCAATTAGAATAACACCATTCGACCCCATCGAACCATACATAGAAGCCTCCGCTCCTTTCAGTACAGTGATATTTTGAATATCTTGAATATTATATGCCTGAAATATATCTCTCGAAAATCCATTTATCAATTGTGATTCACGAGAATCAGGTAAATAGGGTACACCATTAATTACCACAAGCGGAGCATTTGAACCTACAAAAGAACGAATACCACGCAAGTTCATATAACTTCCTTCACCTGGCATACCACCTGCACGGGTGGTCTTCAAGCCTGCTACCTGTCCTGCCAAAGCCCGATCTATCTTCATACTTCCCTGCGTGAAATCTTTTTTATTGATATTCACCGCAGAAGTCAGTTCCGGACGGGAACTTTCGATTCTCATAGGTAATATAGCCGATTCATTATATTTATATGTGCTCTCCGGCATCATCAGAATAACCACTTGTGAATTATCATCTACCAAGCGAGTTTCCGGATAATAACCAGCTGCCCACACTGAAATTTGAGTCGTATTCTCTTTCAACTCCATTTTGAAAGTTCCATCAACTCCAGTTTTCGCATCTTTACTTCCTACAGCCGAAATGATAGCCCCTTCAATCGGTTTATTCAGCGGTGAAAGTATTTTACCGCTAATTTTACGTCCTTGCGCATATACACTGGCTACCGACAGTAATAACAGCAAAGTTGTAAATATGATTTTTATTGTCTTCATATTGATTCCTTATCAAAATTAATAACAGTTCTTTGTTGGTTTCAGGCACCAGTGGTGGAAGCAACATTTGCTTGCGTTTATTCCATGGAATTTAATAACCACATTTACCGGTTCCGTACCTTCAATGGTAATTACACCGACTTTTCCTCCATCACGATCATAATTAGTTTTCTTTTTATCTGTCGCTTTATTAGTGTCATATCCTTCAGGATAACCCTGTCCGCCACGGTCGTAATGAAAATCAGTCTTTGTCAGTTGAGAGGCTGTTACTGTCCCTACGTACTCTCCATTAAAAGAAATCTCTACGTCATGCCCCATTTTTTGTTCAAATCCCAAACACAAATCGTACTCACCAGGAGGTATCGTATATGGAGTAGCTACCTTGTTAGTTTCATCATAACTGAAAGCAGTAAAGTTTAACGTATACTCTTTAATTGTAGCATCTGTTGTTTTAAAGCGTACAACGCGATTGATTATATTAGGGAAAACTCCAGGCCAACCAGACCATGCCGTCACTTTCGTTTCCATTTTATCAAAAGTTAGATTTTCATTTTCAAAATAAAGAGCCTTTTCTTCTTCTGACAGGTATTCATACCATCTCATAAAATCTTTGACACGATAAATCAATACATTGGTAGGAATCTTCAGTTCTTTCACATAATATGCAACACCATTACTAAGAGAAACAGGATTCTCCAAATCAACCCGTTGTACAGTTGTTCTCCATTGTTTACTAAAAATAGAATTCAAATCTATATTATCTTCAAAATCCGATTTAGAAAGCTTTTTATTAAAAAACATTGATTGGAAAGTCCAATTTCTCAGAATAGAGTCTTCCCGTTGCATTCCCCATTCTTGCAAATTTTGACGAGCTATAGTCAATGCCTGATTAACAACATCATTGGAAGGAATTAAAACAGTTGCTGATAATGACTCCGACATCAGATTAAAGTCTTTAGCCTCAAAATAAGGATTAGTAACTATAAATACAGAATCATAGACATTACTTCCGGTCTCATCAACACCTATAATTTTACTAGCTTCTTTATCAAATGTTAGTTGATTACGTTCCATTATCATCTCCCTAAAAATTGAATAATCATCTCCTAATCCTTCAATTAACTCATATAATGATTTGGGAGTTTCCACGTAATCTTCCATTTCGTACACATATCCATTATTCACCTTCGTTATCTTTTTCACAGCTATACCATTGAAGGAGATGGAAGCAGATGCATCTTCATTTTCAACTTTCGATACATTAACATATTTTCCATTCCACATCAATACACGTTGTCCGTCAGAAAGATTAGACGGAGAAAGAGAGATATCCGAAATGTGTGATTTAGCCAAAAAAGTTCTATCATCTGTAGCAACTGCACGAGATAATGCATTCTCGTCACTAACCACTAAAATAGTGAACAACAAATCCTTCTCAACCATCTCATCCAGCACTCCTGTTTCACTGAACAATTGGTACATGGAACTCAATTCCGGTTGCGACTGTAAATAATCAACAGCCGACTTGTTGACTACTTCAATATTTACATTATTCACGACCTGTTCTTCCTGGGAATAATGAGAATCCCAGTCATCATTACATGCATATATACCACTTATCAGCAATATAGATGACAATATATATTTTATAGTTTTCATAAGTATGTGTTTATTCATCTTCAATTATCGGTTCGAAAGTCATATAATCTAATTGGATACGGAACTTGCTATGAGTAGAAGCAGCCGGATCGGCAACCAACATCTTCATAGAATGAACCTTCGTCTTTGAGAATTCAATCTCATTATAAATAACTACATCATAACGTCCTAATGTATTGGCTGTAATACTCGCATAAATAGAAACTTCAACATCTGTATCGGTGTCATCATCAAATGTAAACTTCATTTTACATCCATTACTTCCATTAGACATTGTACGCATAAAATCCATTGATGTTGCATAAGTAACTTTCAACGTCACTTTATATTTGCCAGCTATCAGAATTGGTGTTTTCATGGTAACGGAACCATTATATCCCAAATTCAAATAGATATGATCTGTATTTTTACAATTGATCCAATCCGAGCCTTTTGTCTTCGGAGTTGCATAGCCCACGCGATAATATCCGCCGTTTTGACCATCTAGAGATGTAGAAGTGCTCCTGGCATCTACGGTGTAACAAGAGAGCGAAGAGACATCCGACTGGCGCTCTTTTTCATCTGCCGTCTGATACTTTTGGTCCGGATCACCATAACCACCATTCACCCAAGAAGCTACCTCCTCATAATCAGCAAAGTCCCATTCTACGCGCACCGGAATCTCGGATTCCCACAAAGGCAACCAGCTATCTATTTCATGTAAAATACCATTTTTAGCCTGTACATCGGAACCGTCTTCAACAAACATCGCTTTCACCGATTGACCATCAATTTCTCCTTTATAATTAAAATACAACTTATTGCCACTCTGCATAGATGCTTCCAATACTGCATCTGCTTTGGTAGTCCACAATCGTGTAGTTGCACCTCCACTAAAATTGTTGAAATCAAAAACAGAATAACTTCCACCAATCACATGATATGCCACATAGCGAAATAATTCGTTTGCTTTATCTTTATAGTCTGTTCCTATTGCACCTACTTTAGCAGCCAGATCAGCAACAGAAGTAACTCCTTCAGAACGATAGGTATCATCTGATACAGCCAGCAACGTATAATTCCGTTTTTGCTGAATAACCGTATTATCTTCCTGCCTTATTTCATCGTAAATAGTACTCAAACTATCTTTCCAACTTGTTTGTTCCAAAGCATCAATAAAAATGGAGTATTTATTACTACTTTCACTGATACGTTCATATAGGCTTTCCACCAAAGGAGACATCACATCATTCAGTACATACACATATCCATTAGACACTTGGATAGCCAGTTCCTTTACATGTGCTTCTTTATTCACATAAATTGAATTAAATCCTCCAGCCTCCGAACTTTCATCAAAAGAGACGGAAAGATAATCATCCGAAAGAGTTTTAGCTTCCAGTTTACCTCCTTGAACAAAAGTATTCAGATTGATAGAATCATTCACGATATGATATTCTGCAAGACTACGGGCATAGTCTTTTCCCAATTCCTGAATAGAAGATACGTTCTTTTTAATATAGAAACTGCGCACAGCTTCATTTGTAGGAACCAATACCGTAAAATAAGATGAAGCCTGATTCACGGCATTAAACAAATCTGCATACTTCAATACAGTAATCCACTCGGAAAATTCATCAGAACGAGTTTCCAGATAAGACGATACCGGATTCATATCATAAACCTGATAGGTAGAGTCTTCATAGGGATCGTTGCATGCACTGAATAATGCAACCAATAATAATAAATATATATTTCCTAAAGTCTTCATAAATGGCTGTTTATTAATTATTACCTGTTATTCCATAATATGGATTCTGTACCAATAAGTTGTTATTTTCAATTTCATCCGCGTGAATTGGTAAATACCATGCATATTCATTCTGAAGAACTGAACGTATCCAACTAGCATTCGCTGTTGTATTGTATTGCTGAACCAAAGCAATAAAAGCTGATTTATGAGCATAGTTCTTACTTTTGACATAACGTATCATGTCATACCAACGCTTACCTTCAGCCGCCAATTCAATATTACGTTCCGGCAATAAATAGTTTTCCATCATTGAGCTTTCATCCTCCTCATCTAAAGCTATAGTTTTTTCAGGCAAGTTAGCACGAGTACGGATCTGATTTATAATATCAACAGCCTCCTGCCAATTTTCCTTTCCTTTCCAAATTAATGCTTCCGCCTTCATCAACATGACATCTGCCATTCTGTAAATAATCCAGTTAGCATCATCTTTCAAACGTATTGCATCCGGATTCGTTGGGTCGGTATCGCCCATCTCATATTTCCATATACAATGAACGATGTTCTCTCCATCAGTATAAGCTATAAAAGCACCAAATTGGCTACGGATTGCATCTTTTCCTGCCATAACCTCTTCAAAATCATTGACCAAATCCTCACCCATTTTAGTAGAATATCGATAATTGGGATTTGTACCAGTCGTATACATAGCACTTGGCCCTCCCGTCTGGCTATAGGTGTTGCCATCCCAGTTCACTTCAAAAATGGATTCATTACTATTCCCCGGATTAAAAATTGTATACCAGTTCTCCGGAATTGTAATAAATGCCGGACGACGTGATGCAGTAGCGTTGATTAATAGGTCTGCATACTTAATACAAGTATCATAATCTTCGGTCCACAAGGAAACTTCCGACATTAATGCATACAAAGCCCATTTAGTAGCCCGTCCTTTGGAAGCATTCCAATTATCATTATCATAAAATTCCTTCGCACCTCCAGAGTCAAGAGCTGTTTGCACATCCGCCTTAATTTGCTTCAAGATTTCTTCTTCTGAAGATTTGGCAATAGAAAACGGAGTAGAGTCATCCTCATAAGGAGTTGTTACCAAAGGCACTTCTTTAAAATTGCGTACCAAGTAAAAATACATTAATGCTCGCATGAAATAAGCTTCGGAAAGATGTGCATTCATTGCGCCTTCTGTATAGGTATCATCTATTTCACGTACTCCCGGAGCATGAGCGATGACCACATTGGCCATGTTGATCACTTGATACATGTTCTCCCATTTACAAATAGCTTCTGTTCCATCCAACTGGAAATTCTGCAACTTCATCCCATCCTTATCACCTGTCAAGGTACAAATAGATGCTCCTCGCAGTTCTCCCCATTTCAGCAATGATTGGCAGGAGGAACGCATATAATAATAACCGGAAGCAATGACTGCTTCTACATCTTCTTTCGATTTCCAGTAAGCGTCAGTCACTTGTTCATTTTTGGGAAGCAAGTCCAACCAATCGCTGCAACTACTGTTCAGCAGCAGGCTACCTGCCATTATCCCTATATAAATCAGTTTCTTCATGTCTGTAAATGTATTAGAAATTCAAATTTAAACCACAAGAAAAACGGCGAGAGCAAGGTGTATTTGCACTATCTTTCGACAGTTTAGAAGCCGAAGTAGGAAGAGACACTTCCGGATCCTGTCCTGTGTAACCAGTCCAAGTTAACAAGTCATAACCAGTAACAAAGAAATTAAGCGTATTGATACCTAAATAATTGCACACCTTTTTAGGCAAGGAATAGCTCAACGACAAAGTCTTTAAACGAACATAAGAAGCATCTTCTACAAAACGGTCTGACCCTAAATAGTTATATCCCTCATTATATAAAGCACGTGGAATATCCGTATTATCTCCTTCATTTCTCCAACGCCGCAAAACCGCTTTACTTTGGTTATTGGCATTATACATAGATTCATTATCCATACGAGTCGCATTAATAATTTTCTGTCCAAAACGACCATAGAATAATGCATTCAAACTTAGACGCTTATATTTAACGGTAAAGCCAAAACCACCAGTAAGAATCGGATTACAGTTGCCCAGATAAACAATATCGTATTCATTTATCACACCATCATGATTAATATCTTCATAAATAGCATCACCCGGACATACCTGCTTAGCACCATTCTTCATAACAATTGGTTTACCGTTCACATCATTCATAACATTTCCCTCTTTATCTCGTGCATAAGTAGTCTCCTGATTCTGATAGACTCCTTTGTAACGATAACCATAGAAAGAACCAAACGGGCGTCCCTCTTCAATGCGAATAGCATACTCACCATTTTTAAAGGTATAAGGCTCCGGATTCATTGTTTCAGGCAGTTCGGTAATTTCGTTCGTGTTACGGCTCAAGTTAACATAGGCACTAACACGCCAATCTTTCTTTTCATACAATACACCATCGATACGGGCCTCCCATCCTTTATTCTCCATTCTTCCAGAGTTGTACCATTTATTCTTAGAGAATCCTGTAGTAGTCGGCATTTTCGGTTCTTTCTGCAGCAAATCTTTAATATATTTATTATACCACTCAAAAGTCAGCCTTAACTTGCCATGGAAAAAGCTAAAATCACCACCCAAATTATATTCTGTTGAAGTTTCCCATTTCAAATTGTTCAACTGCATTCTGCTAGGATAAATAGCAGACATATCCATATATTCTCCTCGTGAACTATAAGCTCCATAATAAGCGGCCGTCCCTTTGGGAGCATTACCACTTTGTCCGATGCTGAAACGAAGTTTGATTTCATCCATCCAGTCTTCTGTATTTTTCATGAATGGTTCATTTTGCATATTCCAAGAAATTCCCACAGTAGGAAAAATACCCAAACGTTCTGACTTACCCATTGCAGAATTAGCATCCATCGTTGCAGAAGTATGAAATACATAACGATCCAACAAAGTATAGTTAATCAAACCGGTTCCGGAAATACTACGTGCTTCCGACTCCCCTGAACCCAGACTATAAACAGAACTACCTGTAATCGGATCTGCAAGACCGGAGGAAGCATTACCATAAGAAGTACTTGTAGCACTGGAACTGGTAGCCTGCGTAGTACGGAATACAGCAGTTGCAATTAAATTATGTTTATCCTTCCAGTTTTTATTGAATATCAATTTGTTTTCCGTTTGCAACGTTAGACTCTCTGAAGAAGCAGCAGTACTTTGGTTGGCATATTCACTTGTCCAAGCCACTCCCGTAGCAACTTGAGGAAGGAATTTGTCTGTTGTAGTAGTTGACATCTTAAGAGAAGCATAAGCCGAATACGTCAGATACGGAAGTATTTTATAATCAATACGGAAATTAGCACGGCTATCACGTGACATAGTATTTTTATAACTCTCGTTTGCCATAGCTACCGGATTAAAATGAGAGGCACTATTGTTACTTGCCTTAAATTCACCTTCCCAATCCTTTGTCTGATAAGAAAAATACTGTGAAGAACGGTTTCCATTATCATCCATATAATAAGGAGATTTATTTGGCATCTTTTTAAACGCTTCCGAACGTACGTTGCTATCTTTTGGTGCCCAGTTATCATCCTTATCTGACTGTGTAAAGTAGAAATCTGCTCCAAACCTCAACTTATCCGAGAAATTATAGTCTACACGCAAAGATGAGTTGAAACGTTTCAGCCCTGTACCGATGGTTGTACCTCCTTCACTTAAATATCCCAGTGACAGACGATAAGTGGCCTTTTCACCACCACCGCTCATAGAAAATGTATTGTCTGTAGTAAATGCATTCTGACGTACCTCGTCCAACCAGTTTGTATCTACATTATATTCATTGAAATAGTTCCAATTGGGCGAGTAGTTAATTTCAGGTGTATCATACAAATACTTTAAATAAGTATCTGCATTCAAACCTGTATAATTAGCACTATTCCACAAAGCCTCCTGCACCATAGCAATGTACTCCGATCCATTTAACATTGGAATACTATTCGGTTCAAATTTTGCTGTGAACTTAGAAGAAAAATTAAATGTAGTCTTGCCAGTCTTACCTTTTTTAGTCGTAATTGACAACACACCGTTAGCACCTTTCGTTCCCCAAATAGCCGTAGCAGCCGCATCTTTCAAAACTTCTACCGATTCTATATCAGTAGGAGCAATATTCAATAAAGCACCTAAATCTTCTTCATTGGCAGTAGAAAAATCAAAGTCGTCATCTAACTCTTGTGTATAGGGAACCCCGTCAATCACAATTAATGGTTCGACAGAGCCATTCAGTGTACTGGTACCACGAATACGGATAGAACTCCGCGCTCCCGGGTCAGCACTCAATGCAATATCTACACCACTCAACTGCCCCTGTAAAGCTTCTTCTACCGTAGCTATCGGAGCAGTAGCAATCAAATCTTCCATCATCACTTTCTGGGTCGCAGATACATTCTCTTTATGTCCGATACCCATATTATTACGTTCGATACGTTTAGCAGTGATAGCAACCTCATCCAACGTTTCCACATTGGATTCCAGTTTTACATTCAATACCTTCTGACCAGTATATTTGATTCGTTTCGTTTTCATACCAATGTATGAATATACCAATGTCAGATTGTTTTCTTGTGCAGGAATTTGTAAACGGTAGTCACCATCCAAATTGGTCACCGCACCTCCTACAGAACGGTTTTGAGCGTTCACAATATTCACATTCGCACCTACTATCGGTTCGATCTGATTTCCCAGCATTTCGGTCACCTTACCGGACACGACTTGTACCTGTGCGGCTACTTCCCCTGTCCCCAGAACAAGTATCGCTATCAGCATGTATTTTACTAATTTCATATTCATATTAAATTCGGTTATATCAAAGGACTGTATCAATCAACTGAAAACATCCGTCGTCAAACGCAAACGGGAAGAAATTATAATCAGATATCACGTTTGCCACTTTTCCATCTACCATTATGCTTAATGAACTTCCGGAATCTGTATACGTCAAAGACTTTCCACTAGCAGTAACATATGTAGAACTCTTCATAGCCGACCCCGGATAAGGATAAGAAATAAGCGCATTTTCCCTATCACGTATAAAATATGAAAGCAGGTATTGACGAAGTTTCGAACTACTAGTTACCGCTCCGGTCGCATCCATGCCCGGAATTTGCCCTGCAGCTATTGCTGTACTAATGGCTTCATTTGTCGGAATAAAACCTATAACATGAGAAGCTCCTGCTAGTCCGAATATATAGTTGCTAGACATTACCATATCAGCTTTCTGCAACAGCTGTGCAAACTGATAGTAAACATAACGATTATCATTACAAACGCTTAATTTATGTTGTAACCCATCACCTTCTTGCGCTTGAAACAAGGCTGTTCCACTATACATATAAGTTCTTCCATTATTCCAGTTGTCATTGCCGTTCTTTACTTCTGTAAATTCAGAGAAAGGTTCCACATTATTATCCGGTTCCAAAATTTGATTATAAGCTGCACTACTTGCTATCTTCCCGTCCTTCACATACCAATAATTAAAACCGGTTTGTGTAGCTAGAACCTGTGTCCCATTTGTTTTCAGTCCGTCTACACCTGTAGCCGTATGTATGTTTACAATAGTTCTCATTACAGAAGAAGAAACATCTACCAATCCATCCTCGGTTTCTTGTTGTAACTTACTTCCATCCGCATAAGTTCTCAAGTAAATATCTTCTGACTCTATTTGTTCATTAGTAGGCACTAACAAGACATACTTCGTATCTTGTGAAGAATAGGCAGTTATCAGTCCAGTCCCATCCAACATGTAAAGATAATAATTACAATCTTTGTTACGGAAAGCCGGTCCGACTACAGAAGCAAACAAAATAGGTGTATCAATTGTATTTAATCCATAAAAGACACCATTGACACACATTGATTTATCAGTCACCTTAGAAGGATCGAAGTTAAAGACCATGTCATACATATTCTTAACTTTTCCACTCGTAATTTCATCAGGGAATGCAATTCCATCTTTATAAATAAATTGATTCAACATATATTTCATTGCTAAATCATCTACATCATCCAAAGATTCATATCCACCCTTTTCCCAATAATTATCAAAGAAATTATTCATAGCCACATCTGACGGTGCAAATACACTATATGCTTTTGAAGCATTATTGGCTACATCCGAATATTTCGTTGAATACCATTCCACTGCTATAGCAGGCAAAGAAGTACCATGTGTATGAATAAAAAGTGAATCGGCCCCCAAGGCTGCTCCAAAATCTTTAGATAAGGTAGCGTCATACGTATAAGTGGTATTTTCATTATATAAGTTGAAAAAAATCGAATAATTTTCATTTGATTCCAACTGGGTATAAATGGTTTCCAAAGGTTCAATTACCTGATCAACAATATATACATAACCATTATCTGCCAAAATTTCATATTCACTAACAGCAGCATTGGAAACATTGAATCCCCCTGTCCCTTTCCATGTGGAATTAGGATAAAAATAGGTATAATTAGATGCTGCATCCAATTTTTTTGTATCCCAAAAACGGTAAGAGAAAACCGGAATAAAACGGTCCAGATGATAAACCATGCGTCGTTTCCCCGTAGAAGCCTCTACTTCCATAGTAGGTACATTACTACTGCGTGTACGAAACTTATAATACAGACCCGCATTTTTATTCATTTCCTCATCAGTTATTAAATCACCTTCCGGACGAAAATTCACCAACTTATTTTTATTGTAAGAATAATAAAGCAGATGAAAACCAATCACTTTTTTCAATTCATCCAAATTTATTTCACTGATGTCGGAATAGCCGTGCTTCTCCAAATAGGCCGAAAAAGCCGTATCATCCGGAGCCATCACAGTCAAGATACTTTTTCCCTCCATAATAGGCTTAAAACCTGCCAACTCTACTGCCTGCAAAAATAGCGAGTAGTTTCCTCTATCTTCCAGGACTTCCCAAGCACTACCTTTCAACCATTCAGGTTCTTCATAATGTTCATCTATCTTATCTGTACATGAGGAGATAAAGAAAGGCATGAACAGTATACAAAGTAGTACTGTTGTAAATGTCATGTTTTTCATATTACACAAATTGATTATTGTTTATTCTTATTAAGTTCATACTCATATTCATCAGGATATTCCAACGAAAGGGCATAATTTTCTATATTCAAATAGCCATTTTTAGCCTCTTTTACCGCATCTGTCGGATCATATTTGTCCAGTCCCCATGCATCTTCGAAAGCATCCGGCATCCCATCATTATCTGAATCCAGAGGTTTCTGTGCAGCATTTATTGTACCAGGACCTCCCAACGGAAATTGTTCTGTTTTACGTTCATCTTGAATAATCGTTCCTTTTCCTCCCAACGAAGTAAGTTCATCTATCAAGTATTTATCTACTTCATCACGTACCGGAAGATAAGCACCCACTTTTTCAACTACCCATTCATAAGCTTCCTGTGCACTTTTCTGACTGCGTATAATTGGATGTAGATCAGAACGAGCCTCAAGAAGTGTAGGAGAGCCACTACAATATTGTGACCAATTCACTTCTGTTATCTCTATTCCATTCAATGATCCATCCTTGTCATAGTCATAATAGTTACCTTTACAATAACTTCTAAAATCACTGTTACCACCAGTAAATGGTCTCGCAGGATTCATTGGTACCTGTTGCGCCTCATATACTTTAGGTGCAATTTCCACATTCTGCCAATTATTACAGGGACCAACTATAAAATAGTTATTTTCAATAGTTGTTTCCGATTTACCTGAAGAATCACCACCCATATTATAAGCAGCTCCACTTCCCCAATTGTACACAACGTTGTTAACAAACT
>ERZ779729.1288-NODE-1288-length-18431-cov-5.606443_pt1 | contig 18431 bp, 18 predicted proteins | sample MGYA00511072_ERZ779729 | MGnify/ENA primary metagenome ERZ779729 (study PRJEB29588, sample SAMEA2156675) | human gut metagenome | biome: human gut; feature: human-associated habitat; material: faeces | place: Denmark | collected 2008/2010 ...
CCTGGATCACGGCGGGGTTGGTGCCGTCGCCGGTAAAGGCGGCGATGCCCGCGTCGGCGCAGGCGGTAACGAGGATGTCGTTATAGGTCAGATCGTCGTACTTGTCGCCGTAGTGCAGCTGCATGGCGCCCACCGGCGCGGCAAACACGGGCAGGGCCACCTGCTTGCCGAAGAAATTATAGCTGGTGTCCACGGGCACGTTCTCACAGATGGTGTCCATGTTCACGCACAGCTCCTGCCACTTCTGATAGTTGCGGATGAAGCCGGTGCCGATACCCTTGGCGCCGGGGCCGGGCACGGTGTTCTTGCAGGCCACGCCGTTGCACACGGGACAGGACTTGCAGTAGGGTCCCATACAGGTCCGCGCGTTGGCTAAGATCTCCTGATAGGTCATGGTATGTATCCTCCTTGTGAAAGACTGCCGCAGGATGTCGAACTGCGTCGCATTGCGTCGTTTTTTATCGAATACCGGCAATGAACACGCCGGGGTCCTTCTCACGCTGAGCCTTGGCCCAGGCCAGCATTTCGTACACGTCCACCGCGCCGGTGATGACCGCGCCGTTGTCCCACGTCTCCGCCGTGCGGTCCCGCAGGAACGCATCCGGTGCGCTGGTGCGGACGTAGTAGGGGTGCGCCTCGCCGCTGGTCAGGAACATGGGCACAGCCCTGTCGGTGTAAAAGCCCCGCTTGCCGGACAGCACCGTCAGGCAGTCCTGCACCACGTTCTCCGCCGTGGGGAAGCGCCCCGCGCCCTGGCCGTAGAAGCTCTGGCGGCCCAGCTGCTCGGCCTCATAGGTGATGAGATTGAAGTTGGCGGGCACCGCCGCCTCCAGATCGCCGGCATCCACCAGCGTGGGCTCCACATAGGCGCACACGCCGTTTTCCGTGCTTTCGGCCCTGGCCAGCAGCTTGCAGGCAAAGCCGTGGCTCTGGAAGGCCGCAATATCCGCCGCCGTCACCGTCCGGATGCCAAAGGTGGGGATGGCTGTCTCCTCCAGCGCCGCGTCGAAGGCGATGTTGGCGGAGATGCACAGCTTGCGGCGGATGTCGTCGCCGTCGATGTCGGCGGAGGGGTCCGCCTCGGCATAGCCCAGGTCCTGGGCCTCCTTCAGAATGGCGGGGAAGTCCACCGGAGCCTTGTGCATGGCGTCCATGATAAAGTTGGTGGTGCCGTTCATAATACCGCCCACGGCGCACACCGTATCCAGCCGCTTCACGCGCTCCAAATTCGTCAGCCAGGGTATGCCGCCGCCCACGGCGGCGGTGCAGCGCAGGGCCGCGCCCTTCTCCCGGGCCAGTGCCGTGAGCTCCGTGTAATAGGCGGCGATCAGTGCCTTGTTGGCCGTGACCACATTCTTGCCCTGCGCCAGCGCGGCGGAGACATATTCATAGGCCGGGTGCAGCCCGCCCATGACCTCCACCACCGTGTCGATTTCCGGGTCATTGAGGATGTCATCGGCGTTGAAGGTGACTACCTCCTCCGGCAGGTCCTCTTTGGGACTGCGGAGCAGCACACGCTTCACGTTCAGGTCATCGCGCGGCGCGCACAGCGCCCACACGCCGCCGCCTACCACGCCAAAGCCCAGCAGACCGATATGCATCATAGTCGTTACCTCCTTGGGTCGTCCCGCCTGCGCGGGCGTCATTTTGGCCCCATTGTACCCGCGAACCCCCCCGCTGTCAAGGCCAATCCCCCCACGCACCCCCAAAACCTTCCCCTTGCGGGGAAGGTGCCCCGAAGGGGCGGATGAGATGTGCGCGCGCAGCGCGCCTCGCCTCCCCCATTGAGGGAGGTGGCAGCGCAAAGCGCTGCCGAAGGGAGAGCCCATCCCCTCGTCTCTCCCTCCCCCAGCTTATTCCTCCACCTTGACAATATCGATGGCGGCCTCCAGCAGCAGGTTGATAAGCTCATTCCGGGAGCGATTCGTCTGCTCGGACAGCTTATCCAGCCGCGCAATCAATCCATCCCGCATCCTCACGGAAACAACTTTATAGCCATCATCCCCTCTGCGGGCGGCCCTTTTTGTGATCCTGATCTCCTCTGTCATATACTCACCTCATTTGCAATTTGCAGTTGCAAATATAGTTTAGCTTGACAAATTCCGCTTTAATATATTATACTTTTATAGTCACTATAAACTACAAACGTAGTTGAGTATTAGGAGGAGAAACAAATGGAGAACAACAACTTCACCACTCCCGCGCCCGAGGACATCCCCATCCGCGATCCGGAGGTCGTCGCCGCCCCAGAAAAAGCAGAAGAAACCGCTGCCCCCGGGAAAACGGAGGTCGCCGCCGCCAAGAAACCCCCGCTGAAATTTATTCTGATCGGCGCAGCCGCCCTTGCGGTGGTCATCGCTGTGGTCGTGATCCTCCTGAGCCGCAACAATCCGTCCTCCGTGGCCAAGCGCTATGTACAGGCCTTCTACACCGATGACAAGACCGCCACGTCCCTGTGGGCTTTTGACTTCAATGCCATCCGGCTCTCCGAATACGACGGCAGCGAGGAGGAATTCTTTGAAGCCATGAGCGATGAATACTCTGCGGATATTTCCTCGTGGAACGATTTTTACAAGGCTGTTGACAGCAGCTTCCAAGAACAGCTTGAGGACGAATACGGTGAGTATAAGGTCACAACGGAGGTGACAAGGACGAAGGACATCTCCGTCAAGAAGGCACTGGAGGATTGTGCAGTATGGGTCAAGATTCTGGAACGCGATATCAACTTTGATACCGACTCCATTTCTGATGCCTGCGTTGTCACCGCCAAGGCAAAAATCACCGGCGAGGACGAGATCGAACGCACAAAGATCGACGTCTATGTGGTAAAAATCGGCGGCTCGTGGGGTGTACTGGATTATATTTCTGCCGACTGACCGCAAAAGCGCATACTAAAAGCAGCGCCCTCAAGGGCGCTGCTTTTACTGCGTCATAGACACTTTTACTGAAGCAGCTTTTCGATCTCCGGCTGGGAGACAAAACCGATGGACTTGTTCACCAGTTGGCCGTTTTTGAACACCAGCAGCATGGGGATGCTCTCCACGCCGTAGGCCGCGGCCAGGGACATATTCTCGTCCACATCCACCTTGGCCACGGTGACGTCCGGCCGGTCAGCGGCCAGCTGCTCCAGCACGGGGCCCAGCATACGGCAGGGGCCGCACCAGTTGGCCCAGAAATCCACCAGCACCGTGCCGCTGTTTTCCAGGACCTGCTCCCGGAAGTCGCTCTCGTTTACATGGATCAATGCCATCTCCGGCACCTCCTTGTCCTTTGTTTTATACCTTTTTCTCCAGGCACACCAGCTGCACGTCCGGGATGCCGTTAAAGGTCCCGGCCACGATGCCCGCCTCGGTGTAGCCCAGCTTTTTGTACAGCGCCCGGGCGGGCGTGTTGCGGGCGTTGGTGTCGATCCGCAGGTACGGCCGATCCGTTTCCCGGGCCAACTGCTCATAGAAGGCCACAAAAGCCGTGCCGTACCCCTTACCCTTCACAGTGGGGTCCACCACCAGTGTGTGCAGCACCAGCACCTGCTCCGGCGGCGCGTCATGCCGCCAGGTACACTGGCTGTATTGCGCCATCTGGTTCTGGTCCAGCTTGGCGGCGGCCGCAACACGTCCCCCGTCCTCCAGCACATACAGTGTGCCGGCAGCCAGCGCGTCCAGAGCCGTCTGCTCCGTGGGGTATACGCCCCGGGTCCAGCCGGTGGACAGCTCGCCGCGCTCCTCACGATCCAGAAGCGCCTCGTAAATGGCGGTCACAGCGGGGATATCCGCCGGAACCGCTTTTCGTACCAGCATAGTATGTCCTCCTTACCTCATCAGTAACCAGACCGCCAGTGCCAGCTGTGCCAGCAGTATGGCGGGCACGCCCCAGACGAAATACCAGTGCTTCGTCTTGTGGTGAAACACCCGCATACCCAGCAGCGCACCGACACTGCCGCCCAACAGCGGCAGCAGGAACAGCGTCTTTTCCGGCACCCGCCATTTGCCCTGTCTGGCCCGACGCTTGTCCGCACCATACACGAAAAATGTCACCAGATTGATAAGTACCAGATAGACCAGCAGTGCCGTACCGCCGCCGGAGGCAAACACCGTCACAGGTCCGTCCGCGCCGCCGACAAAGCCCAGCGACGGCTGGCTCATTTGGCCAGCTTGGCCAGCTCGCAGGCCGTGGCCGTGGCAAGCTTCGCGTTGTTATACACCAGCTGAATGTTGGCATCCAGGCTGCTGCCGCCGGTGATGTCCTTGATCTTGGCCAGCAGGAAAGGCGTGGTGGCCTTGCCGTGGATACCCTGCTCCTTGGCCTCCTCCACCGCCTCGTTGATGGCCTTGTTGATCACGTCGGCGTCCATAGAGTACTGCTCGGGGATGGGGTTCGTCACCAGCATACCGCCCTCCAGCCCCAGCTCGCGCTTCACATGGAAGGCCTCGGCCAGCTGCTTGGGGGTGTCCAGCCGGTAGTCCACCTTAAAGCCGGATTTGCGGGTATAGAACGCGGGCAGCTCCTCGGTCTGATAGCCGATGACCGGCACGCCGTGGGTCTCCAGATACTCCAGGGTCAATCCCAGGTCCAGAATGGACTTGGCGCCGGCGCACACCACCATCACCGGGGTATGGGCCAGCTCTTCCAGATCGGCGGAGATGTCCATGGTGGTCTCGGCTCCGCGGTGCACGCCGCCGATTCCGCCGGTGGCGAACACCTGGATGCCAGCCATGGCGGCGATCATCATGGTGGTGGTCACGGTGGTAGCGCCGTCGCGGCCCTCCGCCACCAGAATAGGCAGATCGCGGCGGCTGGCCTTGGTGACGCCGGCGCCGGTCTTGCCCAGATAGTCGATCTCCTCGGGGGTCAATCCGGCCTTCAGCCGACCGCCGATGATGGCGATGGTGGCGGGCACCGCGCCGCCGTCACGAATGATCTTCTCCACGTTCAGTGCCGTCTCCACATTCTGGGGATAGGGCATACCGTGGGAGATGATGGTGCTCTCCAGCGCCACAACGGGCTTGCCGGCCTTCAAAGCCTCCTGCACCTCAGGGGCCACGTCCAGATAACGGTTCATAACTTGTACCTCCTTATGTCATGCAATTCTATTTACGCTTTTTTGCTCATGCCTGTATTGTCCAAAATATAGTCCACATTCTCCCAGCTCATGCCGGGGTGGATGGTCTCCGCCGCCGTACAGGCCAGCGCGCCGGCCCCGGCGGCCTTCCGCGCGCACTCCGCCAGCGGCTTGCCATGGGCGATGCACGCGGCCAGCGCCGCCGCCATGGCGTCCCCGCCGCCGGTGGCGTTCACCACCTGCACCTTCGGACAGGGCAGGCGCACGTGCCGCCCCGCCTGGTCCTCGGCGTACAGGCCATCGCTCCCCAGGGAGATATACACCTGCTGAACGCCCTTGTCCAGCAGGACCTTCGCGGCCTTTTGAACGTCTGCCTCATCGCGGATGGTCACGCCGCTGAGCAGCTCCGCCTCCATGCGGTTGGGCTTCAGCGCCGTCAGCTTATCCAGCACCGGCAGCAGCTTCGGCGCCTTGATGGTGCTGACCGGGTCGGCCAGGACAGGCGCGGTGCAGTGGCTGCACAGCCACTGGATAGACGCCTCCGGCAGGTTCGTCTCCACCACCACCAGATCGGCATGGTTGATATAATCCAGCCGCTGCCGCAGGAACTCCGGCGTGATGTGCTCATAGATGGCCATGTCGTTCACGGCCAGGGCCATGTCGCCGTCGCAGCCGTCGATAAACAGATAGGTGCCCGTCCGGCCGCCGGGAATGGTGGCGCTGTGGCTCAGGTCAAGGCCGATGTCCGCCGCGTTCTCCCGCACAGACTGGGCAAAGCTATCCTGCCCCAGCACCGTGATCATGGACACCTGCTCACCCAGCAAGCAGAGGTTGTGGGCGATGTTCCGTCCCACGCCGCCCAGAGAGGTGGTCACCCGGCCGGGGTTGGAGTCCCGGGCCACCAGCGGCGCGTCGGACACCGCGCCGATATCCATATTCACGCCGCCAACCACGGCGATGTAGGGCGCCTCACGCAGCAGATAGCCGCGGCCGGCAATGTAACCCTTCCGCATCAGGTTGGAAATGTGGACCGCGGCGCTGGACCGCGTAATACCGGCCTTGTCGGCCAGCTCCTGCTGGGAAATACACGGGTTTTCCCGTATCCACTCCAGCAGCTGCCGTTCTCTTCGGGTCACACAGCCACCTCCTAAGCAAGTGCATTTTTGTAATCACAAGCTTATTATATCAACAACTGTACGTTTGTCAAGAGGCAAATTTCCGCAAAAAATCGGCGCTTCTCCACGAGGGAAGCGCCGTCTTCTTTCAGCTGCAAACCGTTGGTATCACAGCGTTTTTGGCGGTATGCCGCGGGTGCCGTTTGTGGGGTCCACAAACAGGGGAAGGTCGGGCGGCGAGGACGTGAAAAAAAGGAAGGCGAGGGCGGCGAGCAGGTGGAGCAGAATGCCCAATATTTGGAAAGGAACGGACGAGAGGCGGGCGCTCTTTTGCAGGGAGACACTGACAAAATATGCCAGCAGCACGGCGGCCTGAAAGATCAGGATGTTGACCACGCCCACGCTTTTTCCCAGGATACCGGTGTAGGTATAGAACAGGGCCGGGATGGCGGCGAGGCCGGCGAGCAGGCCGATGGCCCTGGGCAAAGCGCTTGCGGCACAACGGTTTACGACGATCGTGACGACGGTCCACACCAGCCAGGGAACGGCCAAAAGCTTCATGTGCTCCCAGGTGGATTCGTTGACGGCGGAGAGATACGCGGCCCAGCCGGCCTGGCCGGTCCAGTCGTAGACAAAGTGCAGCAGGTTGCCGAAAAGCAGGGTAAACAGCATTCCCGCCGTCTCAAGGGTACGGCGTTCCCGTTCTTTTCTCATTGAACATTCCCCTTTCTTTCCCTTTCTCTTTCACATATCTATCGTGTACGTTTTATACACCTCTACGCGGCATTATATACACCTTTGGTATATGTTTATACGCGGTATATGAATGTTCGGGCGGCGGAGCGCACAATTGCGCAGACAGGGGGTGGAATTCTGCGGGAAGTGTGCTATACTGTTCCATACCATCGATTGACAAGGGCAGACACGGTTTTGACGGGCAGAAATGCGCCCATACTGCGTCAAACCCCTTGGCAATACGGCAAGTATTACCTGCGGGCCTTTTCTTGTCTGGACACATTTCTGCTCCGACAAAACTGCTGTGCACCTGCCAGCGATGTATTTTCGAGTGATTTTTGGCTTTTGAGATGCAGGCGGGCTGAGTCGGCATATTCTCGCCGATGCTGCCGAGCGACGTTCCTTTGGAGCGAGGCTGGCGCCCGCCAAGACGAAAAGGACAAAAAGCGCCGGAAAGACACGCTGTCAGGCGTGTTTGCTCTTGTCAATCGATGGTAAGAAAGGGTGAGCACCATGACCGTTACGGAAAAGCTGGCCGCGCTGCGGCAGAATATGGAGGCGCGCGGGCTGGCGGGCTGCATCGTCGTCACCGACGACTTTCACGGCTCGGAGTATGTAGGGGCGCATTTTAAGGCCCGGGAGTTCCTGTCCGGGTTCACCGGCTCGGCGGGAACGCTGACGGTGCTGCGGGAGGGCGCATACCTGTGGACGGACGGGCGATACTTTTTGCAGGCGGAACGGCAGCTGGAGGGCAGCGGCATACAGCTGATGCGCGCCGGCCAGCCGGGCGTGCCAACGCTGTCCCAATTCCTGGCGGAGCAGCTGCCGGAGAGCGGAGCCCTGGGCTTTGACGGCCGGACCGTCAGCACACGGCTGCACCGGACGCTGGAAAAGGCGCTGGCGGACAAGCACATCCGGCTGGACGGCGGCTTCGACCCGGCGGCGGGCGTTTGGACGGACCGGCCCGGTCTGTCCGCCGCGCCGGTATGGGCCTTCGACAGCGGGGTGACGCGGCGGGAGAAGCTGACGGCCCTGCGGCAGGACATGGCGGCGCAGAAGGCGGAATGGCTGCTGCTGACCGATCTGACGGACGTGGCCTGGGCACTGGAGCTGCGGGGCGGCGACGTGGCATGCACGCCGGTATTCCTGGGCTTTTTGCTGGTGGGCACGGACAGCGCCGCGCTATATGCCCAGGCGGAGAGCTTCACGCCGGAGATACGCGCCGCGCTGGCGACAGACAGCGTAGCGCTGCGGCCCTACGGGGATATCTACGACGCGCTGCGGGCGCTGCCGGAGGGCGCGCGGGTGCTGGCGGACAGCGCCACGGCCAACAGCCGCATCGCGGAATGTCTGGCCCACACGGCGTGGACAGACACACCCAGCCCCGCCGCCCGCCGCAAGGCGGTGAAGGCCGGGAGCGAACAGACGGGCTTCCGGCAGGCGCACTTGCAGGACGGCGCGGCGCTGTGCCGCTTCCTGTATGAGATGAAATCACGGCCGGAGGCGTACACCGAGCTGTCCGCCGCAGCGCTGCTGCGCCGGTATCGGGCAGAGCAGGTGGATTTTCTGGAGGACAGCTTCGAGACCATCGCCGCCTATGGCCCCCACGCCGCCGTGGTCCACTACGCCCCCACACCGGAGACGGACGTGCCGCTGAAGGCGCAGGGGCTGCTGCTGGTGGACAGCGGCGGACACTACGCCCGGGGCACGACGGACGTGACCCGCACCATAGCGCTGGGCCCCATCACGGACGAGGAACGCCGGAGGTCCACACAGGTGCTGCAGGGCCACATACAGCTGGCCATGGCACAATTCCCCCAGGGGGTCATGGGGGAAAATCTGGACGCACTGGCCCGGGGCCCGCTGTGGCGGGAGGGCCTGGACTACGACCACGGCACCGGGCACGGCGTGGGGTGCGTGCTCAGCGTACACGAGGCGCCGCCCTCCTTCCGCTGGCGCATTGCGGAGGGGCTGGCACACCCGGCACTGGAGACGGGCATGGTCATCTCCGATGAGCCGGGATACTACGCCGCCGGACGCTTCGGCATACGGCACGAGAACCTGCTGCTGGTGCAGCCGGCGGAGGCGGCGGGCTTTCTGCGCTTTGAGACACTGACGCTGGCGCCCTTCGACCGGGACGCCCTGGACCCGGCGCTGCTGACGGCATCGGAACGGGACTGGCTGAACAGCTATCACAGGCGGGTGTATGCACAGATCGCCCCGCTGGTGCCGCCGGAGGTCCGGCAATGGCTGCGGGAGGTCACCGCGGCGCTGTGACAATGGCAAAAAGGAAGCACCCTGACGGGTGCTTCCTTTTTTTCAGTTTTCGTCGGTCTTTTCTTTTTTCAGCTGCTCCAGCTCGGCACGGAGCATACGGTTCTCCGCCTGGAGCTGGTCCAGCTTGCGGTGCAGCGGCGCCAGCTGGCGCTTCAGCTCCGCCGCCACCGCGCCGCGGTAGATACCGTAGCGGCCGGCCACGGAGACCACGGTCAGCACCGCCGCCGTACCGCCGGCGATGAGGCCCACCTTTTTTACATCCAGCTTACGCAGGGTATTTACCGCCGCCGGCAGCTTTTTGCCCGGCAGGGGCGCCACCTCGATCTCGATATGGGGCAATTTTTTCAGTTCCATGCTTCTATCACACCCTCCTGTATCCGGGCGGTCCGGGCCGCCGCGTATTTCTGCTTCTATTATACCCGACGGGCCGCCGCTTGGCAAGTACGGACCGCCGGGGACCGCGGCGCATACACTGGACTGCGGGCACGACCCGCGAAATTAAACACAGGAGGTCCTATCATGGCAACTTTCACCAACCAGGCAACGCTGACCTATAACGGCCAGACCACCACCTCCAACGTGACGGTGGGCGAGCTGACGGAGACGCTGACCGCCGCCAAGACCGCCGTGGTGCCCACCTACGGCACCGACGGCCGCGTGACGTATATCCTCTCTCTGGTCAACAGCGGCACCGCACCGCTGACGGGGCTGACCATTACCGACGATCTGGGCGGCTACACCTTCAACGCCGGGACGGTGTATCCCCTGTCCTACACCGCCGGGTCTGTGCGGTACTATCAGAACGGCGTTCTGCAGGCGGCACCCGCCGTCACCGCCGGGCCGCCGCTGACGTTCACCGGCATCACCGTGCCGGCGGGCGGCAATGCCGTTATCGCCTATGAGGCCGTGCCCACGGCCTTCGCGCCGCCGACGGCGGAGGGCACCGTCACCAACAGCGCGTCCGTCACCGGCGCGGGGCTGGCAAACCCCGTTACCGCCACGGAGACGGTGGCACCGGAGGCGGCGCCGGCACTGACCATCAACAAGTCCCTCTCCCCCACCACGGTGACGGAGAACAGCCGCCTGACGTACACCTTCACCATCCAGAACACCGGCAACACGGCGGCGGACGCCGCGGCGGCCATCGTTATCACCGACACCTTCGACCCGCGGCTGACGGACCTGACGGTGACGCTGAACGGCACGGCGCTGACCGCACCCACCCAGTACACCTATGACGCGGCTACCGGCGTATTCGCCACGGTGGCCGGCGTGGTCACGGTGCCCGCGGCCACCTTCACTCAGGACGCCGCCACCGGCGCGTACAGCACCACCCCCGGCACGGCGGTGCTGACCGTCACCGGCACGGTGTAAGCAAGAAAATATCCCCCGGCCTTCGGCCGGGGGATATTTATTATTCAAGTGCGTCGTGGCTCTCGAACACATCGTGGATGCTGCCGTAACGGTCGGCGGGCTTGTCCGCCTCCGCCGGGGCCGCGCCCTTGGCCATTTGCAGCTCCTGCCACTTCTCGCGGGTGATGAGCAGCTGGCGGGGCTTACTGCCCTCGAAGGGGCCCACATAGCCGCGCTCCTCCATCTGGTCCACCAGGCGGGCGGCGCGGGAGTAGCCCAGCTTCAGACGGCGCTGGAGCATGGACACGGAGGCCTGACCCGTCTCCAGCACCACCTCTACGGCGGCGGAAAGCAGCTCGTCGGCATCGTCGCCGTCGTCGGACACGTCGCCGGAGGGGACCTTGCCGCCCTTGTCGGCCTTGGCGTCCACCGCCTGCTGGATCTTCTCGATCACGTCCTGGTCGTAATGGGCCTCGCCGGCCTCGTCCTTGACGAACTTCACCACGCGGTCGATCTCCTCCGGGGTGATGAAGCAGCCCTGAACACGGGTGGGCTTGGCGTCGCCCAGGGGGAAGTAGAGCATATCGCCCTTGCCCACCAGCTTCTCCGCGCCGGTGGTGTCCAGAATGATGCGGGACTCCATGGAGCTGGCCACGGCGAAGGCGATGCGGCTGGGGATATTGGCCTTCATCAGACCGGTGATCACGTCCGCCGAGGGACGCTGGGTGGCGATGACCAGGTGCATACCGGCGGCACGGCCCATCTGGGCCACACGGCAGATGGACTCCTCCACCTCCTTGGCCGCCACCAGCATCAGGTCGGCCAGCTCGTCGATGACCACCACCACGGTGGGCAGCTTTTTCACGTCCTCGTCCGTCTCGGACAGGGCGTTATAGCCCGCCAGGTCCTTGACGCCCTTTTCAGAGAACATCTTGTAGCGCTTCATCATCTCGAACACCGCCCATTGCAGGGCGCCGGCGGCCTTTTTGGGGTCGGTGACCACGGGGATGAGCAGGTGCGGGATACCGTTGTAGGGCGCCAGCTCCACCATCTTGGGGTCCACCATGATAAAACGGACCTCGTCCGGCGTGGACTTGTAGAGCAGGCTGACGATGAGGGAGTTGGTGCAGACGGATTTACCGGAGCCGGTGGTGCCGGCGATGAGTACATGGGGCAGACGGGCGATGTTGCCCACGATGTTGCTGCCGCCGATATCCCTGCCCACGGCAAAGGCCACCGGGGAGGGATGGTCGATGAACTCACGGGATTCAATGACATCGCGGATCCGCACGGCGGTGACGGTGCGGTTGGGGACCTCGATGCCCACGGCGGATATCTTGTTGGGCACCGGGGCGATGCGGACGCCGCTGGCACCCAGCGCCAGGGCGATATCGTCCTGGAGGTTCGTGATCTTACTGAGCTTGACGCCCTGGTCCAGGGTGAACTCGTAGCGGGTGACGGAGGGGCCATGGATGACCTCGCCGGCGCGGGCGTCCACGCCGAAGGAGCGCAGGGTGTCCGCCAGGCGCTTGGAGTTGTTCCGCAGCTCGGCGCCCACCTCGGTGTAGTTGCCGCCGCGGTTCTGCTCCAGCAGGGTGATGGGCGGGTAGCGGTAGGTCTCCTCCCCCTGGGCCAGCTCCTGCTCGATGGCGTCGCTGACCTCCTGGGCGGCGCTCTCCACCTCCTGCTGCAGCTGGGCTTTTTTCTGCTTGTCGCTGAGGGGCTTCTTCGGGGCAGGGGCCTCCGCCGGGGCGGCGGGCGGTGCAGGTTCGTCGCTGAGGGGCTGGGGCGCAGGGGCGGGGCCGCCCCGCAGCACCTGATCCGGCGTGCGGATATCGTCGCTGCGGCGGGGGAAAAAGGAGCTGGCGGGCGGAAGGACCGTGTCGTCGCGCTCGCCGTCCAGCGGGATGTCGATATTGGGGCGCCTGCGGCCCTTGGCAGGCTTTTTTGCCGGGGCGGGAGCAGCGGTGGGGGTGAAACCCTCCGGGAGGGCTTCGTCATCCGCGTCCTCGTCGTCACGGCGCAGGCTCTCGCCATAGCTGCGGACGCGCGCCGCAGCCTCCTGGGGCGTCAGGTGCAGGGCGCCCAGCAGGGCGGCCAGCAGCACCACCACGAACACGATGATGGACACCACCTTGCTGACCAGGGCCTCGCAGCCCACGGCCAGGCCGCCGGAGAGCACACCGCCGCACTTGAGGGCCTGTCCGTCGGCCCAGAGGGTCTTGACGCTGTCCAGGCCGAGGGTGTAGGCTGTGCGGCACAGGGTCAGGTGGCACAGCACACCCACCAGCAGGGGCAGCAGCGCCACGCAGGTGGTACGCAGGACGACGGGCCGTCCCCGATGGCCCAGCTGGATGACGGCAATAGCCGCCAGCACCGGGGCCGTCAGGTAATAGCCGTAGCCCAGCGCGCCCTTGAGCACCCTGGCGATCCACACCAGGAGGAGGGCGTCCACGTTGAAATAGCTCACCAGCACGCACAGCGCCAGCAGGGCGCAGACGATGCCGCCGGCCACACGCGCCGCGGCGTTATACGCCGGCGGAGGCGGCGGGGCAGGCGTTTTTTTGCGGCTGTTTCCTTTCTTTTGTGTCGATGCCATAGTCTATCTACCTCACTTGATGCCCTGCAGAACAAGGGTCAGCACGCCCGCCGCCCAGCAGTAGTAGGCGAAGGCACCGAAACGGCCCTTGTCCGCGATATACTTAAGAAGCCGGATGCACAGATAACCCGTCACGGCGGCCACGGCCACGCCTACCAGGTACATGGGCACCTCCGCGCCGACGATGCCGGCCTGCACCGCGTCCTTGATGGACAGGATGTTGGCGCCCAGCACGGCGGGGATGCTCAGCAGGAAGGAAAAGCGCACGGCGAAGCGACGCTCATAGCCCACGAAGCACCCGGCGGTGATGGTCATGCCGGAACGGGAGACGCCGGGCAGCGTGGCCACCGCCTGCCCCACACCCACCAGCAGAGCGTCCAGCCAGGTGGCGCTGCGCTCGGTCTTGCGGCCCCGGCGCACCCGGTCGCACAGGAACAGCAGAAAGCCGGTGAAGATCAGCGCCGCGCCCACGAAATACATATTGTCGCCCAGGCCCTGCACTGTCTTGCGGATGGGCAGCACCGCAAACAGCGGCAGCGTACCGACGATGATCAGCAGGATGAGCCGGCGGGCGGGCGGCACCGGTGTGGGGGTGCTGCGGTGCGCCAGGTCGCCGATGCCCCGGAAGAACTCCACCACCATGTCACGGATGTCGCTCCAATAGGCGGCGAACACAGCAATGAGCGTGCCCAGGTGGAGCAGCACGTCGAAGAACTCCGGAATGCTCCCCGCTCCCTCCATATTCAGCAGATTGCGGGCAATGGCCAGATGGCCGGAGCTGGAGATGGGCAGGAATTCCGCTATGCCCTGCACCAGTCCCAACAGGATCGCTTTCAGATAGGTCATGACACACCTCACGTCATTATACACTCCCGCAAAACGGGAATACTGTTCCAATATAGGAAGAGTATACCACATGGGGCAAAAAAATGCCACCACTTATTTCTTACCTGTCTGTCACCCGGCTGTCATTTTACCGTCACCCTGCACAAAGGATGCCGGTTATTTTTGCCATTCTGCCTGTTGTTGTTCCCCGTGCTTTTGTGGTATGATAAACTATGTATAATCAGAGGCAGGCGAAGGGAGTTTCCTCCGCGGAATATATACTTCAAAGGGGGACGGCTTCCGAAAACGGGGTCTTCCCCTGTCTGTTTCCCAGATCAGGAAAGGCGGTGAGTAAACTGTACCGTGAAAAAATAGACCAGCTGCAGGCTGCGGAGCAGCGGCTTCTGGAGCAGAAGGCCGAGGCCCAGCGCGACAAGGTGCTGGAGATGACCATTGAAGAGCTGGACCGCCGGGACGGCGACGGTTTGGTGCGTGAGGCACAGAACGCCGTGAAGGTGCTGGAGAACGAAGCCATGCAGCGGGCCGGTGAAGCCGGACAGGCGGCGGACGCCGCCCTGCGAAGCGACGCCGAGCGCACCTGCACAGCCATACGGCAGCAGGCGGAGCAGCGCATGGACACGGCTGTCCGCGCCATCGTGGAAAAGGTGGTGAAGCGGTAAATGCCCATTGCAAAAATGAAGCGCCTGCAGGTGCTGGCGCTGGAGCGGGACCACGACGCGCTGCTGCGGCAGCTGGAGCGTATGGGCTGCGTGGAGATCAGTGAGCCGGACGCACCGGATGCACCGGAGAGCCTGCGGCGCTGCGACAGCGAGACGGCGGACTGCCTGGCCCGCCAGCGGCAGGTACAGACGGCGATCGACGCCCTGCGGCGGGCTGCGCCGCCCAAGAAAGCGCCGCTGCTGGCGCCCCGCCCCGCCATCGGCGAGGCGGAATACCTGAGCGAGACGGGGCTGGCCGACGGGCTGGCGCTGGCCCGCCAGGTCAACGAGGCGACGGGACAATTACAGCAGCTGACGGCGCTGGCCGCCCAGCTGGAGACCGACCGGATCACCCTGGGGCCCTGGCTGAGTCTGGACCTGCCCCTGGAGCTGACGGAGACACGCTGCTGCGACGTGACCCTGGGCGTACTGCCGCCCTTCGTCCCCTGGGACGAACTGTGTGGGCAGGTACAAAACGAATATCCGGAGAGCGAGCTGCATCTGCTCTCCGCCGACCGGCAGCAGCAGTGCGTGCTGCTCATCACCCACAAGGCAGCGACGGCACCGGTGCTGGAGCTGCTGCGGGGCCGGGGCTTCGCAGCCTCACCCCTGAAGGGCCGCACCGGCACGCCGGAGGAAAACCGGCGGCGGGACGCGGACCGGCTGGCAGAGGTCAAGAGGCAGCAGGAGGCCCTGCGAAAGCATCTGGATGAGCTGGCGGAACGGCTGCCGGAGCTGTATCTGTGCGCCGACCGGCTGGCCTCCCGCCTACAGCGGGAGGAAAACCGCCGCAGACTGCTGACCGACGGGTGCATCGTGGCGTTCGACGGCTGGGTGCCGGAGAAAAAGGCGGCAAGGCTGACGGCGTATCTGGACACGGCGGACTGCGACTACACCCTGTCCGATCCCACGGCGGAGCAGATACCGGAGGTGCCGGTGCTGCTGGAGGACAACGCGGTGGCGCGGTCCATGAACTGCATCACCGAGCAGTACTCCCTGCCGGCCTACGACGGCGTGGACCCCAACCCGGTGATGGCACCGTTCTTCATCCTGTTTTTCGGCATGATGATGGCGGACATCGGCTACGGGCTGCTGATGCTCCTCGGCTCATGGCTGTTCCTGAAGAAAAAACGGCCGGACGACCGCAGCTTTATGGAGATGATCCTCTGGTGCGGCGTGACCACCGTGGTCTTCGGCGCCATGACCGGCAGCTTCTTCGGCGACTTCCTGCCGCAGCTCTTCAAGTTCTTTGACCCGGAGAGCACCTTTGCCCTGCCGGCGCTGTTCTCACCCCTGGACGACACCATGGCCATCATGGTGGGCTCGCTGATCCTGGGCGCCTTGCAGGTGTTCACCGGCATGACCGTCAGCGTGGTGGAAAAATGCAAAAAGGGCTGCTTTATGGATGCCCTGTTTGACGAGATCACCTGGTGGATCATTCTGGCGGGCACGGGTCTTGCGGTGCTTGGCATCGGCAGTGTATCCGGCGTGCCGGTGGTGCTGATCGCGGGCGTTCTTATGCTGGTATACGGCGCGGGCCGGGGCAAAAAGGGCTTCGGCAAGGTGACGGGCTTCGTGGCGGCGGTGTACAACGGCGTGACGGGTTTCTTCAGCGATATCCTGTCCTACGTCCGGCTGATGGCGCTGATGCTGTCCGGCGCAGTGCTGGCCCAGGTGTTCAATATGCTGGGCGCCACCACCGGCAACGTGGTCACCTTCATCATCATCGCATTCGTCGGCAATATGCTGAACCTGGCGCTGAACCTGCTGGGCTGCTACGTCCACGATATGCGCCTGCAATTTCTGGAATTTTTCGGACGCTTCTACAAGGACGGCGGCAAGGCCTACCGTCCCCTGCGCGTCCGGGCCAAACACGTAGAGATCATTAAGGAGGATACTAAATCATGTTAGCTTTTCTTGAGTCTGTGGGCGGACTGGGTTTCGCCATCCTGGGCGCGGCGCTGACCGCCGGCCTGTGCTGCATCGGCTCCGCCAAGGGCACCGGTATGGTGGGTGAGGCCGCCGCCGGATTGACCAGCGAGGATCCCGATAAGTCCACCAAGTGCCTGATCCTGCAGGTACTGCCCGGCACCCAGGGCCTGTACGGCTTTGTGGCGCTGTTCCTGGTGCTGGGCCAGACCGGCCTGCTCAGCGGCAGCGTGCTGGATCTCTCCCTGACCCAGGGGCTGTCCTTCTTCGCCGCCTGCCTGCCCATCATGCTGGGCGGCTGGCTGAGCGCCATCTTCCAGGGCCGCGTGGCCGCCGCGTCCATCAACATCGTGGCCAAGCACCCGGAGGCCGCTACCAAGGGCATCATCTACTGCGGCATCGTGGAGTTCTACGCCATCCTGTCTCTGGTGGCGACCATTATGATCTCCCTGAACATCATGAAGTAAGGCGGGTGCGCCTATGAACGGTATCGACAAGATCATCGCACGCATGGAGGCCGACACACAGGCCGAGTGCGCCGACATCGCCGCCCAGGCGGCGGCGGAGGCCGAGGCCATTCTGGCCCGGTACCGCGCCGAGGCGGACAAGCTGCTCCGCGAGGGCGAGGCCCGCTGCAAGGTGCTGGAGCACGAGCAGGTGGAGCGCCTGGAGGGCGGCAGCCGTCTGGCCTGCCGCCAGCGGGTACTGGCGGAGAAGCAGCGGATGCTGGACGAGGCCTTCGCCCGCGCCGCCGACGCGCTGCTGAAGCTGCCGCGCCCGGAGTATATCGACCTGCTGGCATCGCTGGCCGCTGAAAACGGGCAGGGCGGCGAAGCGCTGGTGTTCTCCGCCGCCGACCGGGACACGGTGGGTCAGGCGGTGGTGGACGCCGCCAACGGCAAAAAGCCCGGCGCGGGCTTCACCCTGGCTGCCGACACCCGGGAGACGGGCGGCGGCGTGGTACTGCAGCGGGGCCGCATGGAGATCAACTGCGGCTTTGCCGAGCTGCTGCGCCGGGCACGGCAGGAGGACTCCTCCGCCGTGGCCGCCGTGCTGTTTGACTGAAAGGGGGCGTCCCTTTGACAAAACGGAGAAAGGACACGGACTATCTGTTCCTGTCCGCCCGCATACGCGCCATGGAGCGCCGGCTGCTGACGGCACAGCGGCTGGAGCAGCTGCTGACGGCACCCTCCGTCGAGGCGTGCGCCCAGCTGCTGAGCGAGTGGGGCTACGCGCCCGTACACGATGAGCCGTCCCTGCAGGCGGCGCTGAGCGCGCAGCGCGAGGCGGTGTTCGCCGACGTTTCCCGCTTTATGCCGGAGGCGGAGGTGCTGGACGTGTTCCGGCTGAAATACGACTACCACAACATCAAAACGCTGCTGAAAGCGCCGCAGGACGCGGAGCGTCTGCTGATCGACGCCGGGACCGTACCGGCAGAGACGATGCAGAAAAAGCACGCTGAAAACGGCGGCTGGGACTTTCTGCCCGCCGACATGGCCGCTGCGGCCGATGAAGCCCAGCGGGTGCTGGCCGAGACGGGCAGCGCCCGCAGCAGCGACTGCATCCTGGATCGGGCCTACTTCGCGCGGCTGGAAAAGCTGGCGGCGGACAGCCACATACCCTATTTGCAGGACTATGTCCGCGCCATGATCGACGCGGCGAACCTGCGCTCGCTCATCCGCACCCAGCGGCTGGGGCTGGACGCCGGCTTCCTGCGGGAGGTGCTGTTCCCCGGCGGCAGCGTGACGCCGGAGGCGATCCGCGCCGGAAGCGGCAGCGGCGCTGCCGCGCTGTGGCGGGGCACGGCCTTCGCCCGGGAG
>ERZ779729.1298-NODE-1298-length-18269-cov-4.609970_pt1 | contig 18269 bp, 19 predicted proteins | sample MGYA00511072_ERZ779729 | MGnify/ENA primary metagenome ERZ779729 (study PRJEB29588, sample SAMEA2156675) | human gut metagenome | biome: human gut; feature: human-associated habitat; material: faeces | place: Denmark | collected 2008/2010 ...
GGCGACGCGCTTCACGAGCTTGCCATTGGCGCTCACAATGATGTCGCCCTGAAGAATTCCGTTTTTAGCGGCAAGCCCCGACACTTGTTCAACAAGTAGTCCCGATGTCTCCGCCTGCTGGGTTTCATCCTTTGTAAGCGGACGAACGGTTACGCCGAGCTTGTGGGAGTTTTCTGCACCAGCTGCCTGCGCGGCAGCCTTTTCGTTCGTACCCACTGTTACGCTCAGGGTCATTTCCTTCTTGTCACGCACGATAGTCATGTCGGCTTCTGTGCCGGGCTTCATGACACTAACAATCATCGGGAGCGTTACTGAAGAGGAAACTTTTTTCCCGTTGAAGCTAGTGATTACGTCCCCTTCCTTGAGCCCCGCTTTTTCTGCTGGGCTCCCCTTTTCGACTTTGGTTACGAGTGCTCCCTGCGGCGTCTTGAGGCCGAAGGTGTCAGCAAGTTCCTGTGAGAGCTCTTGAATGTAGACGCCAACATAGCCGCGGGTAACTGAGCCGTTCTCAACAAGCTGATCCTTCACTTGCATCGCCAGATCGATTGGAATGGCAAAAGAGAGGCCCATGAAGCCGCCAGAGGTAGAGAAAATCTGAGAGTTGATGCCGACTACTTCGCCCTGCATATTGAAGAGCGGACCGCCGGAATTGCCCGGATTGACTGCAACATCGGTCTGAATAAACGGCACATATTGGTCGCTCGGCAAATTGCGGGAGAGCGCAGAAACAATGCCTGCCGTAACAGTATTGTCTAGTCCAAACGGACTGCCGATTGCGGCAACCCATTGTCCAACCTTGAGCTTGCTCGAATCGCCGATTTTAAGAACAGGCAAATCCTTGGCTTCGATTTTCACAATGGCGATGTCAGTCTGCTTGTCCGTGCCGAGCACCTTGCCCTGGAATTCCCGTTTGTCGGTAAGGCGAACCAGGATTTGATCGGCACCCTCGACGACGTGAGCGTTGGTCATGATGAGGCCGTCGGCGGAAATAATGAAGCCGGATCCCGTGCCTCGTTGTTCCGGAATGCGTTCCTTTCCTCCGCCAAAGTCGAAGGGCATCGGGAATCCGAAGCGACGGAATATTTCCGCATGGCGTTCGTCAAGCCCAGGAAAGCCGAATCCCGGGACATCGACGGTGCGGGCATTTTTGATGACGGAAATATTGACGACGCCAGGACCGTTTTCTTCAACAAGCTTGACAAAATCTGGCAACTCCGCTTTTGCATCGCTAGAGCCGAAGGAAATCGCATGTGCTGGTTCGACAGGAACAAACGCAGCGCCGACAGCAAGTGCGGCTGCGCAGGCCGCGGCCAAAGTGGATTTCATGAAGGTGGAAGTCATTTTTTTTCTTCTCCGCCGGAAATCAGTAGTTCGTGCCGCATGCGTCAGATTTGTGCGGCGCGTTTTTTGTGTTGACGAATTCAACTCTAGTCTTTTTTGCGCCGAACTTCGTCGGTTTGTCGAAGCAGCCTGTATGAAGGAAGTTAAATTTGTAACAGAACCGCTAAAGCATGAAAGGGGAAAAAGCACGTTCACCAGAATCTGATGATCTGATGAACGCGCTGTCTGCTATTGAGGTTCAGAAGCGCCGAGCGGTGGAAAAGTGAGGCGAAATGTTGTCCCTTTGCCGTCAAGGCCATCGGTAATCTCGATTCGACCGTGGTGAATATCGACGATCCGCTTGACGATAGCCAGTCCGAGGCCTGTGCCGGAAGTGCGTGTGCCGAGTGCACGATAGAAACGGTCGAAGACACGGGAGCGCTCTTCAGGTGCAATGCCTGGACCATTGTCGGCGACATCAATGCAGGAGAGACCGTCGCGCGTAAAGGCTCGGATTTCAATGCGACCGCCTTCGGGGGTATAGCGGATGGCGTTGTCGGTGAGATTTGTCACCATGAGACGGATGGCATCCTCCATGCCATCGAGCTGCGCGGGCTGTGCTTGGTGCGTGATAGTGATTGATTTCTGCTGCGCAATGGGCGCCATTTCGTCGGCGATGCTGGCGACAAGAGGCGCAAGCTCTATGGTGCTCATGGGTTTCTTCGAGGCGTCTGGGTCAAGACGTGCCAGCGTTAAAAGCTGTTGCACAAGGCGAGTAGCGCGATTGATGCCTTCGTTGAGTCGAGTAAAGCACTTTGCCTGAGCTTCTGGTGTTTTTGCACGTTGGGCGAGCTGAACCTGGAGCTTGAGCGCAGTGAGTGGCGTTCTCAGCTCATGTGCAGCGTCGGATGCGAAGCGTTGCTGTGCATTCAGGCTTTCAGCAAGACGCTCGAGCAAATGGTTAATGGCGTTGACAAGTCCGGCCAGCTCAGTGGGCAGACCTTTTGTTGAAATCGGAGAAAGAGATGTCGGAGAACGTCTGGCAACGGAACGAGCTGTTCGTTCAAGCGGCGCGAGTCCGCTGCCCACCACAATCCAAACTGCAATGCCAATGAAAGGAAGCAGAAAGCAAAGTGGTTGCAGAATTCGAAAAGCGGCCGTTGCTGCGAGCTCGGTTCTGACCGCCATGTCTTGACCGACCGTAATGATGAGCGGACCTGCGCTGACGGAATAGGTGCGCCATGTTTTTCCGTCGATTTTTTCAAGCGAAAAACCCGGGCCTTCGGGCAATGGAAGTGCAGGTGTGCCGTCGCGTCGCCAAAGAGTGCCGTTAGCCGAATCGTAAACCTGAATGACCGTTCTGTAGGTCGGAGCATCTCCCACGATTGTCAAATGAGAGGGCGAAGCAAACGGAATGCTTTGGCGGACGGATTCACCGAGCGAATCCGCAGTTTCCTTCAGATGCGTGTCGAGGAAGTTGTTGAATTCGGCCTGCGCGGAAAAAAATGTTGCGGCAGCGGCGGCAAAACCTGCCGCCAAAAGAGCGCCTATCAGCGTGAGAAGCAGTTTTCTGCGGATGGAAATCATCGCAAAGTGTGCGTCTTAGGTTTCGAGCAGATAACCAACACCGCGCACGGTCTTGATAGCGCTGTCGGAAAGCTTTTTTCTGAGATGATGGATGTGCACTTCAATAGCATTGGAGCCAACGGTGTTGTCCCAGTTGTAGAGCTTTTCCTCAAGTTGCGAGCGGCTCCAGACGACGCCTTGACGCTCAGCAAGTGCGGCAAGAAGCGCATACTCTTTTGAAGAGAGGATAACTGGTTGCCCGCGATAGGTGACTTCCCGTGTAGCGGGAGAAATGCGAAGTTCTCCGCGTTCGATGATCGGATCGGCTCTGCCAGCTGAGCGGCGCAGCAGGGCACGAATGCGTGCTGACAGCTCGTCAAGGTCGTAAGGCTTTACGAGGTAGTCATCTGCACCGCTGTCGAGTCCACGAATACGATCGTCTACCGTGTCGCGTGCTGTCGTTACAAGAATCGGCGTCGGATTTCGCCGAGCGCGCAGTTCGCGGATGACTTGGATGCCATCCTTGCCAGGGAGGCCAAGATCAAGAATTACAAGCGAAAACGGCGTCGTGTTCATGGCGATCAGAGCGGAGTTGCCATCCTTGACCCAGTCGACCGCATAGTCTTCGCTTTCAAGACCGGCGACAACGCTTTCGCCGATCATTTCATCGTCTTCAACGAGCAGAATTCTCATAGTTGTCAGTGTTGTTTCTTCTTGGTTTGAAGGCGTTCGGCCCATCGCCGCGCAATTGCTTTGGCCGCGACGACCGCTACAACGGCTAGGATAATCAATCCCGGCATGGCCCTGAGGGCTTCGGATTGGCCGAGAAGTCCTGGATAGCAGCTTTTGAGCCAAAAGTGTGCGATGGCGTAAAGAATGCCCGTCCAAGCAAAGTTGCCCAAAAGCACGGCGGCATAAAAGCCGGACCGGCGAATGCGGGCTTTTGCGCAGAGTACGGGAAGCGTCCAGCGGAACGCAAAACAGAATTGTAAGCCTGTGACCCAGAGCAAAGGCTTGGAATGAAGCCGGTATTGCAGCTTGTGTGAGAGTGATTGAGGGTCGTCGCCGAGGTGGATGCTGTTGCGGCGTGCGAGCTCGTACAGGCCAATGCTGCGAAGAAATCCGGCAATGGCAGCGGCAGCGCAAAGCGCTTCTGGGGACAATGTCGGCATATACGAAAAAATGCCGGCCAGCACAGCGCCGATTTCTTGGTCAATGAAGGCTACGGCAAGCACGATCGGTGTTCCCGCAGTAGGAAGAGAAGCGCTCACGAAATCCGACACAGGCCGAACAAGACTGGGGAAAAGCATCGAAAGAGAAGGTCAATAAAATGGAAAGAAACGCACCCTAAGCAACATTAGAAAAGAAGGAAGAAGTCATGCTCCCGAATCAATATGAGCCGTCAAACGGGACCTATATTGTCGCGAACATTGTTTACGGACTGCATACGCTTTCTATTCTTGCGGGCCTAGTTACGGCTGGAGCTACGATTGTCGGCGCTTTCGTCTTTTCTGCGCCATCCATTCTTGCAGTTATTCTCAATTACATTTTTCGTGGTGATGCGAGGGGAACATATCTCGAAACGCACTTTTCCTGGCAGATTCGCACTTTTTGGTTCGCTTTGCTTTGGCTGGTGCTGACGTATTTGATCGGCATGCCCCTTGCTTTCTTTGGCATCGGATTCATCATTTTGATCATCGGCCTGCTCGTGCTAGGGATTTGGGTGGCGTATCGCATCGTTTTCGGCTGGGTGCGGCTTGCTCGACACGATTCAATGCCGATGTAACAGCACCTCTACTTGCTGATAGAAGTCTTTGAGCCAAAGCGTATACTCTTGCGCTGAGAACGTATGACAAAAGCATTAAGGACTTCGGAGAAATCAATATGGCTCTCGGTGCAACGGTCTACAAAGCGACTATCGATCTTTCGGACCTCGATCGCAATTACTACGCAGAGCATGTGCTGACCGTGGCGCGCCATCCTTCGGAAACGGAAGCCAGACTTATGCTGCGCGTGCTCGCTTTCTGCCTGCACGCTGGTGAACGAGTCGAATTTGGACGGGGCCTTTCTACAGAGGGCGAACCTGCCCTTTGGGAAATTGATGATACCGGCGCGATTGTTACATGGGTCGAACTCGGTACGCCTGATGTGCGTACGGTGAGAAAGGCAGCAGGAAAAAGCGAACACGTAACAGTGCTCGCCTACGACGAAGCTCGCATTGGACCTTGGTGGACATCGAATGCAGGTGAGTTCGGCAAGCTTTTGAAGCTTGCCGTTATTGCAGTGCCGGATGACGAGAGCGCTGCGCTTGCGGGCATGTGTTCCCGCAACATGCAGCTTGCTGTCACTATTCAGGACGGTACGATCTGGGTGAGCTCCGATTCGTCGAATATTCAGATTGATCTGAAATGGCTGCAGCGGGAGCGTACGCGCTATGACCGCTGAGGGAATCTTGTAACTCAGCTTCCGGTGTTGACGAGACTTTGGGCCATGCGGGTAAATCTCCCAGTCAACTGTAGTCTGAGGGCGGGATCTGCAACTGTTTCATTAATGGCTTTCTGCATGCAATGCACCCAATCAAGCATCAGCGAACGGTCAATGCAGATGTTGCGGTGACTTTCTCGAAGCATCGGCAGACCGTGATTCTCTTGATAGAGTACAGGACCGCCCAGCCAGCCTGAAAGGAATTCGCAAAGCCGAGTTTCATAGCGTGGCAGAGAAAAACGTTCGTACTGCTTCAAAAGATTGGCTACAGCCGGATCATTTTTGAGCGTGTTGATGTAGGCAGAGACAAGTTTCTTGACGCCCGCTTCGCCGCCCAATCTTTCGTAGAACGTACCGTCGAACGTCGGTGCAGTCATTGGAAAAAAATCACTACTGAAAAAATAATCATGAGCGCCCAGCCCAGCCAAGGCGAAAAAATGAAACGCAAAACCGGGCGGCGCGGGACGAAGCCGAGTCCCCAAACCCAGGCGATGCTCATGCCGAAAAGCAAACCGACGAGCGCACCGTGCGGGACGCTCGACATGTCGTCAGCAATCGCTCTTGGATAAAGAACGATTAGAGCCATGAGCCCAAGCGCGACGAGAAAAGTGATGCCTCGACAAAAAGCAACGAAAACGCCGCCCGACTTGCGCTCGTTCGAATCAGTCTTCATTGCGCGAGAAGGTTGATTCAACCAGTGCGGCGAGCATCACGGCGAAAGCGAGCCCCGTCAGCCAGTAAAAATAAGACATGCTTTGCCTCTTTCATCGTTAAGAAAAAAATTTGAAAAGCCGCTGCGGCGTTTTCCCGGTTCGTCAGAATCGGGAAAAGCGCGCAAACGGGAACAATGCCTCATTAATAAAGCGAGTGCGAGTTGTCTTCGATGTACTTCGTTGACAGCTTGCCGCTCATTACCTTATAGGCCCAGCCGGTGTAAAGCAGCACGAGCGGCAGAAAGATGATTGTCACAAAGAGCATGATCTCCAGTGTGAGCTGAGAGCTCGTGCAGTCCCAGATTGTGAGGCCGGCATTAAGCATCGTGGAGGACGGCATGACAAACGGGAACATCGAAATCAACGGCGTCAGAATGATGCCGAGCAGCGAAATCGAAGAGCAAACAATGGCTGCAAACGCACGGCCTGAACGAATCATTGCGACGCCTGCCAAAGCACCTAACACGGCCGCAGCAGGAACAAGCCAGAGAACGGGGAGAGCCGCATAGTTTGCGAACCAAGCGCCGTTCTGCAATTCAACGGTTTTTGCCAATGGGTTGGCAGGGCCTGCCGGATCTAAGCCAGCCGTTGCAACGTAACCGTCAATGCCGAGGTAGGTCCAAATGCCGCCCAGCACAAAGAGGACGGCCGAAAGCAGTCCCGCAATGACGGCGGCTTTCTGAGCACGAGCCTGCAGTGCGCCTTCCGTTCGCAGCACAAGGTAATTAGCACCGTGGAAAACGATCATGAGCAGAGACAACACGCCGCAGAGAAGGCCGAATGGATTGAGCAGCCCAAAGAAGCTTCCGGTGTATATCGGCCGCATCGTCGAGTCGATTTCAAAGGGTACGCCCTGGAGAAGGTTGCCGAAAGCAACGCCGAAAATAATCGGCGGCACGGCCGAACCAATGAAAAGGAGCCAATCCCAGTTCGTGCGCCATTTGCTCGAGGAAACTTTGCTACGGTAGTCAAAGCCCACAGGGCGAAGGATCAGCGCTGCAAGTACGACGAGCATTGCCCAATAAAAGCCAGAGAATGCAGTGGCATACATGAGCGGCCATGCAGCGAACATGGCGCCGCCGCCCGTAATGAGCCATACCTGATTGCCGTCCCAGTGAGGCGCGACAGCGTTGATCATCACACGGCGCTCGCCGTCTTCTTTCGAGAGGAAAGGCAGCAAAGTGCCGACGCCCATGTCCTGACCGTCCATGATGGCAAAACCGACAAGCAAGACGCCGATAAAAAGCCACCAGATGACCTTGAGGATTTCGTAGTCGATCATTTTCGAGACCTCCCGGTCTTATTTCTGTTCAAAGTGATAGCGGCCGGTGCCGAGCGTGCTCGGACCTTTGCGGCCGAACCGGATCATCAGCCACATTTCGACAATGAGCAGCGCCGAATAGAGAACCACAAAGCCGATGAGCGAGCCGAGCACTTCGCCGGCGCTAAGCGCTGAAACGGAAAGATGCGTGGGCAGTACGTTATAGATAGTCCAAGGCTGGCGGCCGTATTCAGCAACGAACCAACCGGCTTCGCAGGCAATCCATGGCAACGGCAGCGCCATAAGCGTGAGCTTGTGGAACCAAGGTTTGTCGGCCAAGGTCTTCTTGACGGAGAAGAAGATGCCGAGCACGAAAATGAGCGCCATCGCCAGGCCACAGCCGACCATCAGGCGGAACGACCAGAAAAGCGGTGCAACTTGAGGAATCGTCGATGCGGCGGCTGCTTTTTTCATCTCGTCCGTGGCGCTCTGAACATCGTTCGTGTAGCGCTTCAGAAGCAGACCGAAGCCGAGATCATCCTTTACGCTCGTAAACTCGCTGCGGAGCGATTCGTTCTTTGGATCTTGACGAAGTGCTTCGAGAACGACAAGCGCTTTTTGCCCGCGCTCAATGCGCTCGAGCGCTTGTGCTTCAAGCTGATTGATGCCCGGAATCGGCGTTGACAGCGATCGAGTGCCCATCAATCCGAACAGATAAGGCAACTCTATTTCAGCGTGATTCGTTCGCGCTTCTTGATCCGGCAAGGCGAAAAGAGCCAGCGGAGCAGGGGTTTCCTTCGTATCCCAAACGGCTTCCATAGCCGCGATTTTCGTGGGTTGGTCACGCGTAACAAGGAAAGCTGATTCGTCGCCCATGTGAATGGTCATGACCGTAGCAACGACGCCGAAAAAGGCTGCGAGTCGGAAGCTCGAGAGGGCAAACTTCACGTCTTGACGCCGCAGGAGATAGTACGCAGAAATGGCCATCACAAAGAAAGCGCCCGTCATATAGCCGCCGGCAACGGTATGAACAAACTTTGCCTGAGCCCATTCGCTAGAAAGCACAGCCCAGAAGTTGGTCATTTCCATGCGCATCGTTTCGAAATTGAACTCGGCGCCTACCGGATTCATCATCCATGCATTGGCGACGAGAATCCAAAGAGCGGACAGATTTGAGCCGAGCGCCATGAGAATCGTGGCAAGCAGATGCTTGCCCTTCGAGAGACGGTCCCAACCGAAGAAGAAGAGCCCGATGAATGTCGACTCAAGAAAGAAGGCCATCAAGCCTTCAATTGCAAGCGGAGCGCCGAAAATGTCCCCGACGTAATGCGAGTAGTAGGCCCAGTTCGTGCCGAACTGGAATTCCATGGTAACGCCCGTCGCGACGCCGAGCGCAAAGTTGATGCCAAAGAGCTTGCCCCAAAAGCGGGTCATGTCCTTGTAGAGCTGTTTGCCCGTGACTACATATGTCACTTCCATCACAACGAGCATGAATGAAAGCCCGAGCGTGAGCGGCACGAAGAGGAAGTGATACATCGCGGTCAGCGCAAACTGCAGGCGCGACAGGTCGACAAGATCAGAGGGGATCATTGAAGACTTCTCCTGATGTTTTTTGGTCGGATGCTGAAAAATCAGCGGGAAAGCTTGGCCGGAGTCGTTTGCGCGGCTTCGCCGAAAATCACGCTATCCATGGTCTGCGGCGTTACTTCTGGCCGATGAGACGGACTGAAGAAGAAATACCAGAGGCAGAAAATGAAAAGCAGCTTGCAGGCGATAACTGCGGCAATCTCAAGGAGCAGCCGAGGCCGGCGACGCACAGAGTTGTCTTTTTCTGTCATATCTGGAACGGTCATTGAAAACGACTATAGCTGAAGGTATGTTACAGAAGGGGGTTTGCTTTGTCCCTGTGAAAGACAGACCTTTTCCGCAGAATTGACTTGAAGCGGACTGACGTGTCAGACTTTGGCAGAATTTGACACTTCATGTCGCTGTCATAATGCTTGAGCAGTCTCTTAGAACAATTTTGGATTCGATTGAGGAGCCGCAGCTTCTTGTTCGCGCCGACTACACGATTGCTTACGCCAATCAGGCTTTTCGGCGTCGCTTCGGCTTAAATGACCACGTAGGCAGACGTTGCCACGAGGTGATCTTTCACGAACTTAGACCTTGCTCGGAGTGCGGTTTCGCATGTCCGCTTGATCATGCGCTTGTGTCAGGCCGTGCTGAGACGCATCTGCGCCGCGAATTGATTCCAGGCGGCGAAAGATTTCTTGAAATCACAGTAACTCCGGTTCCTGACGCAGACGGATCTACGGCATTCTTCATGGAGCGAGTTCTTGTTCGTGGTGGCGAACTCGGTGTTCGTGCCGGCATTGTGGCTAGAAGCCCCGCTGCGCGGGAGGTACTCAAGAAACTTGCGCGGGTGACGGCGCTCGATGTACCGGTGCTTTTTGTTGGGGATGTGGGCAGCGGCAAAGAGCGTTTCGCAAAAACGCTTCACGAGAATTCTCGCCGCGCAGCCAATGCTTTTATCGTTGTGTCGTGCGAGGGCCTGACGGAAGAGGCTTTCGAAAACGAGTGTCTTGGCAGGACGGATATTTCAGGACATCGTCAAGGCGGACTTGCTGCACAGCCGGGCGGCACTATTTATTTCGATGAGGTGGCGCTTTTGCCGAAAGCGCTTCAGCGACGGCTGCTGATGCTGATCGAAAGTGGGATGGTTCGTGCGCGAGGGGCGTCAGAAGCACGGGCTGTCGACTATAGGATTATTTGTTCGACTCGCTACGATTTGGCGGAATTTGTGCGACAGGGCAAATTTCGTCGAGATTTGTTTTATCTGCTTTATGCTTGCCGGATTGATGTGCCGGGGCTCAACGAGCGGGTAGAGGATGTTGAAGAGATAGCGCAGGAAATCCTTCGAGCAGGTGCTGTGCCTGCGAAGACGATTTCACCAGAAGGGGTTCGTTATTTGCAAATGCGTCATTGGTCCGGCAATGTTCGGGAGCTTGAGACGCTGTTGGCGAGAACGGCGATTTTCTGCGATTCCGATCGCATCGATCGGGCCGATTTGGAGAAGTTTGATGCGGAACTCCTTACGCAGAAGAAAAATGTCTCTGAATGCGGCGCCGACCTGTTGCCCAAGTCTTTCGCTGATACGCCTAAAACAAGGACACGGCTGACAGCCAATCAGGTTAAGGCGATTCAAAAGGAGGCGCCTGAATGGTTAGGAACGAAGCGCTCTTTGGCTGAGCGCTACGGCATCAGTGAAAGGACCTTGTACAGATTGCTCAAATTGGAGCGCACGCATGAAAAGTAGCTGCGATGACATGCAGACTGCAAAACGTTGCATAGAAACGGAACGGCTTGCTTTCGACCTGACGTCGGGAGAGCAGCGTTTTTTCGTCTCAACGAAGCAATCATGGCTTTGCTGTGCGCGGCGGGATCCCGAAAAGACGCATGCTGCAGGTGCAGTACTCTTTGTTCACGGTGCGGCTTCGAACGGCAGCCGCTGGGAAGAATTCGTCGAAAAGACAAGGCTGGGTAACAGTTGGACATTGCTGCGTCTTGACTTGCGCAGGCACGGTGCAAGTGAAGGGCTTCGCCCCGCGACGCTTGAGCGGCATGCGGATGATTTGGCGGCGGTTCTGGAAACTGCGGGGGTTGGGTCGGCCTTTCTGGTTGGGCATAGTCTTGGCGCACAGATATCTCTTGCATTTGCGCGGCGCCATCCTGATCTTCTGCGGGGACTGGTGCTCATCGATCCTTTGATCGATGCGGCTCTGACTGAAAAAGCACGGAACTACAGCAAAAAGAAAATTTGGCTTTCGCTTCTAGAGTTTGGCGGTCGAGCCTTGGATGCGATCGGTTTTTCAAGGAAGCTCCCTAAATACAGTTTGCGGCACGCCGACGAGGTGGCTCGTCAAAAGCTTGCCGAAGGCGGTTCGGCCCTGGCGGCTTTTGTGAGGGAATACTCTTCGCCATGGACGGATCTGAAATTCATGCATGCGGCTGATTACGCCCGGGATCTGCTTGAAGTCGCACGTCCGACAGGTGATGTGCCGCCGCGGCTTTTCAATTGCCCCGTTCTTGTAATGGCATCGCGTTCGGGGGTCTATACGGAGTGTGACAAGCTCGAGGCATGGACGCAAAGCTTTGGCGGCGACTTTGCCGTGCTCGACTGTGTACATTGGCCGCTCACAGAATGTCCGAGCGAAATCGATGTTTTGCTGGATGAATGGTTTGCGAAATGCGCGATCTGCGCCGAGAGTTGACAAAGCATGTTCGCAAAAAAAAGCCGCATCCACGGTAGGGTGCGGCTTTTTTCATTCTGTAGCGGCAAGCGGTTTAGGCTTCTGGCTTTTTGTCAGCGGCCTCTTCGTCGTGATTTACCGAGATGCGAACGATGGGCGGTGCAACGGCAGCATCTTCCTCTCGGATGCCCCAAACCTGCAGCAAATCAGCTTGCGAGGGAATATCTACGCCGTTTCGCGCGCGGCGAAGCTTGAGTGAGGCTCTGACAATGCCTTCCACAACGTCAAGCGGCAGACAATTGAGATCTTTAAATTCAACGCAACGGTGTTCAATATCGAGGCCTTTCCACTGGCCTTCATGACCGGCGGCTGCGTCTTGCTCTGCGTAATAAAGAATGAGCGACTTTTCGTGAGATTCGACGGCAAAGATCGGCCCGTCGAGCTCATAGAATGCCAGGCCGAAGCGCATGCTTTCGCGTACGCCTCGAGCGGAGCGGCGAATCATGCTGCAGACTCTTGCCATAGCAACGCGCCTGTCGTTGGGCAGGCTCTGAAGGTAGCCGCCGACCGTCGTGGCTGCAGGGACCATTACATCTCTCCGTAAAAACGATTGGCCGCATCGAGCCGACGAAAATCGTTTGGTCGATGCGGCAAAGGCTTCTAATTTTAGCAAGTTTTACGGGCGAACAGTACCGCCGCAATACGCCGACATTTGTGCGAGAGCGCTGAAATTTCTTTTAAATCAGTTATTTCAGCGATAAAAAATGTAGCGAGCCTTGAAGGGAACTGTCAATCGCTTCCCTCGTTGTGAAGGCGAACACCCGGCAAGCGGCATGCCGCCTTCTGGCGAGCGACGCTCAACAAAACGAATTCCTTTGAGCATGCCTTTGGCCGGTGCGGATGTTTCAAAGAGAGCAGGCTTCAAATTTCGAGCACTGTCCGCATTTTTTTGCTTCACAATGCGGGCTGCAATCTGCGAGCCATCGCGGGCGCGAATGCCGAAGTCTGCGAGAAGCGTTGCTTGTTGCTTTCCAGCTTCATCATATAGCGAGCCTTCTGGGCGAATGAACCGCCAATAGGCGCCCTGCGTGTCGTAGGCGCAAGCAAATACCATATTTCCTTCGGCGCGCCAGCTGTAGACGGCGGTAAGACCGTCAAGTGGGTCGGGTTCGTTGCTCATGAACGAACTGCAGCCCGAAAGCAGCAGAGCCGCGCAGAGCGCAAGCGGCCGGCCGATCGTGGCAAACGTCAAAATGCGCGTCATCGTAATCCAGCGTGATCTCCCAAGGGCTAATCCGGGAGCAAGCGCCGCCTCTTTTCAGTGAGAAAAAATCAAGCTGCGAGTTTTGTTTGATGCCTATAAAAAGCATTCATGCACTTTGAAGATTGACGCTTCGTGGAGGCTTCGTACGAATGCGCAGGCTTTTAATGATGGACGGCAGGCATGGCCATGCCAGGTCTCGGGCATTCAGGCGGATCGGCACGCAAGGCTCGCAAACAAAGCACAGCCTTCAATCTGTTCGTCCTCATAGTCTAGCCGCGTAAGGGGAGAAACACCTCTTTCGACTACTGTTCGCACGCCGTCAATATTGTTAGAGTTACGGAGAATTTTTTTGCAGGCGCTTTCTCTGGCGCCTCGCATCGGCGCGGTTGAGACCTGCCGCGCTTAAGACTAAAGCGGATCTTGCCTAAGCCTGAGTTTTGTTCAGGAGGACACAGCGTTTGCGTCCAGGGCTTGGCGATTGATTCCGCGAAGAGAACATTTTGAAATCAACCTTTCCACGGAAATTAGGGGGGAGGCCATGTACCAAATCCGCATTCATGGCAGAGGCGGCCAAGGCGTAGTGACCGCAGCCGAAATGCTTGCACTCGCGGGCTTCATGGAAGGGCACAACGCGCAGGCTTTTCCGAGCTTTGGCTCAGAGCGCACCGGTGCGCCCGTTGTTGCTTTTGCGCGGTTGTCGCCCAGCGAAATTCGACTTCGTGAGCCTGTCCTCGAGCCAGATGCTGTTCTAATTCAGGACCGAACACTGCTCGAGAGCGTCAATGTCTTTGAGGGGCTTCGTCCTGACGGCTACGTTCTCATTAATTCGAGTCAGACCCCTGAGGCGCTCGGTCTTTCCGATTTGGTAGAGCGCATGCCGGCTCGGCATGTGCTTTGCGTATCTGCAACGCGCTTCGCGCTCGATCGAATTGGCCGTCCGCTTCCAGGTGCCGGCATGCTGGCGGGTTTTGCGGCCATGACTGGACTTATGAAGCTTGAAAGCGTTCAGGCCGCCTACAACGTCAAGTTCTCTGGCCGCGTCGCCCAAGCCAACGCGGAAGTTGCGGAGCTTGCCTACGAAGCCGTCAAGGCCCAATTGGGGGAAAAACAAAATGCTTAAACAGCTCGAAGGTAGTCAAGGCGTTGCCCAGGCTGTGGCGCTCTGCCGGCCTGATGTCGTCTGCGCCTATCCGATTTCTCCGCAGACCCATATCGTTGAGAATCTCGGACTTCTCTGCCGCAAAGGCATATTGAAGGATTGCGAATACATTAACGTTGAAAGCGAGTTTGCCGCGATGAGCGTGGCGATTGGCGCTTCCGTTGCTGGTGGCCGAGCCTATACCGCAACGGCGAGTCAAGGGCTTCTCTACATGGTCGAGGCTGTCTACAATGCCGGAGGCTTAGGGTTGCCCATTGTCATGACGGTCGCCAATCGCGCGATCGGCGCACCGATCAACATCTGGAATGATCATTCCGACTCCATGAGTCAGCGCGATAGCGGGTGGATACAGCTTTTCGCTGAAACAAACCAAGAAGCATGCGATTTGCATATTCAAGCCTTTCGCATTGCCGAAGAAGTATCGCTGCCTGTAATGGTCTGCATGGATGGGTTTGTGCTTACGCATGCCTTCGAGCGCATGGACATTCCGACGCAAGAAGAAGTAGATGCATTTTTGCCGCCCTATGAGCCGCGCCAGGTGTTGGATCCTGCCAACCCCTATTCGATCGGAGCGATGGTGGGTCCTGAGGCGTTTACAGAAGTGCGCTGGCTTGCTCATCACCGCATGCTCGACGCACTCGACGTGATTTCGCATACGAGCGAGGCTTTCGAAAAACAGTTCGGTCGCCAGTCGGGCGGTCTTGTCTCATCCTATCGAATGGAGGATGCCGAAGTCGTGGTGCTTGCCATGGGCTCGATGCTCGGCACGATTAAGGATTCGGTCGATGAAATGCGAGACGCCGGCTTCAAGATCGGCGTTCTCTCGCTCAAGTGCTATCGCCCCTTCCCTTATGCCGCGGTACGGGACGCGCTTAAGGGAGCCAAAAAAGTGATAGTGATGGAGCGCATGGTGAGCGCTGGCACGGGTGGCGCGCTTTGCCTTGATGTCATGAAAGCCCTTAATGGACTTGCTATCGAACAGTACTCTGTTGTTGCTGGCCTGGGCGGACGTGCCGTGACAAGAGCTTCACTCAAGAAAGTTTTCAACGAAGCCTTCGCAGGCACGCTTTCCGACGACACCGTGTTCCTCGATCTTGATCAGGAGCTCGTGACGCGACAGCTTGAGCGCGAACGCTCGATTCGTCATGTCGGCCCCGTTGCCGAAGCGCTCAATCGCCATGTCAACGAACGAAAAATCGCGCGCGGCGAGGAGATCTAAGTCATGTCTGAGAATACGATCCATTTCTATCAGACGGGCACGTTTACCGTCGGCAACCGCCTGCTTGACGAGTCGCAACGCTCGTTGCAGTCGTCAATGCAACGCTTCAATTCGCTAACGTCGGGCCATCGCGCCTGTCAGGGTTGCGGTGAGGCGCTTGGCGCCCGTTATGCCGTAGATGCAGCAATGCGCGCTACGGGCGGCAATCTCGCTGCAGCGAATGCTACGGGGTGTCTTGAAGTTTTTTCAACGCCTTATCCAGAAACCAGCTGGCAGCTTCCCTGGTTCCATTCGCTGTTTGGGAATACTGCAGCAGTGGCGACCGGCATGGCGGCTGCCTATCGCAATCGCGCCAGGAAAACCGGTACTCCAATGACCCGCGTGATCGCCATGGGGGGCGACGGCGGAACGACCGACATTGGCTTCGGGTGTCTCTCGGGCATGTTCGAGCGCAATGACGATGTGCTTTACATTTGCTACGACAACGAGGCTTACATGAATACTGGCGTGCAGCGCTCTTCGGCTACACCGCCAGCGGCCCGCACTGCCACGACGCAAATTGCAGGCGAGGAGCCTGGGAACGCTTGGGGACAGGGCAAGAATGTGCCGCTCATTGCCATGGCACACGGCATTCCGTATGTGGCAACAGCAACAGTAGCGGACTTGCGCGACCTTGAACGTAAGGTTGAAAAGGCGATGAGCTTTCATGGGGCGCGCTACATTCACATCCTCGTGCCTTGCCCGCTCGGCTGGGGGGCGCCGTCGGCCAAGACCGTTGCTCTCGCTCGTCTTGCACAGGAAACTGGCATATTCCCTGTCTTTGAAGCGGAGTACGGTGAAATTACTGGCGTTCGCAAAATCCGCCGCAAGCAGCCTGTGGAAGCGTATCTGAAGCTGCAGAAGCGCTTCGCGCATCTCTTCGGCAAAAAGGCGAATCCAGCCGTGCTTGCGCGCATGCAGGAGCTCGCCGACCGCAATATTGAGAAGTTTGGTCTTCTAGACGAGCAGGCTGAGCCGGAAATGCCGATTCCAGTGCCTGAGCAGGCCGAAGAACGTTCGAATCAGATTTGAGGAGCTCGTAAAAAATGATTACGAAGCCTTTTGCCATCACGCTCGATGTTGGCTCGTCGCTCGCGAACCGCACGGGCACTTGGCGCACAATGAAGCCGGTTTATGTCAACCGCCAGCCGCCCTGCAACGCGAAATGTCCAGCAGGTGAAAAGTGTCAGGCCTGGCTTTTTCATGCTGAAAGCGGTGATTATGAAGGCGCTTGGCGTCAAATCGTCGAAGATAATCCCTTCCCTGCCTGCATGGGTCGCGTTTGCTATCACACCTGCGAATCAGCCTGCAATCGCGGAGAGCTGGATGAATCGGTCGGCATCAATGCTGTAGAACGATTCCTTGGCGACCATGCCCTGCAAAAGGGCTGGGCTTTTCCGAAGCCTGAAAAATCGACAGGGAAGCGCGTACTTGTTGTTGGCGCAGGTCCTGCCGGTCTTTCTTGCGCTTACCAACTAGCTCGACTCGGGCATGCCGTTCATGTTGTTGACGGAGCACCGCAGGCGGGCGGCACGATGCGCTATGGCATTCCGAAGTATCGCTTGCCGCGCGAGGTGCTTGATGCCGAAATTGCCCGCATCACCGCGCTTGGCGTAAAGATTGAGCTTAACCGCGAGGTTAAGGATCTTGCCGAAGAGATGAAGGCAGGCGAATATGACGCCGTTTTTCTCGGAGTTGGTGCCAGCATGGCTCGCCGTGCCTATATTCCAGCTGGTGATGCGACGCATATTCTCGACGCGGTGAACGTTTTGCGCTCGATGGAATCGGAAGAAAAACCGCTTCTTGGACGTCGCGTTGTTGTCTACGGCGGCGGCAACACCGCCATTGACGTAGCTCGTACGGCCAAGCGTCTTGGTTCGGAGCCGATCGTCGTTTATCGGCGCACGCGTGAACGAGCTCCCGCGCATCAGTTTGAAATCGAAGAAGCGCTGGAAGAAGGCGTGTCGATGAAGTGGCTTTCCACAATTTCTGAAGCTGACGAAGGCGAAATCAAGATCGAAAAAATGGCGCTTGACGAATCCGGCTATCCACAGCCAACCGGAGAGTTCGAGACCATTGCGGCAGATAGCGTAGTGCTTGCGCTTGGACAAGAGACAAATCTGTCGTTCCTGGACAGCATCACCGGTCTGAAGATCGAAAAGGGTGCTGTTGAAGTGGATTCGGGCATGATGACAAGCGTTCAGGGCATTTTTGCCGGCGGTGACATGGTGCCGGGCGAACGCAATGTCACGACAGCAATCGGTCACGGCAAGCGAGCTGCTTATGCCATTGACGCTTATCTCGACGGCCGTGAATTTAAGCCGGCTCCCGAACAGCCGGCGGCTACTTTTGCGCGTCTCAATACGTGGTATTACGCTGATGCTCCCAAGAAGATTCGGCCGCAGCTCGACATAGTTCGTCGTCAGACGACATTTGAAGAAGTGCTTCAGGGACTGACTGAAGAGAATGCGCTTTTCGAGGCTCGCCGATGCATGTCCTGTGGCAATTGTTTCGAGTGCGACAACTGCTATGGCGTCTGCCCCGATAACGCGATCATTAAGTTGGGGCCGGGAAAGAAATTCCGCATCAACTACGAGTACTGTAAAGGCTGCGGTATCTGCGCGAACGAATGCCCTTGCGGAGCTATTGACATGGTGAGCGAGGACATCTAAGACAGCAGAGCGTCGGCGATCGTTGCGGCCGACGTTTGCTTGCAGATGAATGCTCCGTTTCGGTCGGGACTGAAACGGAGCTTTTTTTGAGGAGAGCCTTCATGTTCAGCCGTCGTTTCGTACGCGGTTCGGAAAGATCGCTTTACCGTGAATTTCTGATTGTCTTCTGCGTCATTTTTGTGGCGGTGGCGGTGGCGGCAGCGCCGGCAATCCTGTTGATCGAGCGATCAACTGGGTCGGGCGGTGCAATCAATGTTTCCGGCAGCCTTCGTATGATGAGCTACCGATTGACTGTAGCGGTTTCCAATCCTTATGCAACATC